>ERZ1026776.1311-NODE-1311-length-14086-cov-4.395054_pt1 | contig 14086 bp, 17 predicted proteins | sample MGYA00380125_ERZ1026776 | MGnify/ENA primary metagenome ERZ1026776 (study PRJEB33269, sample SAMEA4719761) | human gut metagenome | biome: human-associated habitat; feature: organic feature; material: feces | place: Cameroon | collected 2013-10 ...
GTATCATGAGTGGCAGCCTGCACCGGATCCGTCCGAGGATTTCACCGAAGCAGAAAACGCCCCGCTCCCGGCGGGGTGGTAACAGGGGGGATGCCCAATGACCTACGAAGAAAAAACAGCCTGGCTGAATCGCTACCGGGAAGCCGAAGCACTGTATCACCGGCTTTCCTACCGGCTGGCTGAAGCGCAGGAAGCAGCCAGGCACATGACGCAGAACCTTTGTGCAGTTCCGGGAGGAAGCGGAGACGGGCAGGCACTTGCCCGTGCTGTCGAGCGGGAACAGGAAGCCGAAGAGAGAGCCTATGCACAACAGGCCGTCTGCGACGCATTGTATTCGGAAATCGAAAATGTTTTGGTCCAGGTCCGGAACAATCAGGGGTATGTTGCGCTCCATAAATATTACCTGAATTGTCTTACCTGGGAACAGGTCGCAGAGGACATGGATGTTTCTCTCCGCTGGGTCCACACCCTGCGCCGTAATGCGGTGGAAGAACTGGAACTTTGAGTTACCTCACTAAGACTTCACTATGACATCATTGTGAGTTCATTGTTCGATGCGGTAAAATGATACCATCGGCAGAGTCGGAAAGGCAAACCGATGTGCAAAGCCCGGTCCTCGCAGGGGAACACACATCCGACACCCAACAGCCTGAATGTCAGGACCGGGCTTTCCATGTCATCAAGAAACCCGTCAGGTCTGCGCCCCGGCGGGTATCCCGATAGACAGACATCATCATGCAGGTGCGTGGCAGCGTATCGCCAAGCGGGCACATTCCCTTCTGCCCAGTAAGCTGCTGTTGCGGGCAGCTGCGCACCTGCCAAGACAACCATTGAGCCGTCCGAAAGGGCGGCTTTTTTATACCCCTCGGATGGAAAAGGAACCCGGGGGCTTTTTGTACCCTGCCCCAGTCCGCAAGACCCTGCCCCGGGAGAAAAGCCCCGGGGTCTGCCCGGCGGGCGCAGAGCACACGCACACAGCCTGCCGTTTTGCGCGGGCTTTTTCTTTGCGGAACAGCAGCAGTCAAGGAGGTGCCAGCCGCATGAACAACCCGCGCTATGCCAACGGCCAGCTGCGGCGGAAGCATCGCGCACGGCTGAAAGCCATCGGCGGCGAATGCGGCATTTGTCATGGACGTTTTGGTCCGATTCATTACGACGAGCCTTCGGATGCACAGCACCCCCTGTCCTTCGTGGTGGACGAGATCAAACCTGTGTCCAAATGGAAGCAGTTCGGCTATGCATCGCCAAGAGCTGCAGCAGAAGACTGGAACAACCTCCAGGCAGCACACTGGTTCTGCAATGCACAAAAAGGCAATAAAACGGCTGAAAATGGAGCAAAACAGCCCAAAATTGTGCGGATTCCGCACATTTCGGACGGCGATTGGTGAGGGTGGGGAGGGACCCCCTCCTCGTGCCCTCGGCGAGTCCTCGCTGTCCAGCGCCGATTTACACACAGGAAAATTTCGAAAGGGGGTGCCCGGAGCCATGGCAACCATGAAAAGCGTCACGACACGGGGCACCCGGCTGGAACAGCTCAAGCAGCTGGCCAAGGTGCTGGCCGCAGGCATCGACACCTGCGAAGACTGCCGGGCACTGCCCCAGCTGACCAAGCAATACCGGGAGACCATCCGGGAAATTGAGGAGATCGAGGGAACGAATGATGACACGGACGAGATCGGCGCGATCCTCGCAGAACGACAGCAGGATGGGAAGCCAGGAGCCGTCCGCACGCATCGCACCGGAGTATAACACCACGGACGGACAGGACGCCGTGCGCATCCTGCGGGCCGGCGGCACGGTGCTGGATCCCTGGCAGAGCGACATTCTGGATGACTGGATGGGCCGCACGGTCTCCGGCAAATGGACCGCGCCCACCGCAGGCGGCAGCGTGCCCCGCCAGAACGGCAAGAGCCTGCTGGTGCAGGGCCGGGCGGAAGCCGGGATGCTGCTGTTCAACGAGACGGTCATCTACACGGCCCACCTGCAGAAGACCGCCACCGAGACCTTTGAGGAAATGCGGGCCTTTTTTGAAAGTCCCAAGCTGCGCCGCCATGTGGCCGAGATCAAGACGGCCCTGGGACGGGAACAGATCATTCTCCGGTCCGGCGCAAAGATCAAGTTTCTGGCCCGCACCCGCAACGGCGGACGCGGCCAGCACGGCGACCTGCTGATTTTCGATGAAGCCCAGGAGTTGGACGAGACCGCGCAGGGTTCTTTCCTGCCCGCCATTTCGGCCAGCCTGAACCCGCAGACCGTCTATGTGGGCACTCCGCCCGGACCGGATGCTGTGGGCACTGTGTTTCGTGCCCTGCGGAAACGTGCGCTGGACGGCGAAGCCAGAAGAGCCGCTTGGTTTGAGTTTTCGGTGCCGGAGATCGGCGATGTAAAGGACCCGGCCCGCTGGGCAGCGGCAAATCCGGCGCTGGGGCGGCGCATCCAGTTTTCCACCATCGAGGGCGAAGCCGAACAGATGGATTCGGACACCTTTGCCCGGGAACGTCTGGGCTGGTGGAGTCCGGAAGTCACCGAACAACTGGACTATGCCATCGACCGGAAGGCCTGGGCGGCCTGTGCCAGTGAGGACGAGAAGCCCGAGGGCAAGACCGCTTACGGCGTCAAGTTTGCCGCAGACGGCAGCACTGTCTGCCTGTGCGGTGCGGTCATCCCCAAAGAAGGCCCTGCCCGGGTGTCCCTGATCGACCTGCGCCCGGCCGGGCAGGGGCTTTCCTGGCTGGCCGACTGGCTGAACGAGCGCAGCGGCAAAGCCAGCTGTGTGGTCATTGACGGCCGCAACGGCGTGGACGTGCTGGTGGAACGCATCCGGGACGTGTGGCGGGAAAAGAATTCCGTCACCCGGCCTGCCGCAAAAGATGTCATTGCCGCCGTCAGCGGCTTCACCAACAGCGTCAACGAGGGCGGGCTGACCTGGTACAAGCCCCAGACCGTGCTGAACGAAAGCGCCGTGACCGCCGTCAAGCGGCCCATCGGCGGCGGGTTCGGTTTCGGCGGAGACAACAGCCTGCCGGTGGAAGCCTGTGCCCTGGCCCTCTGGGGCGCAAAGACCAGCCGCCGTGATCCCACCCGCAAGATGAAGATCGGCTGAAAGGAGTGCCATGAAACAGACCTTGAATTTCGGCCAGGTGGACGGCCTGACGCCGGACGAACAAATACAGCTGCATAGCCTGGCGGATGCTTACAACTACCACCAGAGCCGCAATGCCCTTAAGGACAAATATTACGAGGGCCACGTTACCTTGAACGATGTGAACCTTGGCATTGCTTTGCCGCAGGGCCTGCGCAATCTGGAAGTCGGGTGCAGCTGGGGCCAGAAAGCCGTGGATGTGCTGGCTGCCCGCAGTATGTTTGACGGCTTTGTGGGAACCGGCGGCAGTCTGGACACCCTGGCAAAGCTGGTGGCCGACAACCGCCTTGTAGCGGAGTACGCCAAGGCCTGCCGGGACGAGCTGAAGTACGGCTGTGTGTTTGCGACGCTCTCCGCCGATGCAGTCCTTGGCTGTAAGGTCCGGTTCCATTCTCCGGCAGCGGCAGCGGCGCTCTGGAGCGGCGAGAAAGGCCGCATCGACTGCGGCATGGCCATCATCGACACGGTGCCGGACGAACATCTGGAGGGGGTCTGGCACCCGGCGCTGGTCAATTTCTACACCGACGATGCCGTGATCGTCCTGCGCTCCAACGGCAGCTTCTGGACGGTGGAGCGCGGGACGCATTCCATGGGCAGGCCGCTGATGGAACCGCTGATCTGGAACGCCACCAACTCCAAGCCTTTCGGACGTTCCCGGCTGAAGCGCCCCATCCGCGCCCTGATCGATGACTATGTGCGCACCGCGGCCAACGCCGCCATTGCGCTGGAATTCGCCACCACGCCCCAGAAGTACATCCTCGGTGTGACCGACGAGCAGTATGACGCCATTGTCGGCAGCAAGTTCCGGCAGTATGTCGGATCCATCCTTGCGGCCACCTCCAACCCGGAGACCGGCGAAAATCCGGTGTTCGGCCAGCTGGCCCAGGGCAGTCTGCAGCCCCATGTGGAGAAGATGCGGATGACCGCCACCCAGTTCGCTGCGGCTACCGGCCTGACCGTCACGGACGTGGGCGTGGTGAACGATGCCAACCCCACCAGCAGCGACGCCATCCTGGCCCAGAGCCAGACCCTTGTCCTGCTGGCCCAGCAGCTCAACACCGGCAACGGCGATGCCTTGCGCACCATTGCCTGCATGGCGCAGGCGGTTGCCCGGGGCTGTACCCTCGCCGAGCTGACCGAGGAGGAGACCGGCGTCATGGCGCACTTCAGGAACCCGGCCATGCCCAGCGTGGCGGTCACCGCAGATGCTGCCATCAAGATCGCATCCGCCCGGCAGGAGTTTGCCGGCACGGACACTTTTTTGGAGATGATCGGCTTTGACCAGGCGGACATCCGGCGCATCAAGGCACAGGAGCAGCGCCAGCGCGGCCAGAAGCTGCTGATGGAGATGGAAGATGCAGATCTCAGCGAAAACGTGGAATGAGTACATCGCCCGACTGTCCCGGCTGAACCAGAAAGCCGGGCAGCTCATGCGGGAATACATCGACCGGCACGGCACCTCCGACACGGACGATCTGATCGCCTACGCCTACGGTCTTGTGACGAAATACGGCGAGGGCAGCGCCGAGCTGGCCTGCCAGATGTATGACGCGCTGGCCGAAGCCCAGGGTGCTCTGGTGCCTGCCGCAGAGCCAGCTGACACGGCCAGCTATGGCGAGGTGGCCCGCATGGTGAACGCCACCAAGGACCAGAATCCTGCCAACCTGCCCAACGGTGTGAGCCGTCTGGTCAAGCGTGCCGGGGCGGACACGACCCTGAAGAACGCTTCCCGGGACGGGGCTGAGTGGGCCTGGGTGCCCCACGGGGACACCTGCCCGTTCTGCATCACGCTGGCGTCCAACGGCTGGCAGCACGCCAGCGACAAGGTGCTGAAAGGCGGGCACGCCCAGCACGTCCACGCCAACTGCGACTGCGAGTTTGCCATCCGGTTCGACCACCGCACCACCGTGGCCGGGTATGACCCGGACAAGTATCTGGCGCAGTACAACGCCGCTGGCGGCGACATCAACAAGATGCGCCGCATTGATTATGCTGCCCGGAAGGACGCCATCAATGCCCAGAAGCGGGCGGCGTATGCGGCAAGGAAAGCCTTGACCACCGATAAGAATGGCGGTATACTGGATATAGTAGAACAAACCCTTGGCGTCAAAAAAGGTTCCAAGATATCTGTCAAAGATGCTGTTGCCGGAGCAAATCCGCACTATGTAGATGACTCCCGTTGCACAGTGAATTGCCAACGGTGTGTGCAGGCATACGAATTACGGCGGCGTGGTTACGATGTCATTGCGAAGCCAAAGCCGCTACAGGACAATACAGTTTACTTTGGGTCAGAATGTTTTATACAGCCCGGAGCTTACAAAACACCAGATCAGGCCTATAAAATGTGGCAATCCGAAAGTGCTGTAAAACAAGCGATAGAAAGTGCACCATCTGGTGCAAGATTTTCCATTTACATTCAATGGAAGCGAGCGTATGGCGGCGGTGCTCATGTTTTCATCGCAGAAAAGTTAGGAGATACCGTCCATTACTTCGACCCTCAGACTGGCAGTATGAATGTTTCGGATTACTTCAGCAAAGGGTCTGCAAACAAATTTGGTTACTTCCGATTGGACGATAAAACGCTGACGACCGACATGAAGATTCTTTCTGCAACAGTGGAGATGAAGAAATAACATGACAGAACAGAAAGCAAGAGAAATTCTTGAGGCATACCGTGAAATCGATGAGGATACCGGTGAATCATTCGGATATGCAGTTCAGAATTATTTAGGAGAAGATAAGGGTACATTCTTTTTTGAATGTAAAGTTGATGGTGTTGAATACCATGACGGCGATAGCCTTCCTGTAATTGCTGTATATCAAGACGGAACGCTTCTTGTTCTTCCGTCTTGATCGCCAGTTTTATGCAACCACGATGCACACGCACCGTGGTTTTCTTTTGCCCAAAATCAGAAAGGAGCACCCCATGAAAAAGCTTTTGCTTGCCCTTGCGCTGGCAGCATCCATCCTGCTGTGCGGTTGTTCGGAAGCCGACAAGGCAAACGCCAATATCTCCAAGCAGGCGGATTACTTCGAGAGTGAGCGCAAGATCACCGTCTACAATGCCCGCACCGACAAGGTCATTCTGGAAGCCGAGGGCTATATGTCCATCTCCAACAACTCGAACAACGAGCTGGTCTGCACGGTGAAAGTCGGCCCGGATACTTACCGCAAGAATTACATCTACCTGAACGACTACACCATGTATGTGGTGGAGGACATCACCGGCACCCATACTGACCCCTACCACTACAAGCTGTACTTCCACACGGACATCCTGCCCAGCGTGGAGGTCAAGCCGTAAAGAACATTCACTAAAACACCCCCGTTTTAGTCACTGTCAAGCACGATGCAGACCGCACCGTGCTTTTTTCATGCCGTATTCGCTCAGATGGTCAGAGCGCCGGTCTCCAAAACCGGATGCCGCAGGTTCGATTCCTGCATACGGTGCCAGATGCCAGGCATAACCGCCAGGCAAAACACAACGTCACGGCAGCGGAAAATGCCGGAACATCATTCTTATCCCGAAAGGAGTTTTTCCCATGGCAGAAACTGTGCATCAGGAAACCACCCCCGCTGCCGGAGAGCAGCAGGCGCCGCGCACCTTCACCCAGGACGAAGTGAATGCCATCATTTCCGACCGGCTGAACCGCGAGCGCTCCAAGTACGCCGACTATGACGATCTGAAAGCCAAGGCTGCTCAGTTCGATGCCGCCCAGGAGGCAGGCAAGACCGAACTGCAGAAGGCCAACGAGAAGGCCGCAAAGCTTCAGCAGCAGCTGGACGCCCTGAACAGCGCCAACACCCTGCGGGAAGTCCGCTCCAAGGTGTCCGCTGCCACCGGCGTGCCCGCCGACCTGCTCAGCGGCGACACCGAGGAAGCCTGTACCGCCCAGGCACAGGCCATCCTCAAGTTTGCAAAGCCCGGCTATCCCAACGTCCGGGACGGCGGGGAACCCCGCAATCCCCCCAGCCAGCCGGACGGCGTTACGGCGGCATTTTTCAAGCGGAATCCGAATCTGAAACTGTAACTCGCGCTGTGAACGCGAAGAAAGTGAGGTAATTTTATGGCACATGAGCATCAGGAACGCTGGGCATCCATGGTGGACGCAAAACTGCGCAGCACCCTGGTAACCCAGGACAATCTCATCTTCAACAACCGCTATGAGGGCGACCCCACCTCCGGCAAGGTGAAGATCCCCGTCCGCGATACGGAAGTTGCGGTCAAGGAATACGACAAGGCCGCAGGCGTTGCAGCCGAAACCGGTTCCACGGCCTATCTGGATCTGAACATCGACCATGACGAAGCGGTGAACGAGCTGATCGACGGCTACGATGCCGACAGCGTGCCCGATGACATCGTGGCGGACCGTCTGGACAGCGCGGCCTATTCCCTGGCCCTGTCCATCGACAAGAAGTCCATCGCGGCACTGGAAGCCTGCGGCACCCTGCCCTCGGGCGGCGCGACCGTCTCCGCCACCAAGACGGCGGCAACGGAGACTAACGCCTACAAGCTGGCACTGGAAGCCAAGCGCGTTCTGGGCCGCAAGGGCGTGCCCAACGAGGGCCGCTTCCTCATCGCGTCTCCGGAGTATCTGGAGGTGCTGATGCTGGACGAGCACTACATCAAGCAGGGTGACCTGTCGCAGGAGCTGGTGCAGCAGGGCGTCGTGGGCCGCATCGCAGGCTTCAACGTGTTCGAATCCAACAACATGGATTACGAATCCACCACCCGCGTGGCCAGCAAGAAGACCACTACCGAATTCATTGCCGGACACCCCAACTGGTGCCATCGCGTCATGGAGTGGCAGGTCCCGGTGCACCTGCAGGATCTGAACGGTTCCGGCAAGTACATCGGCGCTTCCGCCGTGCAGGGCCGCAAGGTCTACGGTCTGCTGGTCTCCAAGCCTCAGACCCTGTACATCAAGCGCGTGGAAGCTTCTGTCTGATGAGGTGCACCCATGACCTACGCTGAAGTGCAGGACGTGGAAGCGGGCTTCCGTGCCCTGTCCAAAGAGGAGCAGGCCCGGTGCGCGGCGCTGCTGGGCGAAGCGGCTTTCATCATTGACGCTTGCAATAAAGATGCCGATGCCGAAGCCAAACGCCTGGTCTCCTGCCGCATGGTGCGCCGTCTGCTGGGCGAGGGTGAGGACGGTGTGAGCTTTCCCATGGGTGCCACCCAGGGCACCGCCACGGCGCTGGGCTATTCCCAGAGCTGGACCATGAGCGGCGGTTCTTCCGGCGAGCTGTATCTGTCCAAGCTGGAAAAGCGGCTGCTGGGCATCGGGAGCCGGATTGGGGCGCACAGCCCGCTGGAGGACTTATGCTGAAAGGAATCGACATCGTTCTTTACACCAAGACCCAGACCGGGGAGGATGCCATTCGAAATCCGGTCTACGCGGAAACCCCGGTCACCGTGCACAACGTGCTGGTGGGACAGCCCTCCACCGAGGAACTCACCACCGAACTGCAGCTGACCGGGCGGCGAATCGTCTACACGCTGGCCATTCCCAAGGGTGACACCCACGACTGGAACGACGTCCGGGTGGAGTTCTGGGGACAGTCCTTCCGTACAGTCGGCGGTGCTGTGCAGGGCATTGAATCCATGATCCCGCTGGCCTGGAACAAGAAAGTGCAGGTGGAACGCATTGAGTAAACTTCGTGTGGAACTGAACCGCGCCGGGGTGCGTGCGCTGATGCGCTCTCCGGAGATGCAGGCCGTGCTGAAGTCCCGGGCGGATACGGTCAAAGACCGCTGTGGCGATGGGTATGAATCCTATGTGGCGCAGACCCGTGCCGTGGCCGTTGTGGAGACCGTTTCCAAGAAAGCATACGACGATAATTCCGCCAACAACACCCTGTTGAAAGCGGTTTCGGAGAGCCGAACCGGCACAGTGGTGCATGAACACAAACGCCACCTGAAGGACGGCCGCGTGATTATCGTAAGGAGCTATCAGAGAAAGAAATGATCGAAGAACTCCTCCTGAATTTCCTGTCCGAACGGCTGGACGTGCCCGTCCGCCTGACGGTGCCCACACCGGCCCCGGACCGGTTCGTGGTGCTGGAAAAGACCGGCGCGGACTGGGGCGACCGCATCGACACGGCCACCCTGGCGGTGCAGTCCTACGGCCCAAATGCCCGGGACCATGACGGCACCCTGGATGCCGCCCGGCTCAACGAGCAGGTCAAGGCCGCGATGCTGGACGCCGACACCCTGCCGGACATCGTCCGGTGCACCCCGGTCACCGACTACAATTTCCCGGATACCACCCGGAAACGGCCCCGCTATCAGGCCGTTTTTTCAATCACTCATTACTGACCTGTGAAAGGAGAAACACACATGGCAGATGTCAACAACGTGACCGCCGCAAAGCCCAAAGTCGGCGGAGCCATTTCCCGTGCGCCGCTGGGCACCCCGCTGCCCACGGACGCCAAGACCGCGCTGAACACGGCGTTCAAGTCCCTGGGCTACATCTCGGAGGACGGCTTGGTCAACTCCAACAGCCCGTCCAGCGAGCCCACCAACGCCTGGGGCGGCGATACCGTGCTGACCCAGCAGACCGAGAAGCCGGATACCTTCCAGTATACCCTGCTGGAATCGCTGAACCCGGAAGTGATCAAGTCCGTGTATGGCGACGATAACGTCACCGGCACGCTGGAAAGCGGCATCACGGTCAAAGCCAACAGCCGGGAACAGAAGGACTGCTGTTTTGTGGTGGACATGGTGATGCGCAACGGCGTGCTCAAGCGCATCGTCATCCCGGACGCCGCCGTTACCGCCGTGGGCGATATCACCTACGCCAACGGCGCGGTGGGCTACAACACCACCCTGACCGCCGTGCCGGACGAACAGGGCAACACCCACTACGAGTACATCCTGGGCAAGAGCGAGAAGTAAGGAGGGCACCCCATGATCACTGCAAAGACCGAAGACGGCTTTACCGTTGAACTGAGCGAAGACACTCTGGATGACGCCGAACTGCTGGACGCCCTGGGCGATATGAAGGACAGCGATGTTTTTGCGATGGGCAAACTGGCGGACCGCCTGCTGGGCAAAGCGGGCAAGAAGAAGCTCTACGACCATCTGCGCAACCCGGAGGGCCGCGTGCCGGTGGCTGCAGTTGCCACCGCGCTGGGTGAGCTGATGAACAGCTTTGCCGCCGGAAAAAACTCTGCTTCCTCGCCGAACTGATCGCATCGGACGAGGAGGCACTCATCTGCGATTTCGCGCAGTATTACCATGTGCTGGACTGGCGTGCCCTGCCGTTACGCCTGGCCGCGACCCTTGCCGCCGGTCTGCCGGAGGAGAGCCGGAGCCGGATGAAGCTCTGCGGCCAGAAGGTGCCTTTGCGCATCCAGCTGCTGGCACTGAACGCGGACGCCCTGCACCGGCTGGAATGGCGGATGTTCGGCCAGGCTGGAAGCAAACAGCCGCCCTCTGTGCTGGCGGACCTGCTGGACCTGCCGGAAGCCAAGCCCGGCGGCGACGTACAGAGCTATGACAGCCCGGAAGACTTTGAAGTCGCCCGTGCGGCGATCCTGGAAGGAGGTGGTTAAGTGGCGGACGGAATCGAGTTGGCAAAAGCCTATGTGCAGATCGTGCCCTCGGCGGAGGGCATCCAGGGCAAGATCACCGAAGCTTTGGGCGGTGAGCCTGCGGCAGCTGGTGACACGGCGGGCCAGTCCCTCGGGGCAAGCCTGATCGGCACCCTGAAAAAGGTGATCGCGGCGGCAGGCATCGGCAAGATCATCACGGAAGCCATCAACGCAGGCGGTGCGCTGGAACAGAGCATCGGCGGCATCGAGACCCTGTTTGGTGCCGGTGGGCGCAGTGCCGAGGAGTATGCCGCCTCGGTGGGCAAGTCGTTGGAAGCGGTCCAGGGCGAGTACAACAGCCTGCTGGCCGCCCAGCAGACCGTGTTTGACAACGCGGCCCAGGCTTACAAAACGGCAGGTCTTTCGGCCAACGATTACATGGAGACGGCCACCGGCTTTGCCGCCAGTCTGCTGTCCAGTGTGAGCAACGACGCCAACGCCGCCGCTCAGCTGACCGATATGGCCGTGCGCGACATGGCCGACAACGCCAACAAGATGGGCACCTCGATGCAGGACATCCAGAATGCCTATCAGGGCTTTGCCAAGCAGAATTACACCATGCTGGACAACCTGAAGCTGGGCTATGGCGGCACGCAGGCAGAGATGCAGCGTCTGCTGCAGGACGCGGAAAAGCTCTCCGGCGTGCACTACGACCTGGGCAACCTGGCCGATATGTACAGCGCCATCCACGTCATTCAGACGGAGATGGACATCACCGGCACCACGGCCAAGGAAGCCGCCACCACCCTGACCGGAAGTTTCGCATCCATGAAAGCTGCTGCCGAAAACGTGCTGGCAGACTGGTCCACCGGCGAAAGCCTGACCGAACCGCTGAACGCGCTGGTGGAGACGGCCCAGACCTTCCTCGTGGGCAACCTCCTGCCCATGATCGGCAACGTGCTGGCGGGCATCCCGGAACTGGTGTATGCACTGGTCCCGGCGATTCTGCAGTCCGGCACCCAGCTGGTCACCTCGCTGGCCGAGGGTTTCACCCAGGGCATCCCGGAATTCCTGTCCAGCGCTCTGCCCCAGCTGCTCTCCTTCACCGAGGAACTGCGGGCCAATGCGGGCAGCTTTGTGGACGCCGGCCTGAACCTCATCACCCAGCTGCTGAACGGCCTGATCGCGGGCCTGCCGGACCTCATCGCTTACGCGCCCGACATCATCATCAACCTCTGCGGCGTCATCAACGACAATCTGCCGAAGATCCTGGCGCAGGGCGTGTCCATCATCGTCCAGCTGATCGCGGGCCTTGTCAAGGCAGTGCCCAGTCTGCTGGCCAACTGGAAGAAGATCCTGCAGGCAGTGCTGGCAGTCATTTCGGCCATTAACTGGCTGAACATCGGCAAAAACATTCTCACCGGCATTGCCAACGGCGTCAAGAGCATGGGGTCCAGCCTGTTGAACGCGTTCAAGGGCGGCTTTTCCAGCGCACTTGCCTGGATCAAAAGCCTGCCCTCGCAGGCGGTGCAGTGGGGCAAGAACCTCATCCAGAGCTTCATCAACGGCCTGACCGGCAAGGGCGGTGCGGTAGGCGCAGGTTCAATTGCCGCCACCGCCGGCGCGACCATTGCCAAGACGACCAGCGCCGATGATGTGGACTGGTCCTCTGCCTGGGTGGACGCCAACACCGACATTGCCGACAGTGCACAGGCGCTGTCGGATGTGGCCATTCCGGCTTACACCAAGTCCGGCAACGCGGCATCTACGGCAGGCAAAAAGGCCAGCACCGCCGCCAAGACGGCCGCTGCGGCCACCGAGACCCTGCTGTGGTCTTTGCAGGATGCCGGGCACAGTGAGACCACCAACGCCCTGGGCAAGGTCACGATCCAGACCACCGAGCTGACCGAGCACCTGCGCAAGGGCAGTGAGGAGTACGACCGTCTGACCCGCACCGTCACCGAGTCCGGCAAGGAAATGGTGAACGGTGTCGCGAAGAACTACAAGACAGTGACCAAGTATGTGACCGAGCACGGCAAGACCACGGCCCAGACCCAGAAGGTCTACGAGGAGCTTGCCGCCACGGTGCGCGACACGGTCACTTCCACCTTTGACACGGTGGAGAACGGCGTCAAGACCACGACCCAGACCGTCACCGAGACCCTGACCGATGAAACGACCCGGCAGAAGCAGATCATCACCAGGACCTGCACCGACATCGTCAACGGAATGCTGGTGACGAAGGAGCAGGTGGAGACCATCGCCGCAGACGGGGCCCGGACCACCACCGAGACCATCAAGGAAGCCAGCGCCAACACCTTCTCCGGCCTGACGAAGGGGTGGCAGGAGGAACTCGACAAGGGCATCCTGGGCACCTTCGACACGCTGGTGACGGCGGTCAAAAAACAGGACTGGAAGAGCGTCGGCGAGTGGGTGCTGTCCACCCTCTACACCGGCCTTGCGCCGGAAGCCAAGCAGTGGATCTCTGACCTGGGCATCCAGCTCATCCAGCAGGTCAACGGCGTGCTGCTCAAGGGCGTGCAGGGCGTCTCGCAGGGGGCCTGGAACCTGGGCAGTCAGCTTGCCCAGGGCATCACCAGCGGCTTCGGCAGCATCGCCGCGCAGGCGGGCACCCTGGCCAAGACCCTCACCGGCATCTTCACCGGCCTGAAGGCCCCGCTGGGCGCTGCCGCCGCCAGCATCAGCACGGCACTGTCCGGCGGGCTGCTCAGCGCGTTCCCGACCATCTACGGCGCACTGGGCACCCTGATCTCCACCATCGGTTCCGCCTTTGTGGGAATGCTGCAGGCCATCGGTGCGGCCCTGCTGCCCACCGGCATCGGCACGCCCCAGGGCATCGCCATGATCGCTGCCGGCGCCGCGCTGGTGGCCGCCATCGCGGCCATCACCGCAGGGCTGGGCATTGCGTTCTACAAAAAGCACCACAGTGCGGGCACCGGTTCCGGCGGCAGCTCCTCCGGCAGCACCATCGGCTCCACCGGCACCCTGTGGGACTACGAACAGCCCGGCCGCCTGCCCCAGCGTACCCAGCGGCCCAGCATCGAGGTCAACCAGTACATTTACTCCAAGGCGCAGACGGCGGCGGACCTGATGCGCGAAGCACAGTACGAACAGGAAAGGGCGGTGCTGCAGGGTGTTTGATGCCATCTTCAAGGCCAGGGACGGCCAGACCTTTTCCTTCGGCTATGCGGCGGGCGTGCTGTGGAGCTGTGACCCGCTGGGTGACCTGCCCGTGGATCTGGAGACCAGCCAGGGCTACCAGCAGGAAGGCGCCACCGTGGAGGGCCGCAGCATCTCCGGTGTGACCCGCACCGTCACCGGGCGCATCCTGCGCAACACGGATTACTGCAAGCGTCAGCTGCGGGACGTGTTCGCACCCTACGTCAC
>ERZ1026776.1314-NODE-1314-length-14084-cov-4.221897_pt1 | contig 14084 bp, 8 predicted proteins | sample MGYA00380125_ERZ1026776 | MGnify/ENA primary metagenome ERZ1026776 (study PRJEB33269, sample SAMEA4719761) | human gut metagenome | biome: human-associated habitat; feature: organic feature; material: feces | place: Cameroon | collected 2013-10 ...
GCTTAAAAGAAAATCTAATGGATAAATCCAGAAAACAAAATTACAATACCCTAAAAATTTCTTTCGCATCTAAAATAGAAAAAAAGGAGAACAATATGAGGGGACAAAAAATAAGAGCAAAGCTACAGGCACTATTACTGGCAGCATGCATGGGGGTATGCAGTCTGCAGGTAACAACAGCATCCGCAGCAGAAGAAAAGCCGAAGTCGGTGGATATCGTATTTACCCATGATACCCACTCCCATTTGAACAGCTTTCGTACGGTAGTAGATGGAGAAAATGTGGAAGCAGGCGGATTCGCACGAATCAAAACAGTCATTGATGAGAAGAAGGAAGAAAATCCGGATACGCTGGTGGTAGACGGTGGAGATTTTTCCATGGGAACACTGTTCCAGACAGTTTATGAAGAAGAGGCATCTGAGCTTCGGATGTTAGGCTATCTTGGCTATGATGCAACGACCTTTGGAAACCATGAATTTGATTATCGAAGCAAAGGTTTAGCACAGATGCTTGATACAGCGGAAGCCAGCGGTGATACAGTGCCGTCCCTGCTGGTCTGTAACGTTGACTGGTCAGAGATGAATGATGAGAGACAGCTTTTAAAAGATGCTTTTGATCATTATGGTGTAAAGGATTATGAAGTCATCGAGAAGGGCGGTGTAAAAATCGCATTGCTTGGAGTATTCGGCAAGGATTCCCTTTCCTGTGCACCAACCTGTGCGCTTGAGTTTAAAGATCCAATCGAGGCGGTGAAGGAGACTGTGGCAGCCATAAAGGAAAAAGAAGATGTGGATATGATTGTCTGCCTCTCCCACAGTGGAACCAGTGAAGACCCGAAAAAATCCGAGGATGAACTTCTTGCAAAGGCAGTGCCGGAGCTGGATGTTATCATCAGCGGACATACCCATACCACATTGGAGGAGCCGATTATCGAAGGAAATACAGCTATTGTATCTGCCGGAGAATATGGCATTAATGTAGGAAGTATGCACCTTTCCCAGAATTCCGAAGGACGCTGGGAGGTAGAGGATTATAACCTGATTCCGATTCGCCCGGATATTGAGGCAGATGAGGCGGCCCAGGAGAAGATAGATGCTTTTGAAGCCAATATTGATGATACTTACCTGAAACAGTTTGGATACACTGCTTCTGAAGTATTGTGTGAAAATGATTATGAATTTGCATCAGTAGATGATTTATATACGAAGCATACGGAACATAATCTGGGAGATATTATGGCGGATGCCTATATTTACGGGGCAACCCATACGAAGGATTATGATGGAGAAGAAATTGATGTGGCAGTCGTTCCAAGCGGAACTGTCCGTGATACCTATGTGCCGGGGGATGTTACGGTAACAGATGTCTTTAACTCCTTCTCCCTTGGAATCGGGGCAGATGGTGTGCCGGGTTACCCGCTGATCAAGGTATACCTGACTGGAAAAGAATTAAAGACGGCAGCAGAGATTGATGCTTCCATTTCCGATTATATGACAACGGCAAGACTTTACTGCTCCGGACTGAATATGACCTATAATCCGAACCGCCTGATATTAAACCGGGTAACAGATGTTTATCTGACGAAGAATGATAAGAGGGAAGAAATTGAAGATGACAAATTATACTGCGTCGTAGCTGACCTTTACAGCGGCCAGATGCTTAGTGCAGTAACGGATATGTCATATGGACTGCTTTCCATTGTGCCAAAGAATGCAGATGGAAGTAAAGTAGAAGATTTTGAAGACTGCATTATTTATGATGGTGACCAGGAATTAAAGGCATGGGTATCCATTGCCCGCTATATGGAATCCTTTGAAGAAGGAGAAAATGGTATTGCAGAGATGCCGGAATATTATAACGGACTTCATGACCGCAAGGTGGTAGATGATGATAAGAGCCTTGGCGCAAGACTGAAAAATCCGAATAAATATGCAGCAATGATTGTGGGAGTTGTTCTTGTGGTACTCCTTGTTCTGATTTTCATAATCGTACTGATTGTCAAAGTCATACGCCGCATCCGCAGAAGAAAATTGAAAAAAAGTTAACACATGGGTGGAAGTGTGGTATGCTATAGAACAGATGAAAAAAGTTTGGAGTAGTTAGAAAGTGCGAGATAAATTTGACTTAAAAGAATTGACAAATGAAATACCTTTGGGAGAGTTCTTAAAATATGATGAGCCGATTCTGGTATCAAGAACTAATGCGGTAAGTGGAAAATTGCTGCTGGCTTCGGAAATGTCGAGATTTGACACGGTAGGTTATGATTGTGCAGCTGTCTGTATCAATGATATGTATGCCATGGGAGCAAAACCGCTTCTCTTTTATGACAATATTTCCTGTGCCCGTCCCAAGTTTGAATATATCCGGGACATGGAAGCGGGTATGGAAAATGGCTGCCGGCAGGGAAATGTGACTTATGCCGGAAGTGAAATTAAGGAACTTTCCGATATTTTCTCTTATGACCAGTATGATCTGGTTGGCTTTATTGCCGGAGTTGTAGAGAAAAAGAAGAAAATAGGAATAGCACCGGTGAAAGCTGGAGATGTTATTATTGGACTTCCATCCAATGGACTTCATAATAACGGCTATGTGGCAGCCCGGAGAAAACTATATCTGACGAAGACTTCTATGGAAATCTATTATGAATCATTAGGTTCTACGTTAGGAGATCTGCTTCTGGCACCGACCCGTATGTACCGGGATGCCATGGAAGCATTGCTTCAGAGTGAGATAGAAATCAAATCCTGCGTACAGGTGGCTCATGGAGGTATTGATAAGGCAGTACATACTCTGATGCATAATGCTGCCGGTGCAGTGATAAAGCAGAGGGAAGAAGATATTCCACCACTTTACGATATGCTGCATAAAGATGGTAATATCAGCAAAGAACAGATGAGAAATATTTTTAATATGGGAATCGGAATGCTGATACTGGTGGCAGAAAAAGATACAGACCGGGTGGTAGAACTGTTAGAAGCAGCAGGAGAAGAACCGGTGGAATTAGGTCTTGCAGAGACAGGCTCGGACATTGTACGATATATATAGCTAAGGTGAAGGGAGAATATCATGAGTACACAGGACAAACTGGAGAGGGTATTACGGGATATACATGTATTAATATCCAGAAGTGAACTTTATGACAATACCGGTGAGAAGATTATTGTTGAGAAGAAGAAAATGTTTGAATATCTCAATCATCTGAATGCCTGTATTTACGAGATGATGGATGAATATGAAGTGACGCAGCAGAGCAGGGACAAGGCAGAACGGGAGGCACGCAAAAAAGGCGATGCCATGATTTTTAAAGCAAGCCGGAATGCTGAGGATGTCTATGCAGCCGCTGTGTTGTATACCGATGATGCCCTTCAGCGGGTACAGCATATTATGCAGGATACAACAGATGCCCTTCAGGATATTCTGAAGAAAGCCCAGGATGATATGAAGACCCAGAAGGTGGTTATCCGGGAGAACCAGTCAGAGCTTAAGAGCCAGCTTCAGGATATGGTAGATACCGAAAAGTATCTGAAGTTAATCGAAGAACGTAACCACGAACTGGAAAAGGAACGTGAAAAGGAGAAGAAAGAGCCGAGGGAAGAAAAGAAATCCCCATATCAGGCAATCAAGCCGGAAATCCGGATTAATCCGGAATACTTTAAGAAAGCAGGAATTCCTTTAGAGGATGAAGAACCGGAGGAAGATGCAGCCGAAGGAAAGAAAGAGATTCCGGAAGTTACGGTGGATTTGGATGCAGAGTACTTCAAGTGGAAAGCAAAAGAAAAAGATAACAAAAAGAAATAGAACTACGTAAACCAAATTGCAGGAAGGACTTTAGAGAAGTTCCTCCCTGCAATTTTTTAATTTGTCATATGTGGCAAGAATATCCACATTTCCTTTTTCCAATTGTTTTTTAATAATCTCAATATAGATGACGCCTTTGTTTATTAATTTTTCATCACCGCTGTTGATGCAGGATTCCAGATAAGCAAAGAGTGGATTCTGAGTTTCGCAGCTGGCGGCAAGCTCAGCGAGTACTTCTTTACTGGTGGATAACTCTACCAGATTAATTGGCTCGGTCTGGATAATAAACCCGCCGGATAATTCCTCAGAGTAAAAAGTATCATCTTCTTTTGCCGTATGGATAAAAGGAAGCAGGCTGGATTTACGCAGGGTGCTGACCTGATGCAGATTGGCAAGTTCTCTTATCATGCGGTAGAGAATGAAACCGGCGGCAATTCCATAGAGAATGAGAAAATACATCTCACTGGTGAGCACCGCAAGCTTCCGGTAACCGATAATGCCAATGACAATCAGGGCAAGCAGGCAGGCACAGGGGCGGAACCACAGGCTGCTGATTAATGCTTTCCGGAAGGAGGATAAATCTTTTTCCTTTAAAGGAATAAAGGTATAATGCTTCTTCATAAATAATCCTTTCAAAAATAATCAATCATAAAACAGATATTTTCACAACAAAATGCTATGAAAGATACGAATTTAATATAGTATAACACAATTTTAAATGTTTTTTAAGAAAAGTACGCTTTTCCTATTAAGAAAAATCTGATACGCTATAGATAATTATGAGGTAGTTTATGTGTTCGCAGTATGAAGTATTCAAAAATCAGTAAAGATAAAGCATGAGGACAGGAGGACGAAATGAATATACTGGTATGTGATGATGATAAAGAAATTGTAGAAGCAATCGAGATTTACCTGCAGCAGGAAGGCTATCATGTCTTGAAAGCATATGACGGAGAACAGGCATTGGATATGCTTAAGAAAAATGAGGTGCATCTTCTGATTATTGATGTCATGATGCCGAAGCTGGATGGTATCCGGGCAACTTTAAAGATTCGGGAAGAAAGCAGCATTCCAATTATTATTTTATCAGCAAAATCTGAGGATTCTGATAAAATCTTAGGACTTAACATCGGTGCTGATGATTATGTGACCAAGCCCTTTAACCCGCTGGAACTGGTAGCAAGAGTAAAATCACAGCTTCGCCGTTATACCCAGCTTGGCAATGTCAGCGAAAGCAATGAGACAGTATATCAGGTGGGAGGTCTTATGATTAATGATGATTTGAAAGAAGTCACCGTGGATGGTGAATTAGTGAAGCTTACTCCGATTGAATATAATATTCTTCTGCTTCTGGTAAAGAATCAGGGAAAAGTATTTTCTATTGAACAAATTTATGAAAATATCTGGAATGAAGATGCAATTGGTGCAGATAACACCGTTGCTGTTCATATCCGTCATATCCGTGAAAAGATTGAAATTAATCCGAAGGAGCCAAGATACTTAAAAGTAGTATGGGGCGTTGGATATAAAGTTGAGAAGAATTAACGAAGGAAAGCAAATATGAAGAACAGACACTATGGAAATGCGTGGAAAAATATCATTATTCTCCTGCAGCTACTGTTTTCTGTCCTGCTGCTGATGTCCGTTTTTATGGTAGCGGCATTAAACGGAAAACACATGATAGACATGGATAATCTGACGAATCAAAGCTATGTGGATTCCAGTTACTACAGCTATGTCTATGAGCAGAAGGTAACGGAACTGACCAATTTCTTGATGACCCGGAAAAATTTTGAGACCAACGGGGAATACGATTCGGAGAAACCGGTCAATGTTATCAAATACGCAAGAAGCGGCATTATCCGTAACGACGCAGAAGAAAGCTATACCATGACACTGGTGCGGAATGGTGCTTCGGCATACTGGATGTATGATGACAGCAGTATCTCCAACACAGAAGAATATGACGGAGAAAACGACAAGGCACAGTTTGAAAATTATACCTTAAGTGATCTGGTGGCATGGTCGAAGGAAGGCTATGTGCAGTATTCCGATAAAATTGAGGAAAAATATCTGCCACAGAGCGGTATTTCCATTGCCCAGGGCATACAGGAGGGCAGGCTTACGGAAGAGGAAGGCCAGGAGCTGTATCAGGCACTGGCAAAGACCTTGGACCGTATCGGCCAGGAAGAAACTGCCTACCGGAAAGCACTGAATGAATTTGATGATTCTGAGACGAATTTATCTTATGTCTTTATTGAAAATGAGCAGGTTATCTACACAAATATGTTAGAGGATACGGAAGAAGATATTACCTCTTATGTATTCGGAGATAAAGCACATAATCTTTTGGATTATGGAAAAGAAAAGGGAAGCTATCTCTACTGTAATGATAAGGATTTAAAATTCCGCAGTAATGTAAAGGGAATGGAAGATTATTATTACAAATACATTGACGGAACCATGTCCGGCATAGGAAATAATGCAGTCTTTCTGGTGGCAGTAGATACCACATTCCCAAATGAGGATGGATTTACAAAAGCAAAATCAGAATTTATGACACTGCATCCATGGGGTATGATTTCTATTGTTACCATTGTGGTAAGTCTCTTAGGCTGGATTGTAACACTGGTTTATCTGACACTGGCAGCAGGACGCAATAATAAGGATGATAAGATTCATCTGAACTGGATTGACCATATTAAGACAGAATTTTTCTTTTTGATATTTATTGTTTTTTCTGTACTGATATTGGTTTTAAGTTTTTCTGCGGCATCCTATGAGTGGGATATTCCGGGAATGCTTGTGGTAGTAGGCGTGATTTCCTTTATCTATGACGGCGTGTTCCAGATTTTCTATACCAGTGTTATCCGGCGGATGAAAGCCGGCGTATTCTGGGAATACAGCTTTACCAACTGGGTATATGTCAGCACACTGCGGGTACTTGGAACATGGAAAGCATCGGTGCGTGTCATTGTTACCTTTGTATTTAATGCGTTGTTATTTTTGTTTTTGGCGTATCAGTTCTTTACGAGAAGACATTTGTTAGGTGGAATTCTTCTGGCACTTCAGATTATTGTTATCGGTGTAATCTATCTTCGGGATGTAGTGCAGAAGCAGGAAATCATGAAAGGCATCAGGCAGATTACGGAAGGAGATTTATCTTATAAGATTCCGTTAGGGCATCTTCACAGCGACAGCAGAAAGCTGGCAGAGGCAGTAAACAGTATTGGAGACAGCCTGCATCTTGTGGTGGAAGAGAATACCAAAAACGAGCGTATGAAGGCAGACTTAATCACCAATGTATCCCATGATATCAAGACACCGCTGACTTCTATCTTGAATTATGTAAACCTTATGAAAATGGAGAAGCCGGAAAGTGAGAGGATGCAGAATTATCTGAATGTACTGGAAGAAAAATCCCAGCGGTTAAGGCAGCTTACAGAAGATCTGGTAGAGGCATCGCGAATCAGCTCCGGAAATATTACACTTCAGATGACAAGAATTAATTTTGTGGAACTGATTTACCAGACTGCAGGCGAATTCAATGAGAAGTTTGAAGCCAAGGATTTGACCACGATTACAAAGCTGCCGAAGGAATCCGTTGTCATTATGGCAGACGGCAGACGAATCTGGCGTGTGGTAGAGAACCTTTACAACAACGTGGCAAAATATGCCATGGCACACACCAGAGTCTATGTGACCATGGAGACATCGGAGCAGAAGGTAACTTTCTCCATTAAAAATATTTCCGAGCAGCCACTGCACGGAAGTGCGGCAGAGCTGACGGAGCGTTTTGCAAGAGGAGACGAATCCAGAACCACGGAAGGAAGCGGACTGGGACTTTCCATTGCCCAGAATCTTACCACGATTATGGGCGGAACCTTTGAAGTAAGTCTGGACGGTGATTTATTCTCGGTTACCATTACCTTTCCACTGGCATAATAAGGAACCTTACAAACCGTGGGGAATCCTTGAAAAGGGTTGATTTTTAACAGACGTTTCTTTATAATAACGAATTAGAAAAAGAGTATCGGCGGTGGCTTTTTCCCCGCCGATTTCTTCCTATATAGGAAGAGGTATAAAATAGTAATCAGTTCAGAAAACAGGAGGAAACATTCATGAAGTTACATGAGACAGGGGCATATCTCGTAAACGGATGTACCGTAGTAGAAGACAACAGCGAAGCATCTGCAGCTATTGCATCCATGACAGGAACTGCGGTAAGCAAAGAAGAAGCAGCAAAAAATACCATTGCATACGGTATTTTAAAGGACCACAACACATCTGGCAGCATGGAGAAGCTGAAAATTAAATTTGATAAGCTGACTTCCCATGACATTACATATGTTGGAATTATCCAGACAGCCAGAGCATCCGGACTGGAAAAGTTTCCAATTCCTTATGTACTGACCAATTGTCATAACAGCCTTTGTGCGGTCGGTGGAACTATCAACGAAGATGACCACATGTTTGGACTGACCTGTGCAAAGAAATACGGCGGAATCTATGTACCACCTCATCAGGCAGTTATTCACCAGTTTGCCCGTGAAATGCTTGCTGGCGGCGGAAAAATGATTCTCGGTTCTGACTCCCACACCCGTTATGGAGCACTGGGAACCATGGCAATGGGCGAAGGTGGACCGGAGCTTGTAAAACAGCTTTTAGAGCAGACTTATGATATCAATATGCCGGGCGTTGTAGCCGTATATTTAACCGGAGAACCGGTAAAAGGTGTTGGACCGCAGGATATCGCACTGGCAATCATCGGTGAAGTATTTGCCAATGGCTATGTAAAGAATAAAGTAATGGAATTCGTAGGACCGGGTGTTGCAAACTTAAGCGTAGATTACCGTATCGGCGTAGACGTAATGACCACAGAGACTACCTGTCTTTCCTCTATCTGGGCAACCGATGAGAAAGTGAAAGAGTTCTATGATATTCACGGAAGAGTAGAAGAATACAAAGAATTAAATCCGGGACAGGTTGCTTACTATGATGGCATGATTGAAATTGACTTAAGCACCATCCGTCCAATGATTGCAATGCCATTCCACCCAAGCAATACCTATACCATTGAAGAACTGAATGCAAACCTTATGGACATCTTGGATGACTGTGAAAAGAAAGCACAGGTAAGCTTCAATGGAGCAGTAGACTTAAATCTTAAGGATAAAGTCCGTAATGGAAAATTATATGTAGACCAGGGAATCATCGCAGGCTGTGCCGGTGGTGGATTTGAAAATATCTGTGATGCAGCAGACATCTTAGCGGGAAGCAGCATCGGACCGGATGAATTTACTTTAAGCGTATATCCGGCAAGTACTCCAATCTATATGGAACTGGTGAAAAACGGAGCTGTAGCAAAATTAATGGAGACAGGAGCAATCGTTAAGACTGCATTCTGCGGACCATGTTTCGGCGCAGGAGATACACCTGCTAACAATGCATTCTCCATCCGTCACTCTACCAGAAACTTCCCGAACCGTGAAGGCTCCAAGGTACAGAACGGCCAGATTGCATCCGTAGCATTGATGGATGCCCGTTCTATTGCAGCAACCGCAGCAAACAAGGGATATTTAACCGCAGCAACTGATGTGGATGTGAACTTCAGTAAGCCAAAATATTTCTTTGATAAGACCATATATGAGAACCGTGTCTTTGACAGCCATGGTGTAGCAGATCCATCCGTAGAAATCCAGATGGGACCAAACATCAAAGACTGGCCGAAGATGGTAGCATTAACCGATAACCTCATCTTAAAGGTAGTATCCGAGATTCATGATCCGGTAACTACAACCGATGAGCTGATTCCTTCCGGAGAGACATCTTCTTACCGTTCTAACCCGCTGGGACTGGCAGAGTTCACACTTTCCAGAAAAGACCCAGCATACGTTGGACGTGCGAAAGAAGTACAGAAGGCAGAAGCAGCAAGAGAAGCAGGCGAAGAGCCATACGCAGTATTGCCGGAATTAAAGGCAGCTGTAGATGCAATCCGTACACAGTTCCCGGATATCAACGAAGAAAATACCGGAATCGGAAGTACCATTTTTGCAGTTAAACCGGGTGACGGTTCTGCCCGTGAGCAGGCAGCATCCTGCCAGAAAGTATTAGGCGGCTGGGCAAACATTGCCAACGAATATGCAACCAAGCGTTATCGTTCCAATCTGATTAACTGGGGTATGCTTCCATTTATCATCAAAGAAGGAGAACTTCCATTTGCCAACGGAGACTATCTCTTTGTACCGGAAATCCGCAAAGCAGTAGAAGAGAAAGCTCCGGAAGTAAAAGCGTATGCCGTAAAAGACGGACAGTTAACCGAGTTCTCATTAACCTTAGGTGACCTTACAGACGAGGAGAGAGAGATTATCCGCAAGGGATGTCTTATTAACTACAACCGGAAATAAAATTCCGGAAAAATAAGGAGAACGGAATGGAAGAAGATAAGAAAAAGAGCGAGAAAACAGAACATGGGATGCGCTGGTACATCAGTCTTGCAGTGCTGGTATTTGTACTGTTCTGCTGCTGCACAATGTTTTTCTTCATGATATACCGGTACAATGGTGTCTCAAAGGGCTGGGACACTATAATGAAGGTATTACAGCCGATTACCTTCGGATTAGTGATTGCATACCTCATTAATCCGATTATGAAATTCTTTGAAAAGCATTTGCTGCATTTCTTAGAACCAAGAGTGCAGAAAGAGAAGAAGTGCAAGAAGATTGCAAGAAGTATTGCAACCGGTGGAGCCGTAGTTGTCTTTGTATTAATTGTAATCCTGTTGTTTGCCATGATGATTCCGCAGTTAATCAGTAGTATTTCTGGAATGGTAAATTCCCTGCCAAAGCAGGTGGATTCATTTATTGACTGGTTCAATGGACTGACAAATTCAGATAATGAAATCATACAGTCATTAGAAACGAACATGATGGATATGGTAACGTACCTTGAAAACTGGGTAAAGGAGTCTTTCCTGCCAAACATCCAGACCTACATTACATCTATTACCAGTGGTGTAATCAATATGGTTAAGGTGCTGATGAATGCAATCATCGGACTTATCGTATCCGTTTATGTGCTGATGACGAAGGAGAAATTTATCGGTCAGTCTAAAAAGATTATATATGCCATTTTCAAACCGGTGCGGGGCAATGTAATCATTGACACTTTCCGCAAGAGTAATGAAATATTCGGTGGATTTATTTCCGGTAAATTATTGGATTCCGCCATTATCGGTGTATTGTGTTATATCTGTCTTCTGATTATGAAGATGCCATATACCCTGTTGGTTTCCGTATTCGTGGGACTGACCAACATTATTCCGTTTTTTGGCCCTTTTATCGGAGCAATACCGAGTGTTATTATTATTGCACTGGCAGATCCGATTAAGGGAATCTATTTCCTGATATTTATATTTATTTTGCAGCAGGTAGATGGAAATATTATCGGACCGAAGATTTTAGGAGATTCCACCGGACTGAATTCCTTCTGGGTGGTATTTGCCATCATGGTAGGCGGCGGACTCTTTGGAATCGGCGGAATGATTCTTGGTGTTCCGACCTTCGCAGTCATCTATTATATTATCGATAAGACCGTGGATTACTGTCTGCGGAAGCGAAAGCTGCCGGAGGATACGGACGAATATATCCGCCTGGAAAAAGTTGACGAAAAGACCAATGAAATCGTACATCTGAAGGAGCCGGTAGAGGAAACCTCTGAGAAAAAGGAACTTCATATTCCATCCTTAAAGAAAAAAGAGAAAAAGTAAATTCTGGTAAAGAAATAAAATCCGGAGAATGATAGCAGATAAATGTTATGGTTCTTCGGATTTTTTACTTTACAGGAAATTGCTTTCCTGTAAAGTAAAAAACGCTCTGCGAGGATGCACACTGCGGCGTATAAGGTAGATGTCGCAAGCGACCGCCGCAGGCACGAGAATGTGCCAAGGCACATTTTTTTTAAACATGAAAAAGTCCGTCGTGCCGGTTCGATTATTTTTGACAGAAGGCACCCCTTATGGTACACTTAAAACAATAATTGGGGTCAGTATACCCTGACGAAAAAAGACGAATTTAAGATTACTTGAAATAGATATTGAGGTGACATATTTTGGATAAATATGAATACAAATTAAAACTAGATGAAATAAAAAATCTGATGGCGAAGAAGCAGTATACAGAAGCTGCTGAAATTGCTGACAGTATCAACTGGCGAAAGGTCCGTAATGTCAACGCACTGATGAAGGCCGGAGATATTTATGCACAGATTGGTCGTTATGATGAAGCAAAAGAGATTCTCCTGATGGCATATGACCGTTCGCCTATCGGACGAATGATTATCTATAAGCTGGCAGAGATTGCCATCAAAACGAAGGATTTTGATGAAGCACAGGAATATTATGATGAGTTTGTAGAGATTGCACCCCATGATAATTTGAAATATATTCTCCGCTATGAGATGAATAAAGCAAAGGGTGCAGGTCTGGATGTCTTAATTCAGATTCTCGAAGAATTAAAGGAACAGGAATATACCGAGAAATGGGCATTTGAACTGGCATATTTATATCATCAGGCAGGGCGCAGCGAAGAATGCATCAATGCCTGTGATGAACTGATTCTCTGGTTTGGCGATGGTCCATATGTAGAGAAAGCATTGGAATTAAAGATGCTTTATCAGCCATTAAACCGGGCACAGGAGGACAAGTACCGCCAGTTTAAACAGCGGAAGGACGGCATCGTGGAAGTGCGGCCGGAGGATTATTTGGAATCCGGTGAGATTATCAAGGAGCCGGTACAGATTAAACCGGTAACCACCAATGCAGAGAAATTTAATACGGTAAACCTGCAGGAAGAATTAGCCCGCAGCATGCAGCAGATTATGAATGCCACAGAGAAAGAAGAAGTGGCAGATACCATGCAGGGAATCAAGAAAATTGTAGAAGAGATTCCGTATTTGCAGCTTCCACAGGATGAAGAAGCACAGAAAGAGCGTTTTGCGGATATCCCAACCGATGAAGAAATCGATGGCTCCCTGAAAATTAATTTCCAGGAGATGTTAGGCGAAGATTACGATGGTCAGATGCGAATGGTAGTTCCGGAGAAGAGTGCATTAGAAGCACAGATTACCGGACAGATGAGTATACAGGATATTTTAGAGGAGTGGGAGAAGACCAAGCGTGCCGCAGAAAAAGCATTGCAGGAAGCGGAGCAGCAGAAGTTAGAATCTGCCAAGGCAAAGGCATTAGCAGAAGCCGGAGATATCATGGAGCGTCTTGCAGATGTAATTCCACAGCTGGATGCAGGACTTACCTCCAAAGAATTATTAGAAAAAGAATACTTGGGCAAGCTGCCGGAGGAAGAAGCCGGACAACTTGTTGCCAATATGAATGATATTTTGCAGCAGCAGATTGATTCCATCAGCCAGGCAAATGCGAAAATCGATGAATTCTTAGCTGCCGGTGTACCGGGACAGAACGGAGAGCTGGCTGCAGGTGCGATGGAAATTCCGGAAGGAGAAGGTATTGCAGCTGCCGATGAAGAAGAGCCGGCTGGCACAGAAGAAATGACAGAACTTTCTCCGGAAGAGGAACTCCCAGAGATTGCACTGCCGGATGATATAGCAGAAGAAGTGGCAGCAACAGAATCAGAAGAAGTCTTACCGAAGATACAGTTAGAACCGGAAGCTGAGACAGAGGATGCAAAGCAGGAGGAGAAACTTCCGGAGATTGCAGAGCCGGATTTAGATGAGGATAACATCGGAGAGAGAAAACCGATTACCCATCTTTCCAAGGAGCAGAAAGCTATCTTTACTTATTTTGTTCCGGTATCCGGAATGGAACCGCAGATCTGCCAGGCAATGGAAGGCTCTATTGAACATTTGGAAAAGGGAATCAAGGGTGGCAATATCCTGATTCAGGGAGCAAGAGGAAGCGGTAAGACAGTACTTGCCACTGCACTGGTGAAGGCAATCCAGAATGAAATTGGAAAGCCGGGCAAGCGTGTCGGAAAGATTGATGCCGTTTCATTAAACCAGAAAAATATTCCGGAGCTTTTAAAGAAAGTTGCCGGTGGATGTCTTATTATAGAAAAAATCGGAGGAATCAACCGGGAGACAGCCGTGAAATTATCACTGGCATTAGAAGCAGATGATACCGGAATTCTTGTAATCGCAGAAGATACCAGAGAGGGAATCACCAAAGCAATGGGAAGAGATGAGTCCTTTGCCAGAAGATTTACCGAGAAGATTACGCTTCCGATATTTACCCTGTCTCTTATACACATCTGACG
>ERZ1026776.1319-NODE-1319-length-14042-cov-23.672553_pt1 | contig 14042 bp, 13 predicted proteins | sample MGYA00380125_ERZ1026776 | MGnify/ENA primary metagenome ERZ1026776 (study PRJEB33269, sample SAMEA4719761) | human gut metagenome | biome: human-associated habitat; feature: organic feature; material: feces | place: Cameroon | collected 2013-10 ...
CAGACTACCGCAGAGCTACCGGATTTGAAGCACTGATGGGGTATCTGTACCTGACGGGGCAGACAGACCGGATGCTTGACCTGATCAAAGACGGTATCCGCCTGGCAGGTCTGGAGATCTGAGTGTAATGTAACACATGTGGCAGGAAAGTAATACATAATGAGAAAGTAATATGTAATGAAAAAGTAATATGTAATTAAGAAAGTAATGCGTAATAAGAAAGCAATACATAATAAGAAAGGACAAGCATGGGATATCAGGAATTTACCATAGAGGGCAGAAATGCCGTGATCGAGGCATATCGTTCGGGCAAACCCATTGACAAACTGTTCATTTTGGATGGCTGTCAGGACGGTCCGATGATGACCATCAAAAGAGAAGCAAAAAAACATGACACGTTAGTAAAGTATGTGACCAAGGAGCGCCTGGATCAGTTATCCGAGACCGGAAAACATCAGGGCGTCATCGCTTATGCGGCGGCTTATGAGTACGCGGAGGTAGATGACATCCTGGAAGCAGCGAAGAAAAAGGGTGAGCCGCCCTTTATTTTCCTGTTGGATAATATCGAGGATCCCCATAATCTGGGAGCTATCATCCGTACCGCCAATCTGGCAGGTGCCCATGGCGTCATCATCCCGAAGAATCGTGCAGCAGGACTGACCGCTACGGTAGCGAGAACCTCCGCCGGAGCACTGAACTATACGCCGGTGGCAAAGGTGACGAATCTGGCGAAGACTATCGAAGACCTGAAAAAGGAAGGTCTGTGGTTTGTGTGCGCGGATATGGGCGGGACTACCATGTACGATCTGAATCTTAAGGGACCCATCGGTCTGGTCATCGGCAACGAGGGCGAGGGCGTAGGCCGTCTGGTGAAGGAAAAATGCGACATGGTGGCGTCTATTCCCATGAAGGGCGACATCGATTCCTTAAATGCTTCCGTAGCAGCAGGCGTACTGGCTTACGAGATCGTACGTCAGAGACTGCAGGCATAACAGGACGCTGCATCCGGGAACAGGATATCAAAGGGGAAAGAATGACAGAACGTTTCAAATATGAAGATATGACAGATGAGGAACTCATCGACCAGCTGCGGGAAGGCGACAGGCAGGTGATGGACTACATCTGTGACAAGTATAAAAATCTGGTGCGCAGCAAAGCAAAATCCATGTATATCCTGGGCGGAGACAGTGAGGATCTGATCCAGGAGGGGATGATCGGCCTGTTCAAGGCAGTGAGGGATTACGACTGCGGCAGAGACGCCAGCTTTTACACCTTTGCGGATCTGTGTATCAGCAGACAGATGTATACGGCGGTGCAGGCATCGCAGCGGCTGAAGCACACCCCGTTAAATACCTATGTCTCCCTGGACAGCCATGGAAGAACGGAAGAGGACAGAGATCCGGAGACACAGACACTGGCGGAACTTCTGGCGGATAAGACCGGCAGGAATCCCGAGGAACTTTTCCTGGATAAGGAGAGAGTGGCCTATCTCGAGAAAAAGATCGCCACGGAGCTGAGTGAGCTCGAGCGCCAGGTACTGGATCTCTATATTACGGGAATGAGCTACACCCAGATTGCGAAGGTGCTCAGGAGGAGTGAAAAGGCAACAGAAAATGCTTTGACCCGTGCAAAGCAGAAAATCCGAGGCTTTTTAAGCAAAGAATCGAAATTTTAGATTTATTTAATGGATTTTCGCGACTCGTTAGTGGTAACATACTACTATACAGATGCTTACGTGGGAAAGGCACGGGAATATATGGAAAAATTCAGTGTAAAAAAACCGTTTACAATTCTGGTGATGGTAGTTGCTATCATTATTCTGGGATTTGTAAGTTTATCGGGAATGACAACGGATCTTCTGCCTAAGATGAGTCTGCCGTATTTACTGGTGATCACGACTTATCCGGGAGCGAGTCCGGAGAAAGTGGAGTCCAGTGTGAGCGAACCTGTGGAAAGCGCATTGGGCTCCATTTCCGGTGTAAAGAATGTATACAGTATGTCCTATGAAAACTATGGGATCGTAGAACTGGAATTCGCAGACGGAACGGATATGGATTCCGCCATGGTAAAGGTATCCAGTGCATTGGACAGTGTGAAATCAGCATTGCCGGAGGAATGTGGTTCTCCGAATATCATGGAGATCAGCATGGATATGATGGCTTCCGTATATCTGGCGGCATCCTATGAGGGCAAGGATATTCAGGAGACCTCGCGGTTTGTCGAAGACACTCTGATCCCCTATCTGGAACGACAGGAGGGTGTGACCAGTATCTCTGACATCGGAATTGTGGAGAATTCCATCTCTGTGGATCTGAATCAGGACAAGATCGATGCATTGAACGAGAAAATCCTGGCAAAGACCAATGACGCCTTTGCGGATGCGGTGGATCAGCTGAATGATGCGAAGAAACAGCTACTGGAATCGGAGCAGAAGCTGGCAGACAGCACGCAGGAGCTGGTCGACGGACAGAAGGATATCGACGATGGCAGGACGAAGTTAGATGATGCGCAGAAGGAACTGGACGAGCAGAAGGAAAAGCTGGAAGATGCCAAGGATTCCCTGGAGGATCAGAAGAAGGATACCGAGAATAAGCTGGCGACTGCCAGCCAGGCGCTGGATCAGCTGAACGCATTGCAGACAGACCTGCTGACTTTACAGGCGCAGGAAGCATCACTGAAGGCAACGATCACTGCGATTGACAAAATGGCATCGACGAAGAATGACAGAGAGAACATGTCCGTTGGGCTGGGAAACCGGATCAGCTTTTTGCAGTCTTCTACTGCCAGCGGACTGAAAAGTGGGGACTATGCAACTGCTGCGATAACGCTGGCCGGATATGGTATTGATATAAAGAGCCTGGGGATTGATAATGAGGAAGCATGGGATGATGCGCTGACCAAGGAACAGTGGGACGCAGCCTTGAAAAAGACGGCGGACGGTTACCAGTCGCAAAAGGATATGCTGGATGGCTATGATGACTACGTATCTTCCCTGAACAGCCTTCAGGTTGAGAAAGCCGGTGTACAGGCAGCGGTATCCGCAGCGGAAGCGGAGCTGAAGAAGAGCGGTGTTTCCTATACGGATATTGAAAAGGCAAAAATCGAGGCGGCAGCAGGCTTTGGTGCGGCTTCTGCACAGATCTCTTCCGGACAGAGTGCGCTGAATTCCGCCCAGACAACCATTGACAGTAACAAGGAAAGCCTTAATTCTGCCCAGGATCAGATCACAGAGGGCTGGGATTCCATTGCGGATGCGAAAAAGCAGCTGGCAGACGGCTGGGATCAGTACAATACCTCGCTGGAGAATTTTGAGGTACAGAAGGCGGAGGCACTACGTAATGCCAATGCAGACCAGCTGGTGAATATGCAGACACTGTCACAGCTGATCTATGCACAGAATTTTGCCATGCCGGCAGGATATCTGGATGATGCGGAGGACAATTCCTGGCTGCTTAAGATCGGAAGCAATTATCAAAGTGTGGACGAACTGTCCAATATCGTACTTACCAATATTGAAGATATCGGAGATGTACGGCTGTGCGATGTGGCAGACATCACGGTGATCGATAACGCCGGTGACAGCTATGCCAGACTGAATGGTCAGAGTGCAGTGGTACTGTCTGTGTTCAAGAGTTCCACAGCGGGAACGAATGAGGTGAGTAAAAACATCGCTACTGCAATTTCAGAGCTGGAAGAGCAGTATCCCGGACTGTCGGTACTGACATTGATGGATCAGGGAGATTACATAACTATGATCATAAATGGCGTATTGCAGAGCATGATCGTAGGTGCAGCACTGGCGATCCTGATCCTGGCGCTGTTCTTAAAGGATGTAAAACCCACCATCGTTGTAGCTGTCAGCATTCCCTTGTCTGTTCTGACGGCATTGATATTAATGTATTTTACAGGTATTTCTCTGAACATGATGTCGTTATCGGGTCTGGCACTCGGAATCGGCATGCTGGTGGATAATTCCATCGTCGTGATCGAAAATATCTATCGTCTGCGGTCTAAGGGAGTCGGCGCAGCGAGAGCAGCGGTACAGGGTACGAAACAGGTGGCAGGTGCGATTATTGCTTCCACCCTGACAACAGTCTGTGTATTCCTGCCGATGGTATTTACCGCAGGAACCGTCCGTGAACTGATGATGCCCATCAGTCTGACGATCATATTTACCCTGGCGGCATCGCTGTTGATCGCCATGACCGTAGTGCCGGCAGCGGGTTCGACCCTGCTTCGTAATTCCAAAGAGAAGAAGCATCCGTTCTTTGACAAGGTGCAGGACATCTATGGAAAAATGCTGGCATTCTGCCTGAAAGTGAAGGTCGTGCCCCTTGCTATTGCCATCGGTCTGCTGGTATACAGTATCTGGGCGGTCATGCGGATGGGTATCGTCATGATCCCGGATATGACCTCTAACCAGATTGAGATATCTGTGCAGATGCCGGAGGATACGGATAAGGAAGAATGCTACAAGAGGGCTGACCAGGTGTTGGATGCCATGACGACCATAGATGGCATCGGAGATGTAGGTGCCATGGCAGGTGGAGATACCACACTGGTGGCTTCTTCTTCCGGTATGTCAGACAGCACCTACGATCAGTTTACATTTTTGGTGCTGACAGAGAATGAGAATGCCGGAAAAGAAGAAGTAAACAGAATCTGTAGAGAGATCGAAGAACGTACAGAGGATATTGACTGTGAACTGACGATATCAACGGGAATGTCGGAGATGAGCACGATGATGGGTTCAGGATTATCTGTTAAGGTATATGGCGATGACCTGGATACCCTGACGAAGATCACGCAGGATATCTGTGATCTGGCTGCTACGATTCCGGGCTATGAAAATATTTCCAACGGGCAGGAAGAGCCGGATCAGGTCATCCGTCTGGTACTGGACAAAGATGCTGCCATGCGAAAAGGTCTGACGGTTGCCCAGATTTTTTCCGAACTGAACGGAAAGCTGACGGAGAGTACCGATGCCGCCACTGTGACCATAGACGGCGAGGATATGAAGATCGTCGTAAAGGATGGAAGAGAACCGCTGACCCGTGAGAATCTCCTGGACTATAATTTTGAGATCCAGACTACGGATGATAATGGCAACACTGTCACAGAGGATCATCCGCTGTCTGAGTTCGCCACACTGGAGCTGGAGGATGGTGTGCAGAGCATCAACCGTGAGAACCAGAGCCGCTACATGACGGTGACAGCCACTGTGGCGGAGGGAAGCAATGCCACCCTTCTGTCCAGAGAATTGCAGCCATTGATCGATGCGTATGAATTGCCGGACGGTTATACCATTGACACCGCCGGAGAATCCGATACAGTCAATCAGATGGTGATCCAGATGAGTAAGGTATTGCTCTTAGGTCTTGCCCTGATCTATCTGGTCATGGTGGCACAGTTCCAGAGCCTGCTCAGTCCGTTTATTGTATTGTTCACGGTACCGCTTGCGTTCACGGGTGGCCTGATAGGATTACTGCTTATGAACGAGCCGCTGTCTGTTATGGGTATGATGGGCTTCGTTGTGCTACTGGGTACGGTTGTCAACAACGGTATTGTGTTCGTGGATTATGCGAACCAGCTCCGTATGGGAGGACTGGAACGCAGAGAGGCACTGATCGCTACCGGTAAGACCAGAATGCGCCCGATCCTGATGACGGCGCTTACCACGATCCTGGCAATGGCGAGTCTCCTGTTCGGAGATGATCTCTCCAGCCAGATGTCCAAGGGCATGGCAATCGTAGTGGCGGGAGGACTTGCCTATGCCACATTGATGACGCTGTTCATCATCCCTGTCATGTATGACATCCTCTTCAAGAGAAAGCCTCTGCAGGTGGATATTGGCAGTGAGAACCTGGATGATGTACCGGATGATGCGGCGGATTACCTGAAGCGGAAGGAGCAGAAGGAAGCGACACAGAAAGACGAGAAAAATCCTAAATAGTTATAAGTGTAGCAAAAAAAGCAAAAAAAGAAAAAATTTGTGTTGACAAATATAGATTGCTTTGTTACAATGAATCACGGTGATTGCGTTAGCAGTCACGTGATGCTGCTGTGGCTCAGTCGGTAGAGCGTCGCATTGGTAGTGCGGAGGTCACGGGTCCGATTCCCGTCAGCAGCTCTGAATGAAAAGAGCGGAAGCCTTGATCTTACAGGGCTTTCGCTTTTTTTGTTGGCAGCAGGTACGTAACGTGGTACAATAAAACAGAAACTATTGCACGTGTATTTTCAGGAGGGGAATATGAAGATAAAATGCGACTGGTGCGGCAGCTGGATCAACGATTTTGATCAGGTCTGTCCGAACTGCGGCGGTGTCAATAACAATTACAACCGCCATGCCAACGGTGTACCGCAGACCATTGAGGAACTCAAAGCCTGGGCGAAGGAGATGAACCTTCCGCTGGAGGAGATGCGGACCTTTATCGGAGAGGACTACAAGGGAGCCAAAGCCTTCGGTATTTACAAGGATGAGACCGACGGTACCTTCGTAGTCTATAAGAACAAGGAAGACGGCACCCGTGCGGTACGATACAAGGGAACCGACGAAGCCTATGCGGTCAACGAGCTGTACCAGAAGATGAAGGAACGGGTGGCAGTGCAGAAGGCACACCAGCAGCCGAAGGCTGCAAAACCGTCTTCCACAGCTTCTGTTTCCGCACAGCAAAAGCAATCGGAAAAGAAATTGTCCAAAGCTCTTTTTTCCATTTTCCTGATAGCAATCCTGGCGATTATACCATTGTCAGTTGTTTTTGCACTCATAGGGGAAAGCGGACCGGATACCGGTTACTACACTTATGGAGACCGGAGCTATTACTATTATGGGGACTGGTATGAGTGGGAGAATGGTTCCTGGCAATATGCACCATACGAATCCTGGATGGACAGTGACTATGAGAGTTACTACGATTCTTACAGCTATGACAGTGGTGCGGACTATGAGGATTTTGAGGATTCCTCGTATTACACCCCTTCGGATGATAGCAGCGACGATGACGATAGCTGGGATGATGACAGCTGGGATTCCGGTTGGGATTCCGGCGATAGCTGGGACTCCGGTTATGATGACTGGGGATCCGACTGGTAAAATGTGATGCAGAATACATACAAAGGGAAGTCTTTGACAGGCTTCCTTTGCTTTGCATTCAATATAGGAACCGGATATAGGGAGAATTATGAAAAAAACAATAACAGCAGTAGTATTTGACATGGACGGTGTGCTATTTGACACCGAGAGGATCTACATGGAGTGCTGGAGAGAAGCGGCAGAGCCTACGGGACTTAAAAATGTGGATGAGATCTCCAAAGCCTGCATCGGCAGAACCTTACAGGGCACGAAGGAAGTATTCGAGGCAGCAAAGGCAGAGCAGGGCATTGACGTCTCCTTTGAAGAATTGCATGAGGACTGCAGCCGTAGATTTAAGGAAAAGGAAGAACGGGATGGCCTTCCGGAAAAGCCCGGCGTACATGAGATCCTGGAGTATTTAAAAAAGCAGGGTATTCCCGTAGCACTGGCTTCTTCCACGCGAAAAGCGGCAGTGATGGAGCATCTGGACAGAGCGGGTATCACATCTTATTTTCAGAAAATTATCTGCGGCGACATGGTGGAGCATGGCAAGCCTGCACCCGATATTTATCTGAAGGCATGCGAGGAACTGGGCGTTGCCCCCGGACAGGCACTGGCGGTGGAGGATTCCTTCAACGGTATCCGATCCGCCTATGCGGCAGGTTTATATACGGTGATGGTGCCGGACCAGCTGCCGCCCACAGAAGAGATCCTTGCGCTGGTAGATAAAAAGTGTGACAGTCTGACAGAGCTTCAGGCACAGCTGCCGGAGCTTTTGGCGGTATGTGGGGACTGAGGATCATTCTACTGCGGCATGGAACCACAGTACCTTACAGCAGTCACAGGAGGGATCCCGTCTGATCACATGATCCGTGTGAGCAGGTACCATAAAGGCAGTGCCGGGCAGCAGAGGGATCTCTTCGCCACCGACGAGAGCATATCCTTTTCCATCCAATACGAAGAAGCCTTCCTGATCGTCATGCTTTTGCGGCATGTGATATTCTGTGTCGCGATAGAGAGATACGCCCATGCGACACCCTTTGACACACCCCTGGTTTTCATCTAACAGAGTGTGCCCGGTGCGTTCGGGCATTTGGGCTATAATGGAATCTAAAGTAGTATAAGGAATCATTTGTATGCCTTTCTATGAATGTAATGTAACGATTCAGTTACCATATTTTTTATTAACAGTGTAGCAGACTGATAGAGGAAAAACAATAGACTGCCTGTTTGGGCAGAGTAAAGGAATATAAAAATGGAAGAAAAAGAGACAATACACCCCATTGAGATCACATGGGAAGAAGTACAGTCCCGGGACCTTGACCGATACATTCTGGTGGACACCAGAGGGGATGAGGCGATAAACTATGGAATGATTCCCGGAGCCATTGCAATCCCCGAATGTGAGCTGGTGGACAAGCTGGCTGCGGCAGCAGGGGATAAAAAAGTGATCCTTTATTGCAGCCGTGGACAGAATAGTAAAGTGTCCGCAGAATATTTCCGGGAACAGGGAATGGATGTATACAGCTTACAGGGCGGCTATACCGGGTGGCTTCTGAACCTGATGCAGAAGGAACAGCCCGGAGAAAAAGAAAACGAGCGGGCACGGGAGATTGAAAAAAGCATCCGCAAAAAATTCCATAAAGTCCTGTTTTCCCGATTTGCCAAAGCTATCAATGAGTACGACATGATCCAGGAGAACGACAAGATCGCCGTATGTATCTCCGGCGGTAAGGATTCCATGCTGATGGCAAAGCTGTTCCAGGAGCTGAAGCGTCACAACAAGTTCCCCTTTGAACTGGTATTTTTGGTGATGGATCCCGGTTACAGTGAGGCGAACCGCAAGATCATCGAGAACAATGCGAAGCTGATGGATATTCCCATCACGATTTTTGAATCCCAGATATTTGATGCGGTGTATGATATCGAGGATTCCCCCTGCTATCTGTGTGCGCGAATGCGCAGGGGTTATCTGTATAGCCATGCAAAGGAGCTGGGGTGCAATAAGATCGCCCTGGGACACCATTATGATGATGTCATTGAGACGATCCTCATGGGGATGCTGTACGGCGGACAGGTGCAGACCATGATGCCGAAGCTGCACAGCACGAATTTCGAGGGCATGGAGCTGATCCGTCCCATGTATCTGATCCGCGAGGACGATATCAAACACTGGAGAGATTACAACGATCTGCATTTTATCCAGTGTGCATGCCGTTTTACAGATACCTGTACCACCTGCCGTACCGATGGCAGCAGTCCCTCCAAACGTATGGAGATCAAGAACCTGATCGCTTCCCTGAAGCAGACCAATCCCTTTATCGAAGGGAACATTTTCAAGAGCGTGGAGAATGTCAACCTGCGCACGATCATCGCCTATAAAGAGGACGGCGTGAAACATCATTTTCTGGAGCATTATGACGAGTGGAAATAGGGCACCTGCACTTGACGGAAAGAGCTTTTTTATTCTATAATAGAATGTAAACCATAAATTGTGGAAGGCTTTACGCGCCCTTACAACAGGAGAAGCTATGATCAAGAGTATGACGGGATTTGGCAGATGTGAGACTGCCGAGAATAACAGAAAGTTTACCGTAGAGATGAAGTCTGTGAATCATCGCTACCTAGATGTGAACATCAAAATGCCGAAGAAGCTGAATTTCTTCGAGTCTGCGATCCGCGGTGAACTGAAGAATTACATTTCCAGAGGTAAAGTGGATCTGTTCATTACTTATGAAGATTTTTCTGAGAACACGTCCAGCGTCCGTTATAACAAGGAACTGGCAGCGGAGTATCTGGGATACCTGAAGCAGATGGCCAGCGATTTTGATCTGGATTGTGATATCAGGGTGTCCACCCTGTCAAAGTATCCGGATGTCTTCGTGATGGAAGAGCAGGATATCGACGAGGAAGAGCTGTGGAAGGAACTGCAGAGAGCCTTAAAGGGTGCCTGCGAGATGTTCGTACAGACCCGGATCACCGAAGGGGAACATCTTCGGGACGATCTGATCGCAAAACTGGACGGCATGCTGAAGCTGGTAGATTTCATTACAGAGCGTTCTCCCCAGATCATCACGGAGTACCGTCAGAGACTGGAAGAGCGGGTGAAGGAACTGCTTTGTGATACCACAGTGGACGAAGGAAGACTTCTCACGGAAGTGACGATCTTCGCGGATAAGGTGTGCGTGGATGAAGAACTTGTGAGACTGCGCAGCCACATTGAGACCACGAAGAATACACTGGTAGCCGGTGGCAGCATCGGAAGAAAATTAGACTTTCTGGCGCAGGAGATGAACCGCGAAGCTAATACGATTCTGTCCAAGTCTAATGATCTGGAGATCTCCAATTGTGCCATTGAATTAAAGACTGAGATCGAAAAAGTCAGAGAGCAGATACAGAATATTGAATAACAAGCTGCGAAGCAGTGAAGAGCACGATATCGTGCGGTTATGCGAATGGGAACTGCATGGCCACGAAAGGCGATACAATGAACCGACTGATCCATGTGGGATTTGGGAATATTGTGAATACAGATAAGATCATCGCTATAGTAAGTCCGGAATCCGCACCTATCAAACGTCTGGTTCAGAAGGCAAAAGAATCCGGGGCTGCAATCGATGCCACACAGGGCCGCAGGACGAAATCCGTCCTGGTCATGGAGAACAGTCAGATCGTGCTGTCTGCACTTTTACCCGAGACGATTGCGGGAAGAGCACAGGCGCTGTGGCCGGACGAAGAAAAAGAGGACAGTGAAGAAGATGCAGAATAAGGGAATATTGATGGTGATCTCCGGATTCTCCGGAGCCGGCAAAGGAACACTGGTGAAAAAGCTGTTATCGGAATATGACAATTATGCATTGTCTATTTCCATGACTACCAGAGGACCGCGTGAAGGAGAACAGGACGGAAGAGAATATTTCTTCCGCACCAGAGAACAATTTGAAGAAAATATTGCAAAAAACGGATTTATCGAGTATGCTCAGTATTGCGGCAATTATTACGGAACGCCGAAAGCATATGTGGAAGAGCAGATGCAGGCAGGCAAGGATGTGATCTTAGAGATCGAGATTCAGGGAGCCATGAAGATCAAGGAACAGTTCCCGGAGAGCCTGTTGCTGTTCGTTACCCCTCCCAGTGCAGAGGAACTGCAGAAGAGACTGGTGGGCAGAGGAACCGAGACAGCCGATGTGATCGCGCAGAGACTGGCACGGGCTTATGAAGAATCAGAAGGCATGGATGCCTATGATTATATAGTAGTGAACGACGATCTGGACGAGTGTGCTGCAGCGGTGCAGAAGTATGTGGAAGCAGCGAAAAATGTACCGTCCCGTCGTGGAGAATTTATCACAGAGATCAGAGAGGAACTGAAAGGTTTCGCGAAAGGAGCAAAATAAAATGTTACATCCCTCTTATACCGACTTAATGAAAGTAGTAAACAGCGAGGTAGAACCCGGTGAAGCACCCGTAGTCAACAGCCGTTATTCTATCGTTATGGCAACTGCCAAGAGAGCAAGACAGATCATCGCAGGTGACGAGCCTCTGGTAACAGCCAAGGTGGATAAGCCCCTGTCTATCGCAGTAGAAGAGCTGAATCAGGGTAAGATCAAGATCCTTGGTGATGATGAGGAAGCATAAGACGCATGAAGATATTGTTTGTATCCCTGGGCTGTGACAAGAATCTTGTCGATTCCGAGAAGATGCTTGGCATGCTCCAGGAAAAAGGTTATACCTTCACGGATGATGAAGCAGAGGCAGATGTTGTAGTGGTAAACACCTGCTGTTTTATCGGCGATGCCAAGGAAGAAAGTATCAATACATTATTGCAGATGGGAGAACTGAAGGACAGCGGACAGGTCAAAGCACTGATCGCTGCCGGATGTCTTGCCCAGCGCTACCGTGAGGAAATCCAGAAGGAGATCCCGCAGGTGGACGCCATTATCGGAACCACTGCTATTGATGAGATCGTAGCTGCCCTGGAGGAGATTCTGGCAGGACAGAAACAGAACCATTATGAAGATATCAATGCCGCCCCTGTGACAGAGACCAACCGTGTTGTCACTACAGGCGGACATTTTGCGTATCTGAAAATTGCAGAAGGCTGTGACAAACACTGCACCTACTGTATTATTCCGAAGGTCAGGGGCAATTACCGCAGCGTTCCCAAGGAGAGTCTGTTAAAGGAAGCCACAGAGCTGGCGGACAAGGGCGTACGGGAGCTGATCCTGGTAGCACAGGAGACCACGCTGTACGGTGTGGACCTGTATGGGAAAAAGGAGCTGCCCGGACTTTTACATGAACTGGCACAGATCCCCGGTATCTACTGGATCCGTATTTTATACTGTTATCCGGAGGAGATCACGGATGAACTGATCGATGCTATTGCAGCAGAACCCAAGGTATGTAACTATCTGGATATTCCCATCCAGCATGCTTCCGACAATGTGTTGAAACGAATGGGCAGACGTACCGACCAGGCAGAGCTTCGTGCCATCATTGGGAAGCTTCGGGAGAAGATTCCCGATATCTGCTTGCGTACCACACTGATCAGCGGATTCCCCGGAGAGACCCAGGAGGATTTCGAGGAGCTGTATCGTTTTGTCAATGAGATGGAATTTGACCGTCTGGGTGTATTCCCGTATTCTCAGGAGGAAGATACTCCCGCCGCCACCATGGAAGACCAGGTGCCGCAGGAAGTTAAGGAATTCCGCAGGGACGAACTGATGGAATTACAGCAGGCAATCGCATTTGACAAGGCGGAGGATATGGTAGGACACATCCTGACCGTAATGATCGAGGGCAAGGTTGCGGACGAAGAGACTTATGTTGCAAGAACCTACAGAGATGCCCCTAATGTGGACGGCTATCTGTTCGTGAATACTTCAGCGAATCTGATGACCGGAGATTTTGTCAAGGTTCTGGTCACCGGTTCCAATGAATATGATCTGATAGGAGAAATATACCATGAGTAAAATGAATCTGCCTAACAAGCTGACTATTTTTCGCGTGATCCTGATCGTACCGTTTATTATCCTGTTACTGGGAGGTCATGCCGGATGGTTCGGCGAGAACACTTTCGTGACAGATATGATCGCACTGGCCATCTTCATCATTGCCAGCCTCACCGATCTGATCGACGGTAAGATTGCAAGAAAATATAATCTGATCACCGACTTCGGTAAGTTCATGGATCCCCTGGCGGATAAGCTGTTAGTATGTTCCGCCATGATCGCACTGATCGAGATGAACCGTATCCCTTCCTGGGTGGTCATCATTATCATCGCCAGAGAGTTCATCATCAGCGGCTTCCGTCTGATCGCCTCCGACAATGGCGTAGTCATTGCCGCAAGCTACTGGGGCAAGTTCAAGACCACCTTCCAGATGGTCATGATCTGCCTGATGATCGCCAACTTCCCGCAGTTACAGATCCTTACCACTATCATTATGTGGATCGCACTGATCCTCACTGTGGTATCTTTGATCGATTACCTCGTGAAGAATAAGGATGTCATGAAGAACACGAAATAGATTGAAAGTTACGCGAGCAATGAGCCGCGCATAGGCAAAATAAGAACCGTGATTGGGAGCTTGCTCACAAATCACGGTTTTTATTTTTGCCGTGATGCGGCGAACGCCGCGATATGAAATAAGATTGGCAGCGTCTTTTGCTGACAATCTTATGAATAGCGTGGCTCATTGCGGAGATGTGCAAACAGCTCCTGTCTCCTTTTTCCCACTGCAGAGTGGGCACAGGAGACAGGATCAAGCTAGTCTGTACCCTTCTTACGCCTCAGCGTGAAAAGTTTGAAAGTATGAGAAGCTTGTTTTGCTACTGATACCCACGCTATGAAAAGTTTGTGGGTATGAGAAGCTTGTTTTGTTGCTGATACCCACGCTATGAAAAGTTTGAGGGTATGGGAAGCTTGTTTTGTTGCTGATACCCACGCTATGAAAAGTTTGTGGGTATGAGAAG
>ERZ1026776.1320-NODE-1320-length-14042-cov-15.201473_pt1 | contig 14042 bp, 10 predicted proteins | sample MGYA00380125_ERZ1026776 | MGnify/ENA primary metagenome ERZ1026776 (study PRJEB33269, sample SAMEA4719761) | human gut metagenome | biome: human-associated habitat; feature: organic feature; material: feces | place: Cameroon | collected 2013-10 ...
TCATAGATTTCCTCCGGCAGTCTCTTGCCCAGTTCCAAAATAAAATCGTGGATCCGGGGAAGCACCTCCCAGGGATACTCTGCCTCGGTGAACAGTTCTGCCGCAATGGTCTCTGTCAGATCATACAAATTTTCAATCGTAATATTTTCCATAATAGTTTCTCCTCTTCTTTATTCTTTATTTTTCGCATTGGATTGCTTTTGTTTCTTCTGGTAAAACTCTTCCGTAGCCCGGAACTGTCTCCAGAGCATTCCCTGATTGTTCAGTCCCCGCACGGCAACGGTTCTCCTGCCCACGAAATCCGTAAGCTTTCCCATGTAATCATCCGGTGTGATGACACCGTCTGCCACCATGGTAAGTCCTTTTTCCCAGCTGGCTGTCAATGCCGGATTCAAAAGCGGTCTTATGGAATCCGATACCACATCGTAGATCATCTCTCCCATCTGGGTAGGCGTCAGTACCTGGGTCTTTTTATTCAGTGCCAGATACTCGATGTTCACCAGTTTCTTCAGGATCTCCGCTCTCGTAGCGCTGGTGCCGATACCACTTCCCTTGATCTGTGCCCGCAGTTCCTCATCTTCTATGAATTGTCCCGCATTTTCCATGGTCAGGATGATGCTGCCTGAGGTATATCGCTTGGGTGGAGAAGTCTCGCCTTCTTTGATCTCGTAGGTATCTACGGATAAGGTATCTCCTTTTTTCAGATGTGTCAGCAGATTGGTAAGCTCTGCATCACATTTTTCATCGGCACTTTCGTTCTCGTTCTCTTTGTCCTCCTTCGGGGCCGTATTCTCCTTTTTGAAGGAGAAATCAGTCACCTTCAGATATCCTTCCTGTATCAACACCTTGAAGCTGGCAAAAAAGCTTTCTTCCTTTACTTGCAATGTAAGAGAGAACTTCTGATAGACTGCCGGCGGATAAAAAATGCTTAAAAACCGACGTACAATGACCTCGTATACTTTTGCCGCCGTAGGGGCCAGCCCCGCCAGATTGTTCAGCCCCTGTCCCGTAGGGATAATGGCATAGTGGTCCGTGATCTGCTTGTCGTTCACATACCGGGTCTTTGCTATATTTTTATAGGTGCCCTGCTCTAACACTTCTTTGGCGAAAGGTGCTGCCAGGGCATAATTACGAAGTCCTCCGATATTTTTATGGATTTCCTTTGCCACTGCCGTAGACAGAACTCTGGCATCCGTTCTGGGATAAGTGGTCATCTTTTTTTCATATAATTCCTGCACGATCCTAAGCGTCTCGTCCGGACTGATCTTAAAGTATTTGGAACAGTCATTCTGCAGCTCCGCCAGATTATATAAAAGCGGCGCATTTTTGTTCTCTTTTTTCTTCTCGATGCCGATGACGGTCGCCGGTCCTGCAGGTTCCGCAGAAAGTTCCCCGATCAGTCGCTCGGCATCCTCTTTTTTCTTAAAACCGTTCTCCTTATACAACACAGGAGAATTATAGTATTTCGAGCCCTCCACGGCTCTCCACTCTGCGGTAAAAGGCTTCTCCTGCAGCTTAAAATTGCCGATCACCCGGTAAAAAGGAGTCTTGGTAAACGACCGGATCTCCCGTTCTCTGTTCACGATCATGCCCAGGACGCAGGTCATGACACGCCCCACAGAGATCACCGCACGGTCCCTCTTCAGGTAATCCTTTACAGTCTTGCCGTATTTCAAAGTCAGTGCCCTGGAGAAGTTGATTCCCATCAGGTAATCCTCCTTGGCACGCAGATAAGCGGCATTCCCCAGATTATCATACGCTGAGAGATCCTTGGCTTCCCTGATCCCACGTAAGATCTCCTCCTCCGTCTGGGAATCGATCCATACACGCTTCCGCTCTTTGCCCTGCACGCCCGCCATCTGCTCCACAAGCCGATAGATATATTCTCCCTCCCGCCCGGAGTCAGTGCAGACATAGATGGTAGAGACATCCTCTCTGTTTAGCAGGGAACTCACGATGGTATATTGTTTCCTGGCATTTTCAATGACTTCGTATTTGAATTCCGCCGGGAGAAATGGAAGTGTCTCAAAGCTCCATCTCTTAAACTTCTCGTCGTACACCTCCGGATAGCTCATGGTCACCAGATGTCCCACGCACCAGGTAACAATGGCTTCTTCCGACTCCAGATATCCGTCTTTGGAACGCATATTATATTTTAAAGCGTTGGCAAATTCTCTTGCCACGCTGGGTTTCTCTGCAATAAATAAATTTTTACCCACGTATTACCGTCTTCCTGTCATAAATCACACACCCACGCTGCGAAACTGTAGCTTTGCGGACACTTTCTCCGCCAGTGCATTTTCATAACCATTCTCACAAAATATTATTATCTCATCCGTTTCCATCCGGATGCTTTTCAACGCTGTCTGCAGTGCGTCATAATCTTCCGAAGTATAACATACCGTACCGGAATAATCCACTGCGATCTTTTTTCCTGCAGTATCTTGGCATAAAAAATACGTTCTCCCCTGTGCCGCCTTCTTCAGTTCCACCGTATGGAAATCTGCCTGCAGTATCTCCTGACAGATTCTCCGGTATGCGGATCTCACAAAGCTACTGTAATCCTCACGGATATATGTTTCATAAAAAGCTCTGCCATTATCTCTTCTCCAGGCAGTCTGGTGAGGAAACAGAAAACGGAAATAAAACCGTATAAAAGAATTGCTGATCTCATAGGTTCCGGGCAGTACTTTTTCCACCAGCTCCAGTTCCATCAGATTCTTCAGATAGACACTGATCTTCGCCCGGGAGAATCCGGTACGGGCATACATAGCATTCAGCTTGCCGTTCTTCTCATCTGCTATGGTGGCAAGGATGGTATTGTAGACAGCAGTCTCCCGCAGTTCTTCCGACAGCCATTTGATCATCAGTTCCGGAAGAAAACTGTTTTTTTCTAAAAAAAGCGTCGTCAGATTCTCCTCCACAGAAGCTGACATTTCCAACAGTTTCCATAATCCCGGCATTCCGCCTAACACCGCATAGAGTTCTATGCTCTTCTGAAGCGTCCCACCTGGGAAAATCCGGCGCATTACCGAAAAAGGCAGCTCTTTGACCTTCAGAAAACCACTGACAGAAAATGCCAGGTTCCCTATTTTAGAGATCATACTGTTCTCCACCCATCCGGATGCATAGGTCGTAAGAATTACAAGAAGAGAAACCTCCCTATGTTCTTTCAGATAACGGATCAATTCCTGTAAAAAAAAGATATCCCCCTTTAGCAGATAATGAAAATTTTCTATGATCAGAACTTTTTTGCGATCACTTTTTTCTCCGGATACACACTGTAATACTTCTTCCCAGGAAGGGTTCGATGAAATCTCTTTCCCCTGTTCTCTAAGCTCCTGTCCCCACTGATAGCACAGTTCCCTGGAAGAACAGTTAGGAGCGGTATAACGTATGGTCTGTTTTTCTTCCGTAAAAGCGGTTAAGAGAGCCGTCTTACCAACGCCTCTCTGTCCATATACCACCAGGATCTGGCTCCCCGGTCTCTTATAATGATTCTCTAAAAAAGCTGTTTCCTGTTCCCTTCCAGTTAACATGGCAGCCTCATTCTTTCTGCTACAACTGATCAGTATATCTTCTGTAATAGTTGTTCGATCTCCTCCTGGGACAGCGGCTTTCCGAACAGATATCCCTGAATGACATCACAGCCGATGGCACGCAGATATTTATACTGCTGTTCTTCCTCCACACCCTCGGCAATGGATTCAAATCCCAAAGATTTCACCATACTGACAATGGATTCCGTAATGATTCTGGTAGCGGAATCCGTAAGCAGCGTATCCGTAAAGGATTTGTCAATCTTCAGCGTATTGATCGGAAGCTTCTTCAAGTAAGACAGGGAGGAAAATCCCGTTCCGAAATCATCTAAGGAAATGCGGATGCCATATTCTTTTAACAGCTGCATTTTCTCAGTCACTGCCTGGAAATCATCGATCAGTATGCTCTCTGTGATCTCCAGTTCGATCTCCTCCGGAGACACATCATATTTGCGGATAATATTCAACAGCAAATCTACGAAGTCTTCCTTCTGGTACTGCAGTGCGGAGATATTGACAGACAATACAAACGGAACGCCGTACCGGTTCCTCCATTCGGAAAATGTCCGGATGCTCTGCTCCAGTACCCAGTTGCCGATAGGGATAATCGTGCCGTTTTTCTCTGCAATCGGAATGAACTTCGCCGGGCTGATCATTTTCCCGTCGCCGTCCTTCCAGCGGATCAGCGCTTCCATTCCGCGCAGTTTCTGATTCCCCGCGTAGTACTGGGGCTGATAATACAGAATAAAGTTATGATCAAATACCGCTTCTTTTAATTTGCTGTCCAGTTCCACATTTTTCAGGAAATCATTCAGGATCGGCGTATCGAAATACTGGATCCGGTTCTTGCCCATGGACTTGCCCTTGAACATAACGATCTCGGCACAGTTGATCAGTTCCAGTGCGGATGTAGCAGCTTCCGGATATTCCGCAACGCCTACGCTTACAGTAATATTCAATACCTGTCCGCCCACCAGATAAAAAGGTTCTCTGGTACGCTTCACGATCTCCTTATGAATATGTTCCACGCTTCTGTCACCACAGGAATCATAGATTGCCATGCAGTAGACATCACTGGTCAGATGGCAGACGATCACATCGTCACTGTTGAATTCCTTTAAGAAAGATCCGAACTGCTGTACCAGTTCGTCTCCTGCCACGATTCCCAGTCCATCGTTGACCTTACGGAAATCATCAATATCGATGACCAGTACACTGACCAGCCGGTTATCTTCCTTCGCACGCCGCAGGTACTCCGTCAGAAGCCGCACAAAATAGTTCCGGTTGTACAGTCCTGTAAGTCCGTCATAATACGCCATATAGAGAAGTTCTTCGTTCTGCGTCTTCTGTTTTGTGATATTCTGTACCACAATGATCTGATCCGCAGGTCTGCCGTCCTCATAGAATATCCTGCAGGAGAACTGCAGCCAGGTCTTCTTCCCTTTCTGCATGCATTCCACAGAAGAAGTCTCCTGACCGCCCTTTTCCAAAAACAGCATATCCCTAAGAGGCAGCACATATGGCTCATCTACCATCTCTAAAAGTTTGGTAAAATCCCGTCTGTCCCGAATCTGGAAATCGAAAAAGTCATCCCATTTTCCAAGCGTCGTGACGGTATTCTTCTCAAAAGAATAGTAGATATAAGCATAATCCATGGTATCGCACAAAAGGCGGTACATTTTCTCCCTGTCGCTTAATTTCTGATTCATTGCGCGCATAAGATCCAGCTGATAGTGTAACTCGTTCATAACCCCACTCACCCTTTATTTTTTGGTGATGTAACCCTGTGCTTTCAAAAGTTCTGCGCAAAGCAAAGCTCCCCCAGCCGCTCCGCGTAATGTATTGTGTGAAAGTCCTACAAACTTAAAGTCATATACGGTATCTTCTCTCAGACGGCCTACACTGATACCCATACCATTCTCAAAATCCACATCCAAAGCTACCTGAGGTCTGTTGTCCTCCTCCAGATACTGGATGAACTGCTTCGGTGCGCTGGGAAGTCCCAGTCTCTGAGGTTCTCCGCTGAAAGAAGTTAACTTCTCGATCAGCTGTTCCTTGGTGGGCTTCTTACGGAATTTTACGAATACGGCTGCAGTATGTCCGTTCAGTACCGGGACACGGATACACTGGCAGGTGATCACGGGAGAAGTTGCGGGAACGATCTTGTCGCCTTCGATCTTACCCCAGATACGTAAAGGCTCCTTCTCACTCTTTTCTTCCTCACCGCCGATATAAGGAATGATATTGCCTACCATCTCGGGCCAGTCCTTAAAAGTCTTGCCGGCACCGGAGATAGCCTGATAAGTAGTGGCTACTACTTCATAGGGTTCGAATTCTTTCCATGCGGTCAGTACCGGTGCATAGCTCTGAATGGAGCAATTGGGCTTTACAGCGATAAATCCTCTGGTGGTTCCCAATCTCTTCTTCTGTGCTTCAATGATCTGGAAATGCTCGGGATTGATCTCGGGTACTACCATAGGAACATCGGGAGTCCATCTGTGGGCACTGTTATTAGATACTACAGGGGTCTCTGTCCTGGCATAAGCTTCTTCGATTGCCTTGATCTCGTCCTTGGACATATCTACGGCACTAAATACGAAGTCTACCTGTGCAGCTACTTTTTCCACTTCGTTGACATTCATGACGATCAGCTTTTTCACAGCTTCAGGCATGGGAGTCGTCATCTTCCATCGATCACCCACTGCATCCTCATACGTCTTGCCTGCGGATCGGGGGCTGGCTGCGATAGTCGTTACCTCGAACCATGGATGGTTCTCTAACAGAGAGATAAATCTCTGTCCTACCATACCGGTTCCACCCAGGATACCTACACGTAATTTTTCACTCATTTTTCATTTCCTCCTCAGCTCTATGCATTTCCTTTTTATCTGAAAAGACATTCTTTCCTGATTTTACGAAAGTCTGTCTTCCAAAGACTGTTGATACACTTCTATGGCATCATTTTTCAGGTATTCTTTATTTTTCTCAATGACCTGTTTCATCATTTTCTCACCCGGTGCACCGATGGTCAGACGCTTCTCCACACAGGTCTTCAGTGAGATGGCATCATAGATATCTTCGTCGAACTTATCACTGATGGAACGCAGTTCCTCTAAGCTTAAAGCATCAATAGAAGTATCCTTCTCAATACAGTACAATACCAGCCTGCCGATAATACCGTGGGCATCCCGGAAAGGCACACCCTTACCTACCAGATAATCTGCAGCATCGGTGGCATTGGTGAATCCGTTCATGGCACTCTTCGCCATGCGGTCCTTGCGGAATTTCATGGTCTGAATCATGCCGGTAAATAAGGTAATGCAGTCTGCCGCGGTATCCATGGCATCAAACGCCATCTCCTTATCTTCCTGCATGTCTTTATTGTAAGCCAGGGGCAGTCCCTTCATGGTGGTAAGTAACGCCATCAGAGCACCATAGACTCTTCCGGTCTTGCCTCTTACCAACTCTGCGATATCAGGATTCTTCTTCTGGGGCATGATACTGCTTCCGGTGGAATAAGCATCATCCAGCTCTACGAACTGATATTCATTGGAATTCCAGATGATGATCTCTTCGCTGAAACGGCTTAGATGCATCATGATCGTGGAAAGTGCGGAAAGGAATTCAATCAGATAATCCCTGTCTGCCACAGAATCAATGCTGTTTAACGTCGGTCCTTCAAAGCGGAGAAGTCTCGCAGTATATTCACGATCCAAAGGATATGTGGTACCTGCCAGTGCTCCGGCTCCCAGAGGGCAATAATTCATGCGCTTATAGATATCTGCCAGGCGCTGTCTGTCTCTCTTGAACATTTCAAAATAGGCACCGTAATGATGCGCCAGGGTAATGGGCTGCGCCTTCTGTAAATGGGTGAAGCCCGGCATGTAGGTATCTAAATTGTTCTCCATGGTATCCAGAATGGCTTCCAGAAGCTTTTTTAACAGTCCGTCGGTCTCTGCCACTCTCGCTCTGGTATAGAGACGCATGTCCAGTGCCACCTGGTCGTTACGGCTTCTGCCGGTGTGAAGCTTTTTCCCGGCATCTCCGATCCGGTCGATCAGGGTAGCCTCCACGAAACTGTGAATGTCTTCCTGGGTCTCATCAATTGCCAGTGTTCCGTCATCCACATCCTCTAAGATCCCAGTCAGTCCTTCGACAATACTCTTCCTCTCCTCTTCAGTGAGGATCCCCTGCTTTGCCAACATGGTGGCATGTACGATACTGCCGGTAACATCTTCGTGAAACAGTCTTTTATCAAATGTTATGGACGCATTGAAATCAAATACCAGCTGATCGGTCTGTTTCGTAAAACGTCCTCCCCATAACTGTGCCATGGTCATTCTCCCATCTTTTTACGTTGGTAGTCTATCAGATAATTTTTCTCACAGACATTGATTGCAATTAATCATATCACAAACGACACTTTAATGCAATACAGTGAATTTCATCACTTTCCGGTACAGAAAACACTTTTTCAATCGGAATTCATACAATAACTATAAATATTCATGTTAAGGAAGTATGCCTTTTTATGGGAGCTCTTATCGAACTTAAAAATATAGGTTACTCCTATCATACCCTGTCCGGGGAGACCGGTGCCATAAAAGATATCTCCTTCTCCGTGGAGGAAGGGGAATTTGTAGCACTTGTTGGACCCAGCGGCTGCGGTAAATCCACTCTGCTGTCCATTATCGCAGGGCTCCTCGCCCCTGAGACCGGAACCATCGTCGTAAATAATCCCGACGGTTCCCTTCATTATCCCCGTATCGGCTATATGCTGCAACATGACCATCTCTTCGAATGGCGCACCATCTATCAGAATGTTACGTTGGGTCTGGAGATCCATCACGCCCTCACTCCGGAGCGCATCGCCCATGTGGAACAACTTTTGTCCGATTACGGGCTGGAAAAATTTAAGAACAAGCGCCCTTGCGAATTATCCGGCGGCATGAAGCAGCGCGCTGCTCTGATCCGAACCCTTGCCCTGGATCCCCAGCTGCTGTTACTGGATGAACCCTTCAGCGCCCTGGACTACCAGACGCGCCTTATGGTATCTTCGGATATCTGTCAGTTGATCCGCAAGGCTGGGAAGACCATGATCATCGTCACTCACGATCTGTCAGAGGCTATCAGCCTGGCGGATAAAGTTTACGTGCTGTCTGCCCGTCCCGCAACGATCAAAACGGTATTGCCCATTCAGCTCACCCTGCAGGACAGTTCTCCACTCGCCGCCAGAAACGCCCCGGAATTTCCATATTATTTCAAACAACTTTGGGAGGAATTAACCGATGAAACCTAAGAATGTGCAAAATGACCACCCGTTGACGATCCAGGAACAATATCTTCGAAAGCACAAAAATCATCATAGACAGGTTGCCTTTCTGCGTATCTTTCTCCTGGGAATCTTTCTGATTCTCTGGGAAATCAGTGCAGATGCATACTGGATCGACAGTTTCTTTTTCTCCAGCCCACGCAGAGTCGTCCTATGTCTGATACAGTTGTGGACCGAGCGCTCTCTTCCGATGCATATCGGCATTACTTTATTAGAAACCATATTAAGTTTCCTTTTAGTGTTTGTTGTCAGTCTCCTGCTCGCCACCCTATTGTGGTTCTCTGACAAACTGTCGGAGATTTTAGAGCCTTACCTGGTACTACTCAACAGTCTACCGAAATCTGCCCTGGCTCCCCTGTTCATCGTCTGGCTGGGCACCGGCATCAACACCATTATCATCGCCGGGATCTCTGTGGCAGTCTTCGGCTCCATTATCAGCTTTTACACTGCCTTTCACCAGGTGGATCCGGAAAAGGAGATTCTGATCCGCACTTTGGGTGGAAACCGCAGAGATATCTTTTTCAAAGTCGTCCTCCCGGGATCTGTTCCCACACTGCTCAGCACCACCAAGGTCAATATCGGTCTGTCTTTAGTCGGTGTCATCATCGGAGAATTTCTGGCAGCCAGACGAGGGCTGGGTTATCTCATCATCTACGGTTCCCAGGTGTTCCAGCTGGATATGGTGATCAGTTCTATCTTATTGTTATGTGTCATTGCCATGCTGCTCTATCTGCTGACCCAGTCTTTGGAACATTGCAGCAAAAAGCATCGCAACTGATTATAATGTTTTCTTCGGAGATCTGCAGGATGGCATCTTTGTCTTACAGTCTCCTACATAATCTACAGTTCTGCGAAACGAACTTTTAAAATAATAAATTTTACAGTTGCAAAAATTCCCAAGAACATATATAATAACCTAGTCCGCTGAAATAGCTCAGTTGGTAGAGCACTTCACTCGTAATGAAGGGGTCGTGGGTTCGAGTCCCATTTTCAGCTTATCTATGAAAAAGAGAAAGCCAAAAAGCTTTCTCTTTTTTGTGTTTTTGATGAATGCAGATACAAAAGGTCAGATCAGAGACTGCAATGACCAGACATACTGTTCCAATACTTCCAATCCAATCACGCCCCAGGCAAATCCCAGTGCTCTGTCATTTGCTTTTTCTCGAAGCTCCTGTCCTAATAAGATCACGGATATGACCACACAGAACAATAAAAAGCTATAGGTACGATAAGAAGATCCGTAAAGGGTCTCCGAAAACCCCATGGCCATACGACTTCCCGCTCCCATGAAAAGGAGACAGAGGATGGTATATTTTCTCCATGTCGTATCTACCGCCAGCCAGACACCGATAAATACGGACGCCGTCAGCAGAATCGACAGCAAGAACAGACCTGCATTTTTTCCTTCCGACAAAGATCCGATCTCCGGCATCCCCAGTGCCAGTCCGGGAAGCGGCTGTAACAGATCTGCCCCTGTCCCTTTCAGTAACAGATGGAATCCCAACGGAATCCCCGTAAAAAAGGCGACCCGTTTCTTCCCTTTTCCGGCCACCAAAAACAAAAGTACGAAAAACACAGTCAATAAGGGAATGGATCTATAATACAAGTACGCCACTGTGGCAGTATAACCGTGGAACAGCTTTTGTCCCACTGTCCACTGTGCATAATCCGGAATCCAGGTTCCGTAGGTATTCATGCGGAAACAATGTCCCGGTGCAAAATACAGCGCCGCATATCCGAGTACTGATGCAATCTCTTCCAGACACAACAGGCCTCTTACCTTCCGAAGGCTATCGTTTTTCCAAGATACAATCAGTAAAATCGTCAGGAAAAAAATCAGGGAGATAGCGTATTGATCCTGATTCGTGGTATAAATGATTGAAAGGATCACAGCAAGATACATCCACCATGGAGTCTTTCCCTTGACAATCTTCTGTTTTATGGCGGTGAACACTACCAACATCGTAAAAAACGGATACAGGTAGTTGGCGATGGTTGCAATATATCCGGCTGTTGACAGAATCTGAAACGGAAACAGTAAAAAGGCAACGCACACAAGCAGTGTGTTCTCCTCACTGTTTTTCTCCGTAAACAGATACCTGAGCATCCCCACGATTCCGACGATAACTGCAATGTCCAACAGTTTCCATAGCTTGGAGGGCAGGAAACAACTCACCCATGCCACCGCATCTGTCAGCACTCTTCCGCTGTCCTGCCATCTTTTTTCCACAAGTTCCCCAAAGGTCTGGTTCAAAAGCTTCAGATCATCCCCGCTGTAATGAAAGCTGAAATGGATTCCTGCCAGCAGCAGTACAAAAGCAACCCATACGATTCCTCTCCTGCGAAGATCATCTTGCTCCCTTGTCATAGATTACCCCCAAAGCTCTCGGTGCACCGTTCTGTTTGGAAAAGAATACCAGCAGTAAAAGTGTCAGTACATACGGCAGGATCATCACCAGATCCTGATAACTGCTGGGCATCTGTAATACCTGTACCAGTCGGTAGCCGCCGGATCTGGCAAATCCGAATAACAGGCATGCTCCCAGGGTCGGAAGGATTCGCCAGTTACCGAAGATCAGCGCTGCGATGGCCAGATATCCGTAACCTACATAGATACTGGAAGAAAAGTTCGCGGAAATAGAATATGCAAAGCAGATACCGCCAAGTCCCGACAACGCACCGCAGATCATGATAGCTGCCAGGCGGATCTGTCCCACCTGTCTTCCGGCTGCATCCACCGCATGGGGATTGTCACCGCAGGCGCGCAGATGCATGCCGAAGCGGGTCTTGTACATTACAAACCATGCAATAAATGCCACTACCACGATCACCAGTTCAAAAGGATACAGATTGGTAAATACAGCTCCCAGTACCGGAATCTTAGAGATTCCCGGGATGGTAATTCTGGAAGATACGGTCAGAACAAACTTGTCAGAGGTGGCACCGAATACAACTCTGTTGAGTAGTTTGGTCAAATATGCTGTCAATGCCATAGCCAGAATATTGACTACGACACCACTGATCACCTGATTGGCTTTAAACTTCAGGCACAGCAGCGCATGGATCAGGGCAAAAATACTTCCTCCTACTGCCGCCATGATCATGGCAATGTAGAAAGGTACCGGAGAATCTCCGGAGAAATTCCCTGCAATGGCAACTGCCACAAATGCTCCGATAAAGGCACCGAAACCCTGCAATCCTTCCACAGCTAACATAGTCACACCGGACTTCTCGCAGTAGATACCGCCAATTGCCATAATAAATAAAGGTAATGCAAAGGATAACCCGTCAATGATCACAATATCCATTTATTTGTCCTCCTTTGTCTTGTTCGTTTTCTCTCTTCTGCCTCGTTCCATCTTCCATTTGATATAAGCATTACATGCACTGAACAACAAAATTATTCCGGTAATAACCGATGCGATCTCCGCATCCACACCGGCAGCGGATTTCATGTAAGTACTTCCCTTACTGATCAAGGTGATCAGCATGGTGGAAAATACGATTCCGAAGGGATTGTTGTTACCAAGCAGTGACACTGCAATAGCATCAAATCCCGTGCTGATCAGTACCTTGGGCTGAATGGAACCCACATAGCCCAGATAATAGGTCACACCGGCAAGTCCTGCCAGAGCACCGGAGATCGTCATGGACAGCACCATGCTTCTGCCGACTTTAATACCCGCATATTTTGCGGCACTGCGGGAATAGCCCACAGCCTTCAGTTCGTATCCTAATTTCGTCTTCTCTAATAAAAACCACACTGCCACTACAGTCAGCAGAGCCAGAATAATTCCCAGCGGAATATCCATTTTCAGATTGCCCACCATGGTATCCATCAGTGTCAGTCTGGAAGCCGCAGAGATCTCCTTTGACTGCCTGGAAACCGGATCCACAAAAAAGGTATTGATAAAGAAGCTGATCACGTATTGGAACGTGTAGTTTAACATAATGGATGAAACAACTTCATTAATATTAAAACGATACTTCAAAAAGCCGATCAGTGCACCCACCAGTCCGCCGACGATCAGACCGATGATCACTACCAGTGGCTTTGCCAGTACAGCATTTAAACTGCTGTAGCCCACAATAATACTTGCAGTGAACCCGGCTGCCAGCATCTGTCCGGAGACACCGATATTGAACAAACCCGCACGCAGAGCTACCGCTACTGCCAATGCTGCGAAGATCATAGGGGTAAAATAGTTCACATAACTCATAAAGTCTGTCAGCATGCTCTTATAGCTTGCATAAGAAGACTTGGGTGACAGTCCGCTGCCCTGCAGCAAAGCGTAGTAAGCCTTGAAAGGATTTGAACCGGTCACGGCGATGATCACACCACCCACTACCAGGCTGCAAAGGATTGCAAGAAGAGGGATCTTTACTGCATTCCAGAATTTTGTCATCTTTTTCATGGTCTTATGCCTCCTTCTCCTTGTTCTTAACGCCCATCATGAACTCACCCACTTCATTGGTGGTCAGTTCACTGGCTTTGGCGATCTTCTGTATGCTTCCGTTATAAATAACGGCGATGGTATCCGCACAGTTCATGATCTCATCCAGTTCCAGAGAGATTAAAAGGATTGCCTTGCCCTTGTCTCTCTCCGCAATGATCTGTTTGTGAATATTCTCTATGGCACCGATATCCAGTCCACGGGTGGGCTGTACGAAGATCATCAGAGAGGAATCCTGCTCCACTTCTCTGGCGATGATGGCTTTCTGTTGATTACCGCCGCTCATGGAGCGTACCACCGTCTTGCTACCCTGTCCGCTTCGGATATCGTATTTTTCTATCAGCTTTTCACTGTTATCTTCAAAAATCTTCTGGTCCAGCACTCCCTTATGACTGAAAGGCTCTTTGTAGTAGTTACGCAGTGCCAGATTCTCCGAAAGGGTAAAATCCATGACCAGTCCATAATTCTGTCTGTCCTCGGGAATATAGGAAATTCCTTCTGTGGTACGTTCCCTGATGGACAGATCCGTAATATCTCTGCCGTTTAACAGAATCTTACCGGAACGTGCCGGGATCAATCCTGCAATAGCATCGGCAATCTCTACCTGACCGTTGCCGGCTACACCTGCAATGGCTACGATCTCACCGGAATGCACCTCAAGGGATACATCCTTTACCACCTGAAAATCCTGCTTGTTATAGACGTTCAGATGCTGTA
>ERZ1026776.1327-NODE-1327-length-13990-cov-5.871546_pt1 | contig 13990 bp, 14 predicted proteins | sample MGYA00380125_ERZ1026776 | MGnify/ENA primary metagenome ERZ1026776 (study PRJEB33269, sample SAMEA4719761) | human gut metagenome | biome: human-associated habitat; feature: organic feature; material: feces | place: Cameroon | collected 2013-10 ...
GCAATTTTGTATAACGAATGTTAAATATAAATTGTTGAAATTAAATAATTTTAATGATATAATCAAAACAAGAGTGACGTAATTTTGGCAATATATTATATCTAATTACGTTTGTTTTTAACTTAAGGGAGGAAATTTAATGGCAAGAAAGAAAAAGACCATGGACGGTAACAGTGCCGCTGCGCACGTTAGTTATGCGTTTACAGAGGTCGCTGCTATTTATCCTATTACTCCGTCATCAAATATGGCAGAGGAAACGGATGCTATGGCAGCAAGAGGAGTAAAAAATATCTTTGGGCAAACAGTACGTGTTGCAGAGATGGAATCTGAGGGCGGTGCGGCAGGTGCTGTTCACGGCTCACTTTCAGCAGGTGCGCTTACTACAACATATACGGCATCGCAGGGTCTTCTTTTGATGATTCCGAATATGTATAAAATCGCAGGCGAGCTTATTCCGTCTGTTATCCACGTATCGGCTCGTTGCGTATCTACTCACGCACTTAACATTTTCGGCGACCATTCAGACGTTATGGCTTGCCGCCAAACGGGTTATGCAATGCTTTGCTCGGCTAATGTTCAGGAGGTTATGGACCTCGGCGCAGTAGCTCATCTTTCAACACTTAAGAGCAGAGTGCCGTTTTTGCATTTCTTTGACGGCTTCCGTACTTCTCACGAAATTCAAAAGATTGATGTTTGGGATTATGATGAACTCAAATCTATGGTGGATATGGATGATGTTCAGGCATTCCGTGCAAGAGCGCTCAATCCTGAAAGACCTGTTCTTCGTGGCTCTGCCGAAAACAGTGATATATTCTTCCAGCACAGAGAGGCTTGCAATAAGTATTATAATGACGCTGTTGCAACAACCGAGATGTATATGAATATGGTTAATGAAAAGCTCGGTACCGATTATAAGCTTTTCAACTACTACGGTGCAGAGGATGCCGACAGAGTAATTGTTGCTATGGGCTCTGTTTGCGATACTATTAAGGAAACAGTTGATTTTCTTAACGCACGTGGCGAAAAGGTTGGTATGATTAAGGTTCATCTTTACAGACCTTTCTCTGTTAAACACCTTATTGACGTTATTCCTGACAGTGTTAAGACGATTTCTGTTATTGACAGAACTAAGGAACCCGGTTCACTCGGCGAACCTCTTTTCCTTGATGTTGTTGCCGCTCTCAAAAACTCTAAGTTCAGCAATGTTCCTGTTTACGGCGGACGTTACGGCTTAGGCTCAAAGGATACACTTCCTGCTCATATCATTTCTGTTTATAACAATATGAATGCAGAGAAGCCTAAGACAGAGTTTACTCTTTCAATTAACGATGACGTAACAAATCTTTCACTTGATGTTACCGAAAGTCCTGACACAACACCTAAGGGTACAACCTCTTGCAAATTCTGGGGTCTCGGCTCTGACGGAACAGTCGGTGCAAATAAGGATTCAATCAAGATTATCGGCGATAATACGGATATGTATGCTCAGGGTTATTTCTTCTACGACTCGAAAAAGTCAGGCGGTATAACCGTATCTCATCTTCGTTTTGGCTCATCTCCGATTACTTCAACATATCTTATCAATAAGGCTAATTTTGTTGCATGTCATAATCCGTCTTATGTAACTAAATATGATATGGTGCAGGATATTGTGCCGGGAGGTACATTCCTTCTCAACTGTATTTGGTCACCTGAGGAACTTGATAAGCAGCTTCCTGCCAAGATGAAGAGATATATTGCAGAAAATAATATTAATTTCTACACTATCAACGGTATTAAGATTGCCGAGGAAGTAGGGCTTCCGGGCAGAGCTTCAACCATTCTTCAGTCTGCATTCTTCACAATTGCAAATATTATCCCTGTTGATAAGGCAATTGAACTTATGAAAAAGGCTGTTGTTAAGAAGTTTTCAAAAAAGGGTGAAGCTATCGTAAATGCTAACTGCAACGGTATTGACCGTGGCTCTAAGGAAATTGTTAAGATTGACGTTCCTGAAAGCTGGAAGAATGCGGTTGACGAGGAAAAGGAACTTGTTATTCCTACAAATCGCCCTGAAATGAAAGACTTTGTTAAAAATATTCTTCATCCTATCGACCATCTCCACGGCGATGATTTACCTGTTTCTAAGTTTGTAGATAGAGCAGACGGTGTATATCCTCAAGGCTCTGCCGCATTTGAAAAGAGAGGCATTGCTATTACTGTTCCTGAATGGGACGGCACAAAATGTGCTCAGTGTAACCTTTGCTCAATGGTTTGCCCTCACGCAGTTATTCGCCCTGTTTGCCTTAATGAGGAAGAAGTAAAGAATGTTCCTGAAGGTACACAGCTTGTTAAGCATAAAAAGACTGATTATCAGTATGCTATTATTGTTTCTACTCTTGACTGTACAGGCTGTGGCTCTTGCGCAAATGTTTGCCCTACAAAGTCGCTTACAATGAAGCCTATTGCTTCTCAACTTAAATCTCAACCGGTTTATGACGCTCTTTCGCAGATTGACGCTAAGCCGGAAGTGCTTACAAACAATACTATCGGCGTTCAGTACAGAAAGCCTTATCTTGAATTTTCAGGCGCTTGCGCAGGCTGCGGTGAAACACCTTATGCTAAGCTTGCTACTCAGCTTTACGGCGACAGAATGTATATTGCAAATGCAACAGGCTGTTCGTCAATTTGGGGTGGCTCTGCTCCGTCAACACCGTATACTGTTGATAAAAACGGCCACGGTCCTGCTTGGTCTAACTCACTCTTTGAGGATAATGCAGAATTCGGTTACGGTATGATGCTTGCTCAAAAGCAAATCCGTGAAAGACTTGCCGCTGATGCACAGGTGCTTCTTGATACATCTGTTTCGGCAGAGGCTCAGGCTTGGCTTGATACTTATGAAAATGCCGCAACAAATACCGAGGCTGCAGATGCGCTTATTGCCGCTCTTGAAAATGCTAAGCTTGACGGCGAGGCTAATGACGCTAAGGCTGATTTCCTTAAGGATAAGGACTATGCCGCTAAGAAGTATCAATTCATCTTCGGCGGTGACGGCTGGGCTTACGATATCGGTTTCGGCGGTCTTGACCACGTAATCGCTCAAAATCAGGACGTTAATATCGTAGTATTTGATACAGAGGTTTATTCTAATACAGGCGGTCAGGCTTCTAAGGCTACTCCTACAGGTGCGGTTGCTAAGTTTGCCGCTTCAGGTAAGGTAGTTAAGAAAAAGGACCTTGCTCAAATCGCTATGAGCTACGGCTATGTATATGTTGCTCAGGTTGCTATGGGTGCTAATGCCGCTCAATGCCTTAAGGCATTCCAAGAGGCTGCCGCTTATAACGGACCTTCGCTTATCATTTGCTATGCTCCTTGTATTAACCACGGTATCAAGATGCCGTTTAACCAGACTGAGCAGAAAAAGGCTGTTGCAGCAGGATATTGGAACTTGTTTAGATTTAATCCTGCACTTGCAGAAGAAGGTAAAAATCCATTCTCACTTGACAGCAAGGCTCCGACGGCTGATTACGTTGAATTTATTGAGGGCGAAACAAGATATTCTGCTCTTAAACGCTCATTCCCCGGCAAGGCAGAGGAACTCTTTGGTATCGCCGCAGAAAATTCAATTGAAAAATATAATAAGCTTGCTAAGCTTGTTGAGTTTTATGCGCCTGATAAAGACTGATAATAGTTAAAAATATTTAAGGGTAACGGTTAATTTGCCGTTACCCTTATTTTATATTTTAATCGAGCATTATATATGAAAAAACGAGAAAAAGTGAGTAAATGAGAGATTATCACTATATTTATAAAATTATTGTTGACTATTAAACTCTCTTGTGTTATTATATTCAAGCAAAAGAAAAAGGACCGTTTAGGTCAAATGTTTTAGGAGGATTTGATTATGTCAACATTTTTACCAAAAGCTGACGAAATCACTCGTAACTGGTATGTTATTGACGCTGCCGGCAAGCCTCTCGGACGTGTAGCAAGCGAAGCTGCAGTTCTCCTTAGAGGTAAGCACAAGCCAATCTTCACACCAAACGTAGATTGCGGTGACTTCGTAATTATTATCAACACAGACAAAGCAGTTCTTACAGGTGACAAGCTTAACAAGAAGCTTTATCAGCATCACACAGGTTATATCGGTAACCTTAAGGAAGTTAAGTACGGCACACTTATGGCTGAAAAGAGCGATTTCGCTATGCAGCTTGCTGTTAAGGGTATGATTCCTGACACAACACTCGGCAGAAAGCAACTCACAAGATGCCATATCTACAAGGGCGCAGACCATAAGCATGAGGCTCAGAAGCCTGTAGCTTATGAATTATAATAGGAGGTATCTGAGTTATGTATGAAACTAATCCATATTTCTACGGAACAGGTAGAAGAAAAGAATCAGTAGCACGTGTACGCTTATACGCAGGTACCGGCAAAATCACAATCAACGACAGAGATATTGACGATTACTTTGGTCTTGAAACACTTAAGCTTATCGTTCGTCAGCCACTCACTCTTACAGAAACAGGCGAAAAGCTTGACGTTGTATGCAGAGTAAACGGCGGCGGTGTTACAGGTCAGGCTGGCGCAATCCGTCACGGTATTGCAAGAGCTCTTCTTCAGTATGACGAGTCACTTCGTCCTGCTCTTAAGAAGGCTGGCTTCCTCACTCGTGACCCAAGAATGAAGGAAAGAAAGAAACCTGGTCTCAAAAAAGCACGTCGTGCACCACAGTTCTCAAAGAGATAATTTTTGTTTATCCGAAACGCTCCTGTTATCAGGGGCGTTTTTTCGTGCTTTTTTGAGACACGAGGCTCCAAATTCATTTATGAATTTGGGAGAAACAGTCCGGCGGACTGTTTCGTAGCGAGTAGATTTTATCGAGCACGTCGTGCACCACAGTTCTCAAAGAGATAATCATTTATCTTTTCAACAGCGTTTCCGTTTTGGAAGCGCTGTTTTTTCTTTGCACGACGTGCTTTTTTCTAAATTGAGGCTTCCGAAAAGCGTCAGCTTTTTGGAAAAAGGAGGAGCAACGAAATGAGTGATAAACAACTTTTGCTATAAGATTAAACAAAAGTTGTTTTGAACGGTATGAAGTTTGCGACGACGCCGTGCACCTCGCAGGGCGGTGCCCTAAAAATCATTCGCATTATAAATAATGCTCTGCTTTTTAGACCGCTACTAAGCTCTTGTTGCTCCCTTTGTCTGCCACAGGCAGCGGTCGCAAACGAGCCAAGTTCTCAAAGAGATAATCATTTATCTTTTCAACAGCGTTTCCGTTTCGGAAGCGCTGTTTTTTTATTAATGCTCCCCAAATGGATAGATTTTTGTTTTGAAAACACTGTATATATTCTGTTTTCTAAAGGTATAAAATTGTTGCAATAATAGTAGTTGTAATAATTTTGAGGGAGGTGTATTATATTAAAAGTATAATTGATGAAGGACTGAAATTATTGCCGCCTGCATTGAAAAACTTTTAACAAATGGCGTTTTTCAAAATAGGGAGCATAAGTTGCCGGAGAAGAACGGTCGTATTTGGTATGAGGCAGATATAAATTATTCAAGAGGATTTCGCAATAGTATGCGAATCTTCTTTTCTGATGACGGTTTGGTTTTTGTTACATATGATCATTATCAGACATTTTATGAGATAATATAAGGGGGATATATGGAAAATAAATTAATTGAAATTGATTTTTCAAACTGCAAATATATCGGTAGTGTGCATAAAGAAATAAAAGAAAAGCTTGAATTACCTGAATGGTACGGCGAAAATCTCGATGCACTTTGGGATGTACTTATTGGAATTGCTCAAACACCGATAATTGTAAAAATTATTTTTAAGCCGCAAACAATATCGTCTAAGAAATTAACACCTTATATTAATGAGGTTATCAATGTTTTTAACGAAGCGGTAGAAAAATGCAATGAAATAAATGTTATAATAGAAAGATAATCTAAACGCTCCTGTTATCAGGGGCGTTTATTTGCAATAATATTTCTATTATGGTATGATTGTGTCATAAAATATTGAGGATATTTAACTATGATTTATAAAGTTACAAAAAATGAGCAACTAAATACTTGCCTTGATATAATCCATAAAAGCTTTCAAACGGTTGCTGATGATATGAATTTGACTAAGGAAAATTGTCCGAGCCATACTGCATTTATGCCTTTGGAAAAATTGCAAAATCAATTTAAAAACGGTAATCCTATGTTTTTATATGAGTATAACAATGCAATTGTGGGTTACTTTTCATTAAGCTTGAATGACGGCATTGCAGAGCTGAATAATTTATCTGTTTTGCCCAAATACAGGCACCTCGGCATAGGCAAAGAATTAGTTGACTGCGCCGCCGATTATTCTAAAAATACACTCGGAATAAATAAAATAAAAATAGGAATTATAGAAGAAAATACGGTTTTAAAAGAATGGTATAAAGCCTTGGGATTTGTTCACACGAACACAAGAAAATATGAGCATTTACCTTTTACGGTAGGATTTATGGAATTGGAATTTTAGTTAGATAATTATTATAAAACACGAACGTAGTATTTATATTCAATAGAGGAGCATCATATGGGGAAATTTGTGGCAATAGGCGGTGGCGAAAACGGTCACCACAATACAAAATACGAAACAGCACCCTTTGACAAGGAAATTATTAGGCTTACAGGCAAGACGAATCCTAATTTTCTGTTTATCGGTTTAGCCAACAGTTATCCGGATTATTATTTTGAGATTATGGACGGAATATATGCCGGTATGTATAGCTGTAAAACCGATTATTTACGATACGAAGATATTAAACATAAAGATATAACAATAAACAAAATAAAAAATGCCGATATTATTTATGTCGGCGGCGGAAATACAGCTAAATTGATGAGATTATTCAGAAAATATGGTATTGATAAGATGCTTGTTGAAGCGTACAACGATGACAAGGTTTTATGCGGTGTAAGCGCAGGCGGAATTTGCTGGTGCGATTGGGGTAATTCCGACTCGGAAATTAATTCGTCAAAAAACAGAATGATTAGAGTAAAAGGGCTTGGCTTGATACATATTTTATTTGCACCTCATATCGTAACCGAGCCAAATAGGGCGGAGTCTGTTAAGCAAATGATGAAAAGAACATATAAAGTTTCGGCAATTGAGCTTGATAATGCCGCATTGGAAATTGTTGATAATCAATATAGAATTTTGATAAATGATAATAATTCAGTCGCTCAAAAATGTTATTGGAAAAACGGAGAATACATAACAGAAAACATAATAAGCGACGAATTTAAGGATATTGAAGAATTGTATGAAAGGTATTAATATGTCTGCAAAAAGTAATTGTATTCAGAAATATACAGTCAACGGAATTACATTTAAAATGAAATCGTTTTATGATTTTAGCTTTCTTGGCAAATACGGAAAGGTTTTTAAAGTGTTTGATGACCAAGACTCAGGTAATATTTGCTTTGGTATTGAAAAAGACGGCAAAAAATACTTTGTGAAATTTGCGGGATCACCGACAGCGGAATATAACGGCAATCCAAAAGATGCAATTGAACGACTGAAAGCGGCAATGCCGATTTATCAAGCTTTACATCACGAAAATTTAATCGAATTAGTAAATTGTGAAGATATCGGCGACGGCTTTGCGATGATTTTTAAATGGAGTGACGGCGATTGTATGGGCAGAATGTACAAAGATGAGCACAACAGATTTATGCAGTTACCGATAGCGGATAAACTCAATGTGTTTTTTGATATACTTGATTTTTTGGAATATGTAAACTCAAATGGGTATGTTGCCGTTGATTTTTATGACGGAAGTATAATTTATGATTATGCAAATAAAAAAACAACTATTTGCGATATTGATTATTTTGAAAAAATGCCTTATATAAATAATATGGGCAGAATGTTTGGCAGTGCTAAATTTATGTCACCCGAAGAATTTGAAAAAGGTGCCGATATTGATGAAATCACAAATGTGTATACTGCCGGTGCATTTGCGTTTGCATTGTTTGGTAATTACAGCAGAAATATTGATGATTGGAAGCTTTCAGATGAATTGTTTACAGTTGCATCAAAAGCAGTAAGCGATAACAGAGATGAACGATATAGCTCAATAAATGAATTTAGAAAAGCTTGGTGTAGATATGAAAAACGAATTAGTGAAAATAATTAAAGACAGTACGGAAATAATGTTTCATAATTTTTATGTGACCTTGATGACCTGTAATATGAATTATGAGTTGTGCGGTATGCCAATTTGGAAGCATTGCTATCACACGTTATATTCCTGCGATAAGTGGTTTGCCGGTCCTATGGAATTTATAGAGCCGAGTTTTCACGAGGACGGCTTGGACAGCTTGGATTATATTGGCGATAAGGTGCTTTCAAGAGAAGATTTGCTTAAATATTATGAATGTGTCAGCAAGAAAACACTTGATTATCTTAAAAGTCTTAGCGATGAGGATTTATATACAAAGCCGAAAGGGCATAAATATATACGGCTTGAATGTATGATAGGTCAAATGCGGCATTTTTACACTCATTTGGGCAATATTAATGCTACAACTATTATTGAAACCGATAAATGGCCTATGGTTGTCGGAATGAGTGCGTTTGAAAACGGACTTGATAAAGAAAAATTATACGAATAAATTTTAAAGTGCTTTTAGTCAGGTGGCAAAATCGCAATAGTCAGCTTGGCTTAAAACTACTACCTAAACGTTGATTTTTGTGTAGCCATAGCTTTAACCTTATAGCAAGCATGGTTTAAATAGTTCTTGTATTCCTACTAAAAAGGTAGTATAATGTCACTGATATATTTGAACGTATGAAAACAGGTGAAAAAATGAAAATAATTGATATAATTAACAGCAAAAAGGTTACTGTTTCATTTGAGGTTTTCCCTCCGAAGCAGTGGGATAAAATTGCAAATACAAAGAAAATCGTTGAGGAAATGGTTAAGGACAAGCCGTCGTTTATGAGCGTTACCTACGGTGCGGCAGGAACTACAAGCGGCTTTACAACAGAGATTGCAAATGCGATTAAAGAGGGCGGAGTTGAGCCGCTTTCTCACCTTACCTGCCTTACCTCTACCAAGGAAAAAATCGACAGTGTTTTAGATGAGTTGGAGGCAAACGGTATTGAAAACGTGCTTGCTTTAAGAGGCGATATCCCTAAGGATTTTGAAATGGGCGAAAATCAATATTTTCACCACGCTTTTGAGCTTGTAAACGAAATTAAGGCAAGGGGCAAGTTTTGCGTAGGTGCGGCATGCTATCCGGAAACTCACCCTGAGTCTGAAAACAGGGTTGAGGATATCGCAAGGCTTAAGGAAAAGGTTGACTGCGGTGTTGATTTTATTACAACTCAAATGTTTTTTGATAATGATAAATTTTATAATTTCCGTGAAATGTGCGCTATAAAAGAGATTAACGTGCCGATTATAGCAGGAATTATGCCGATTACAAACGCTAATCAAATTAAGAGAAGCTTGGAGCTTTCAAACGCATCTCTTCCCACTAAGTTTAATAAAATTATGGAGCGCTTTGGTGAAAATCCCGATGCTATGAAGCAGGCAGGTATTGTTTACGCAACAGAGCAAATAATAGACTTGATGGCAAACGGGGTTAATAATGTTCATATTTATACTATGAATAAGCCTGACGTTGCGCATCAAATTATGGAAGGACTTTCGGCAATTATAAATGAATAGGACAGAAATACTCCACTATTTGCGTACCAATTCAAAGGTAGACGATAAAAGGCTTCTTGACCTTATTGACGATTGCTGCAACGAGGTCAACAAATGCGTAAGGCCTAAAACCATTCACCGTATTTTTGATTGCACGGTAAATGATGACGAGGTTATTGTTGAAAATCAGGCTTTTAAAAGCAAGCGCCTTGCGGATAATATGAAAGGCTGTAAAAGAGTTTGCATTTTCGGTGCGACTCTCGGCACTGAATGTGACAGGCTTTTGAGAACGTATGCCTCAACCGACATAACAAGGGCAACGGTGCTTCAAGCCTGCCTTGCTTCTAAGATTGAAGAGGTTTGCGATGGGATTGAGGATGAATTAAAGGCGCAGGGAATGGCTCTTCGTCAGCGATATTCTCCGGGCTATTTTGACCTTGATATAAAGGAAAATAAAAAATTATTTGAATTAATGGATATAACAAAGCGTATCGGGCTTACGATTACGGATACCTGCCAAATGGTTCCGTCAAAGTCCGTTACGGCATTTATAGGTATTGAAAATGATTAGATTTTTTGACGGCGGTATGGGCAGTATGCTCAATCTTGCGGCAGGCGAACTGCCTGAAAAGCTTAATATCAGCGAGCCTGAAAGAGTTTTTGCTGTTCATAAGGGATATGCAGATGCAGGCGCAGAATTTATTACGGCTAACACCTTTGGCGCTAACTCGCTTAAATATGAAAATGTAGATGAGCTTGTAAAGGCAGGCGTTGCGCTTGCTAAAAAAGCAGGTAAGTATGTTGCGCTCGATATCGGTCCAACCGGTAAGCTTTTGAAGCCTATGGGCGATCTTGAATTTGAAAAGGCAGTTGAGCTTTTTGCAGAGGTTGTAAGAGCAGGCAAGGACGGCTCCGACGTTGCAATTATCGAAACTATGAGCGATATGTATGAGCTTAAGGCGGCTGTAATCGCTGTTAAGGAAAATTCGGATTTGCCGATTATCACTTCGATGATTTTTGACGAATCAGGCAGGCTTCTTACGGGCGGCGACGTTAAAAGTGCCGTTGCTATGCTTGAGGGACTTAGGGTTGACGCTATCGGCTTTAACTGCGGCTTAGGCCCTAAGCAAATGATTCCTCTTGTTGAGGAGCTTAGAGAGTGTACCTCGCTTCCTATTCTTGTTATGCCAAATGCAGGGCTTCCCGAATCTGTTGACGGCAAGACTGTTTATAACGTTTCGCCTGACGAATTTGCGCAGGATATGAGAGAGATTGCTAAGCTCGGCGTGTCGATTTTGGGCGGCTGCTGCGGTACAACTCCAAAGCATATTGCCAAAATGATTGAACTTTGCAAGGATATTCCCGATAACGTTCCCGAAAAGAAAAACGACACGGTCGTTTGCTCTTATTCAAGCGCCGTTACTATCGGTGAAAAGCCTGTTGTTATCGGCGAAAGAATTAACCCAACGGGTAAAAAGCTTTTTAAGGAAGCACTTAGAAATAATAATATCGACTATATAATTAAAGAGGGTATGGCTCAGCAGGAAAAGGGCGCTCATATCCTTGATGTAAATGTCGGCTTGCCTGAAATTGACGAGGTGCAGATGCTTCAGGACGCTGTGTTTAATCTTCAAAGCGTTCTTTCTCTTCCGCTTCAGCTTGATTCAAGCAACACTCAGGCTCTTGAAAAGGCAATGCGTATGTATAACGGCAAGGCGATGATTAACTCTGTAAACGGCAAGCAGTCGTCAATGAGTGAGGTTTTTCCGCTTGTTCAAAAATACGGCGGCGTTGTTGTTTGCCTTTGCCTTGATGAAAGCGGTATTCCCGAAACGGCGCAGGGCAGAATTGATATCGCAAAGAAAATTATTAAAACAGCCGAAAGCTACGGCATAGATAAAAAAGACCTTGTAGTTGATGCACTTGTAATGACAATTTCAACTAACAAGGATAATGCTAAGGAAACGCTTAAAGCGGTTGATTATATCCGTCACGAGCTTGGTGTCGGCACGGTTTTGGGTGTGTCAAATATCAGCTTCGGTTTGCCGAAAAGAGAAGCAATTAATACCGCTTTCTTTACCCTTGCTCTTAAGGCAGGCTTGTCGGCAGGTATTATAAATCCTTTGAGCGAAAGTATGATGAATGCTTATTATTCGTATAATGCTCTTGAGGGATTTGACGATAACTGCACGCAGTATATCGAATCTGTTACCGCTTCTGCCAATACTGCGACTGCAGCAGGTGTAAGCGATTTAAAAACGGCTATCATCAAGGGTATGAAAGAGGATGCCGGCGCTTGTGCTAAGGAACTTTTAAAGGATACTCCTGCGCTTGACGTTATTAACGATTATATTATCCCTGCGCTTGACGTTGTCGGCGACGGATTTGAAAAGAATAAGGTGTTCCTCCCTCAACTTCTTATGAGCGCCGATTCCGCAAAGGCGGCATTTGACGTTATCAAAGAGCATTTGATTTTGGCAGGAGAACAGAAAAAAAGCGAGCATAAGGTTGTAATCGCAACCGTTGAGGGCGATATCCACGATATCGGCAAAAATATTGTTAAGGTTCTTATGTCAAATTACGGCTTTGATATTATAGATTTGGGCAAGGACGTTAAATGCGAAAGAGTGCTTGAAGAGGTGCAAAAACAGGATGTTAAGCTTGTCGGTCTTTCAGCCTTGATGACTACAACCGTGCCTAATATGGAAAAAACAATTAAGCTTATCCACGATAATACGGACGCTAAAGTGTTTGTCGGCGGTGCTGTGCTTACAAAATCGTATGCTAAGATGATTAATGCCGATTGGTACGCTAAGGACGCAATGGAAAGTGTAAGAATAGCTAAGGAATTTTTCGGAGGTGAGCAGTAATGATGGTTTCCACCAAGGGCAGATATGCTCTCAGAATTATGGCTGACCTTGCCGAAAATCAAGAGGGCGGTCCCGTATCGCTTAAGGATATTGCCGAACGTGAAAATATCGGCATTAAATATCTTGAAATCATTGTTTCATCTCTTAATAAAAACGGACTTTTAAAGAGCGTTCGTGGCAAAAACGGCGGCTATATGCTCAACCGTGAGCCAAAGGAATATACAATTGCTTCAATTCTCAATGCGGCAGAGGGCAGTCTTGCTCCTGTTGCGTGCGTCAGTGACGGCGACTGCGAAAATGCACCAAGCTGTAAAACCTTCGTTCTTTGGAAAGAGCTTGATGGCGTGATTGAGGATTTTTTATCGTCTAAAACCTTGGCAGATATATTATAATGCCGTTATGTAACCTGTTGCGAAAATTAAAATATCTATAATTAAGAACAAAGTTGAATTATATAACATTATCAAACGGGCGATTAATAATCGCCACTACGTCGTCGAAAGAAAACCCGCCGTACAGCAGTGCGTCGGATTTTGGAATACCGTAGGGGCGACCATTGGTCGCCTATTGAATTGTAATTGAATAAACAAAAGGACAGCGGAGTATCAAACTTCCGTTGTCCTTATTTTTTATCCGTTCTGCCGAGAATATAATCTATGCTTGTGTCATAAAAATCTGCAAGTGCGATTAAAATTTCGGGCGGAATTGTTCTTTCGCCGCTTTCATAATAAGCGTATGTTCGCTGGGGTATGTTCAGCTTTATGCCAATTTGAGTTTGGGTTAAATCGTTATCCTCTCTCAAATCTCTTATTCGTTTATACTTCATTTTTATCACCATATTTATTATATGGCAGAACAATCTGTTCTATAATTGACAACAAAGTTGAGTATTGACAGGTGCTTTTATGAAATTTGATGAGCTTAAAATTGACGGTGTTGAAATAAAAATTAATGATGAATATGTATTGATAAACGGTACAATTAAGATTATGCTCAGCCAAATAAGCGAAGTGATTATTGTTGAGCCTGATTGGCTTGGGATAGGACGGCTTGAATTTAAGCTGAAAAATTCGGAACTTGGATTTAATCACGTGTTTTATTGTAAAAATAAGCAGGAATTTGAGGATATGCTAAAGCTAAAGGAAATGATAGAGAGCCGATAGGGAATGTTATCTCTGCGCAACATACAAAAAGAATTTAAAAAACGACAATATTCCTGATTATTACACTGATTCTTATAATAAAAAAATAACCGCCCTGTGTCCTGGAAAAACAAGGGTGGTTATTTAATCACTATTCCGGGCTAACCGTCTATCCGATAAGCCCTTTGTCTATAATTATATTAGCATAGAATATTATATTTGTCAACACGCTGGTGAGACTTCGAGAAAGTGAGATAAATTTCGTATTTTGCGAGCGGGTGCTGTACGT
>ERZ1026776.1329-NODE-1329-length-13984-cov-9.999138_pt1 | contig 13984 bp, 10 predicted proteins | sample MGYA00380125_ERZ1026776 | MGnify/ENA primary metagenome ERZ1026776 (study PRJEB33269, sample SAMEA4719761) | human gut metagenome | biome: human-associated habitat; feature: organic feature; material: feces | place: Cameroon | collected 2013-10 ...
ATATGAATGCTCATAATTATGGATTGGATGATTATGGAACATATTCGAAAGATCCAGAGTGGCAGGCGTTAAACAGAGATTTACAAGTGGCAAACGGAATAGAACCGACAGAATATACAGAAGAATTGTCGGATTCCATAGAAACGCAAGAGCAATTAGACCCGCATGAAGCACTAAATAATATGAGCGAATATATGAATGCTCATAATTATGGATTGGATGATTATGGAACATATTCGAAAGATCCGGAGTGGCAAGCGTTAAACAGAGATTTACAAGTGGCGAACGGAATAGAACCTTCCGGGCAAGTTATTGAAGGCTTACAAGAGATTAGCCCAGATGTTACGTTGAGAGAATTTGATGATTTTGAACAATCGGTATTGGAATACAGGCCTGCGTTTTATGAAACAGGAAGCTACTATGAACAAGGAGTTAATGAGTTTGGATATCAAGGAACATGTGGTCCGACATCTCAGGCAAATGCTATTAATCAATTATTGGGTACAAATGAACTGACAGAAAATAAGGTTCTTTCAGTTGCAATTGATAATAATCTATGCGAAACTCATGGGGCATTGGATTGCTGTGGGGGGACAACAACAGAACAGTTTATGGAGCTGTATAACAAAATGAATGAACAGCTAGGAGACAAATTTGAAACAGAATTATTCGAGTATAATAATGTACTTGATGCAAATCAGGTAGCTGAAAGACTTGAGAATGGTGATGTTATTAATGTTGCTGTGGATGCTGATACGTTATGGGATCAACCGAGAAGTTATACAAATGAAATTGGTGCAAGACAGGGAGATTCTTATTCGAATCATTGGATTACAGTCACTGGCGTAGAACGCATGGAAGATGGAGAAATCAAAGGATTCGATATTATTGATTCAGGAGCTGGCGAAAGTTATGTATCGTTGGATAAGTATAATGATATGTGCTTTGGAACGGATGAACATAGAGTAATTGATCCTACCTGTATAGTATTGTCTCGTAAGAATGAAGGTGAACAAATTAGTTTGGAGGACGGTTTAGAAGATATACATTCATTTCCAGAGAATAATGCAGACATAGCGGAGAGTAAGAAGCCAACGATATTTGATTGGATTTTTCATAGGAAAGGAGAATGATGATGCAGACTATAAATGAAATCAATAAAAAAGCTAGAAAATATATATATGGTGATATGAAAATACCTAATGGAATCTCTAATCCGGTTCTACGCTGTGAAGGTAGTAAAATGTACATTGCTTATTTTGGATATACATATAATAAAAAAAACATAGATGAAAATAGGTATAATCGTCCAACAAGATGGATTTTGGTTGATATTGCAAATGGAGATTTGGTTAAATTATATGATTGCACTGTAAATGATTTTTCTACCCAAATGTTTGATAAACTTTATTCTCTTAACGATGAGACGATCAAGAAAGGAACGGAGGATTACTTTAGAGTGATGGACACTTTGTTTGATACGGCAAGAGCTAGTGTTATTTATGGAAATATGCTTGATATGGCTACCTATAAAGCATATTTAAATAATTTATATGCCATTACACCACAAGAATACAGATTATTTTATAAGGAATTAAGTGTATAGGAGGGAATCTGCATGACGGAAGAAGAAGCAAGAGCTGAACGAGAGGAAGCGGAACGACTACTTACAGAAATTAGAAGACTTCAGGATCAGATTGAAAGAGCTGTTATAGAGAATCAAAATCTTCAGAATGAATTGGCAGTATTAATAGACAATGTGCAAATAGTCACGGAAAATGCTGCAGCCATGGATATTGAAGTTAACAAATCTATGGACTATGTAAAGGGGCGTATTCAGGAAGCAGATATCAGTACAAGCGAACTGTTTGCATTAATTGATGATCTTACAAAATCATATTTTACTTTTAAAAATTTGAGTACGGCATCAAAAAATGTTACACAATTTACAGATGAGTATTATACAAGATTTAAGTTCTTTAACGAACTTAGAAGAATAACCTTGGGATATGTGATAGGATTAGACGCTCATATTTGTTCAGACCAGACCATGAGAAAAAAGGTAGAAGAGGCATATCTCAAAAATAGTGACTATTGGCTTGCATATGCAATAATGGCGGTTATGCTCTGGGCGAGTGATGAAGAAGAAGCTGCAAAGAGGGCTCTATCAAAGGCTTTAACCATGGATTACTTTAGTACATCATTGTTCTTTTTACTTATTAATTTGCGCTTTACACGTGTAGATGCAGCAAAAAAGTGGTATCTCTCCTATTTAGACAGGGTAGATATGGAGAACCTTGGTGAGGAATGGCAGTATTTGCTTCAAGCATATTTATCAGGTGTTTTTGGAGTTGATAAAGAATTCAATCATCTTGTGCACGAATGCTTTACCAATATGCTTGTGCAGATGGAGAGTATGCATCCAAACTATGGGAATAGGGTTACAGAAAAAACAGTATCTTTTTCAAGTTCATATATATACGTTACAAAAAATGAATTTGAAACATTAAGAAGGCATTCCCAGGATTATGAAGAATTAAAAAAACTTTTATCTTCCGCCGAGAAGAATGAAGAATTAGCAATTCATTTTAGAAAAATTGTGGAAGATAATACACAGATAGAGTCTGATCTGTTTCAGAGAATTGAAAATATATTATATGACTTGATAAATGCATATGATAAAGAAGAGTTAGGGGTTCTTAAGAACAAACGCTATAATGAAATGATTCTTAAAGCTAAGGGCGATTTGGGAATGGCACAGCAGTTTTTTAATAATGAGTTCCCACCAGATTCTGATACAAGAAAATTAGAAGATCTGCTGTTTTCATGGGCGTTTGAGGAAGATAACGGCAGAGTTGATATAACGGTAAAGAAATTTGCTATATTGTATCTGAAAAAATGGATTGCCAAGGGTTTTCAGACATATGCGGATAACTATCGAAAGAGAGAAAAAGAAAAAATCAGAATTGAAATTGATGGTTGGCAAGGCGAGTGTGATGAAAATTCATTTGCTGGTGCACAGGCTGAACTTCAAAAACATTATAATAAAAACAGAGTCTGGGATACTTTAAAAGATAAATATGTGCTTATCTTTATCGGAATGGCTATTGCTTCTTTAGTGACCTTAGGAATTACAATAATCAAATTTAACAAAATTGCTTTGGTAATAGGAATTTTGCTGGGAGTGATCAGTGGATTTTTGCTCTGGCGTAGAATTTCTGATATGCAGCTTATCCTAAGATTAAAGCGTGAAAAGGGTTATACATTGTTGAAGAAAGCTATAGATGAATTAAAAAGTTGGAGAACATTGTATAAAGCGGCAGATGAAAAGAATGCTGACCTTGTAGGTGTATTTGAAAATATGGAAATGTAGCAAAGGAGAAGATAGAGCATGGCAACTTCATCTTATAATGCGGTCAATAATTTGAATGAAACTATTGGCTCATTTAAAGCAAAAGTAGATGTAAAAATAGATTCTGTAAATACGTCTACGGCAAGTATTAAAGCAACTACGGATAAAATATATGACAGCGTTAGTCGATTCAAAGAGAACATGGTTCAAAATGAAGAGAAACAGTTAGCACACGAGAATATATTAAGAATCGACCAGATCCTGAAAGAACAGTTTGGGGATCATGAGGCTGTTCGAAAAACGGTTATGGGTGTTGTTAAAGATTTTGATATTAATCTTGTCAGAAATGAATCCATTCAGGAATTATCAGAAGAATTATGGATTACAAGCTCCAGATATTGGCTCTCCTATGCATTGATGGCTATTACAGCATGGATTAATGACTATAAAGAGGTTGCAAATAATGCATTATCAGAGTGCTTCAGAAGAGACCCGGTAAAGGCATCATTGTTTTTTTGCTTGTTTAATTTGCGATTTGGTAGAAATGATGTGGCTAAGAAGTGGTTCTTTGAGTACTTAAAAACAGTTGATCCAACTAAAGTTCAACAAGAGTCAGCGGTATTATTACAGGCATACCTGAATGGACTGTTTGGAACAGACAAAGAACTTGAGCATGACGTTAACAATGTTATCAAGGGGTGGATTTCTGAATTGAATGCTCATCAGGAAATTGCCGAGGAATTAACTGCTTCATATCAAAAGTATATTCAGTTGTTACCTGCTTCGAAACAATGTGATTACAGAACCTTGTCAGAAACCTGTAGTAATTATGAAGAAATAAAGCAATCTTATGCGAATGTTTCAAAATATGAAAAACTAATTTCCGAGATTGAGGCAATGGATGTTGATCTTGAAGAGCAGACGGAAGCAAATTATAAGAGCCGTGTTGACGCGATTCTTATGGCTTTGATCTCAAATTATGATCAGGAGGAATTGGAATTAAAGAATCAGCAGCAATACTTTAATTTTATTATTCAGAACAATGGTGTTGTAGAAGCGGCAGAACAGCAGTATCAAGAATATCAGGCGGTCCAGGAAGAGAGTTTTAATATTGGTAAGCAGATGGTAAAATGGGCTGTTTATGATGATGCCGATCAGACCAATGTTCAGGTAAAGAAATTCGGCTTGCAGAATACTAAGGAATGGTTTGTATCAGCTATTCAGAATTGGGCATTGATGCTACAGGAAACGCAACCGTTAGATTATCCGTTGACAATAGATACCTGGAGTTCAGTATCGAACGGACAGGATCAAAATGATCAGGCTGAAAATATGAAACAGTATTATAATAATAATAAATTTCAGCTTATGTATGTTAATACGTCAAATATAGCGGCAATAATTGTGCTTGTTTTATCCATCGGATTAGCTTTTGTTACACCATATTCACTGGCGGCCACTGCTGCAGCGCTTGGTTTTCTGGTATTTAGAGTTATAAAGGCAAATAAGGATTATCCGGCACGAGTAAATGCTTCTCTTCAATTATTGAATCAGAGTATGGAAGAACTTGCGGATTACAGGCAATTCTATACAGATTCAAGTGAGAAGAAAGATGTTTTATTAAGTAAAATAGAATATTTATAAGATGTGATTGAAAGGAGAAACAATATGGATAACGAAATGAACTTAGATTTAGGAGAGATGCTTGAGCAGAGAATTAAGGAAAATTTTAGCTCAAATGAGGGGGATACATATGATGTTTCAGATGAGAGACTTAAGGAAATGAACAAAAAACTTCCGAACTGGAGTCTTGAGCCTCCTTTTAGTTTTTTGAAATAAGCTATGGATAATGTGAAATGCATTTCATATGCGGATTGGGTTTCTTTGATTTCCGGCGTAATGACAAAAGGATTAACATGTGATGAATTAAATGAACTAAAAGTGGTATATCCACGTTCTGTTGGTGCTTCTTATGATACGATGATATATAACCAACTGGCGAAGCTTGAGGAATATATGATTAGAGAATCCGTTCGTTTCTTTCAAAAACAAATGACATTATGCTTGGATGAGATGGATTTGGAAATTGCGGAAACAGCATTTTCCAAATTAAGAAGACATTATATAAACTGTATGTTCTTTTTACAGATTCCGGAGTACCCGGAGTCTGTAAAAAGTAAGATGTCCGATGAAATTAAAAAAAACATAGGTTTGTTCATAGAGGCATTTATGAAGTATCTAAAGAAGATAGAATATGCGGATAATAGTGTATTCATACAAGACTATGTATATATTTGCAAAAAGAAATTGCAAAACATAAAAAGTATGTATCAGAGGTGTTAAATATGTCCAATTTTGCCGAGGCAAAAAAAGAATTAATCAATTACATATATGCACGTACCCCGCTTGTTATTATTCATTCGGATGAGAGAGAGCGCATTGAAAGAATGCTGAATGAAATTTCGAATGAGAGTCAAATCAGTATTCTTTATTATACGGATGCAAAACAAGTTAGATGTCTCGGTGCAAAGGGAGATAGTATAGATACGGAGGATGAGCCGCTAGAATATTTCCTGAAAAAGCTGAAGAAGCAGAGAAATTTGAACATTGTATTAGGAGATGTGCGCAGAATTTCGGACGACAATGCATATTCACGTGAATTGATGAATATATTGTATATGGCAAAAGAAAATAACGGAGTTGTTGTTTTAATAACTTCTGATCAGACATGGAGTCGAATTTCATCTTTTGGAATGGTTATTTCGTTGGATTTGCCGGATAGTAATGAACGGATTTGTCAAATATACCAATTTGTTAAAAGGTATTCTGGAAGATTTACAATCGATTGGCAGGAACAGGACATTATACATGCTGCTACGTTGCTAAGAGGCTTTTCTGAAATTCAGATAGAAAATATGCTGTCTTCGGAAATTATAGGAAATCAGGGATTGCGAAGAGACAAGATTTATAAGTTCGCATCACAAAAGGAACGTTTATATCCCAAGGTGGGGGCAGTTCAGCACATTAATATAAACAGAACATATAAAGTATCGGGGATGGACAGGCTGAAAAAGTGGCTTGATGAAAAAAAGAGAATTTTCTTTTTGCCTGAGGAACAGTTGGCTGAGTATGAACTTAGTGCACCGAAGGGGATTTTGCTTGTCGGAGTGCCCGGATGTGGAAAATCATTAACTGCAAAGTTAGTTGCACAGGAATGGGAGCTTCCACTTTTTCGATTTGATATAGGTTCCGTCTTTGATAAGTGGGTAGGAGAAAGTGAAAAGAAGATGAGAGAAGCACTTCAATTCATTGAAAATATATCTCCTTGTGTACTTTGGATAGATGAAATCGAAAAGGTGCTTTCCACAACAGACACCGGAAATGAAACGGGGAAAAGAGTATTGGGAGAATTTCTTTTTTGGATTCAGGAGTCATCAAGTAAGGTATTTATGGTGGCAACTGCAAACAATGTCAATGCTTTGCCGTATGAGTTATATAGAAAAGGACGTTTTTCAGAGGTGTTTTATGCCGGACTTCCGAATGCATGGGAAAGAAGAAGCGCACTTGAGCAATACATAACGGGATCATTAAGATGCTTACCATCTAATGAGTTGCTTGAAAAGCTGGTTGATATGACAGATGGTTATTCCTATGCGGATATTGAAACTGCCATTAAGGAAGTGGCACAGCAAATGCTTATTCAAGGGAAAAATACAATGGATACTCAATTGCTAGTTAAAGCAATTGAAGCTGTTATCCCAATTTCAATTATTAACAGTGAACTTGTTTCAGAAATAGAAGAATGGGGAAAAGAACGAGCAATTAATGTATCAGTTTAGAAGGGAAGGCGAATAAATTGGGTAATTATGAATTAAGAGCTGAAGTGAGCAGACTGGAGTCTGAACTGAGAGATATCGAACGAGAAAATAGGGCTTTAAGATCAGAGATTGACTCTACTGTTAATAGTGTAAATCAAGCAGAAAGAAATTTGACTGATTATAATCAGCATATAAGAAACTCTCTGGATAATGCTAATGGAACTATTGACAGTTCTATAAATCGGGCGTTAGACGCCTATGAACTTCAGGGACAAATCGACAGACTTTATATTCGCTATAAGAATGTAGAGCTGGCAAATAAAAAAATACGTGCACTTAATAATAAAAAGTATTATGATTTTAACAACTTTCGAACAGTCAGAAAGATTGTCCAAGGGATGATGGACAACCTCGATTTGAATATGGTCAGCGATGCCGTTATTTATAAGTCAATTGAAAGACAGCATTTGAAAACACCGGATTTTTGGCTTACACCAGCATTGCTAAGTGTTATGGCCTGGAAAAATGATGATAAACCACTGGCAGATAGAGCTGTTGCCGAAGCTGTAAAATTAGACAGGAAGAATTCCTGTATGTTCTACATGATATTCAATATGAGAATGAGGCGGGATAGTGCTGCAGTAAAATGGTTTTTAGAGTATCAAAAATGCGAACTTAAGGGTAGTGATGAAAACACATTTCTTATGCTGTTTTCGTTAATTAGTAAGACTCTTTCAGATACTGTAGATGACGAGACCGCTCGATTGATTTCGGACTACATTCATAGATTAATTGTAGAGTGTGCACAAAAAGAAGGTTATAGCGAAGAGGATGTTGTTGGATTACTCTGTTCAAAAATGACATCGTTACTTAAGCCTGAGTCATACGATCTACCAACTCTTGCAAAATATTGTAAGGATTATGACAGTATGAACAGAATGGCTAATTATGCTAATAACAACTATAATATTCTTGAATTTATCATGAAAATAAAGAATGTTCCGGTATCAGAAAGAAATACCTATTTGAAGGAATATCTGAACGAGTTATTGGCTAAACCGAACGATGTTGAAATCGAGACCTACAATGAAATCGAGTACAATGAACTTGTGATTCGATTAAGTGGTGATGTGGAGCAGGCGAAAGAACAGTTTGATGCAGAATTATTGAGAAGAGAGTCTGAGTTAAACATTATTTCAAGTATTATCGGCTGGATATATGATTTTGGTAATGATGATGTTAATGGTCAGATGCGCTTGAACATGTTTACTCTTGTAAAGACTTTACAGGAAAAAGCAGCGGATTTATATTTCAAAAAGTATCGCTCGATGTATAAAGATGTTCGTCCCGTGCAGATTCTTGATTACAATACGGATGTGAATTTTACCCAGGAGGCTGCGGAGAATGGCAAAGTAGAATCCTTTTACCAGGATCAACAACATGCAGAACTGGCAACCGTTAAAAATTTGGGGGCCTATATAGCTTTTGGTGCTGCTGTTGCGTGCGGCATAGCGGCTCCTTTTCTGAGTCTGTTCCTGTTGGCTGGTTCCGGTATCGGCGCTATAGTGGGAGCGGGGATTCTTATCTCTAATAGTTTTAAGAAGAAAAATATTGTACTTAAAATTCAAAAGCAGAAATCTAATGCTTTGGAAATCCTTCACAAGATGTTTGTTGAATATGAGCGGTTTAGGGAGATCTACAGGGAGAGAGATGCGATTTCAGAGAAAATACTGGAGGAATTTGCCAAGCTATAATTGGATTGAAAAATGAGGATATACCAATGGAAAAGATGAGAAAATGCCCAAAGTGTGGAAAGTTTGTGAGTCAATATACATATTTTTGTACTGAGTGTGGAACCAAGACTGAAGAATGTGATGAACAGATTCATATTCGAAAAGAAACTACTTTATCCATGCAGGAAAAAGAAATTAGCGATATGGTTTTAAATGACAAAGAGGAAATTGGTATTACGAATGTTCAGGCAACGGCTGCAAAGAATAATTCAGGCGTTAGTTTTTCTAAGAAAACAATAGGTGGTATTACGGTTGTGGTTCTGATTGGTTTAATTGGCGTAATACGAATATTTTCTATTGAAGGAAACAACTCTTCGACTGCGGTTGCTCAAGATGTATCAACTATGGAGAACATTAGTGATACTGATTATGAAGATTTAGATTTAGCTAATTTAGATAATGAATATAATGCAAAAGAAGAGCAAGAGTCTTCTGTAGAGGACAATTCATCGGAATATGCAGAAAGCGTAGATACTATTGAAATCCCTGATTGGATTATTGTTAATGGAGTTGCGGTAAATGGAAATGAAATGTGTTATTCCAGAGATGATATGCTACCAACGAGTAATGGAGAATATCCGTTGACTGTTGTACATTATATATTTAATAGTGATGGCAGTTTATATAGTATGAAGGGATATATGATATATGAGAATAAAGAAACTGCAAGCCAATATGTCGATAAATTGAGTTCCTATAATGATAAAGATGAAAATGAATTTGGAATGAAGCGGGGCGAGACACAGTACTATAGCGTAGAGAATGTTTTAGTTGAAGAATATTTACCCCAATATACGGAGCAATATGTCGGTACTATGCAAGATGAAATCTCCATGTATTCTAGATTTGGAATTACAATTTATTATAGTTCATCAGATCAAATGCAAGTAGAGACACATGACGAAGGCTCTTTAGCGGAAACGGAATTTGCGCAATGGACTACAAATAGTATTTGTTCCTCATATAGCGATTATTCGTTCCTATTAGATGGTTTCGCGCAAGAAGTGATAACACCTACTTTTGAAGCGGATGGTGAAAGTATTGTGGTTTGTACTGTAGCAGAACTGGTACAAGCAGATAACTATGTTATTATAGATAATTCCAGATATTATTATGTTCAGTTATATGATGCGACAACGGATGAACTTGTTGATTATTACACAGGAATATATGATTACAACGAAGGCGGTGTGGAGTTTTTTATTAATAATATTGGCCATTCATATTATTTGAAGATTACTACAGATCTTGAGGATAATGAGCGGATTTATGGTCATGGTCATATTATCAGATAAAGGTATATAATTTTGACTACTATAATGATTGGGTAGCATCTTATGAGATGCCGTCCACAGTTATATTCTGAGATTTCCATCCTAGATAGGATGTGGTTTCCATTGACATAATACCAGGACAGTTTCAATGCGATACAACAATTCGAGCCTTGACACTTTCTATATTTTAGAGTCCGCTATAGGTTTTGCTGCGATCTGAAACGGTTGTTTGGAATGCAGTAGACTTTAAAGAGGTATATTCCGATTGTTGAGTACCATGTGCATGAACTTTTATAGTTACCTCCACGGAGAGTGAGCCAACTTAAATTTGATAACACATTAAATATTGGAAGAGTAACTGCAAGTACCATACATAAAACGTTAGAAATGGGATTCTATGTTTATAAGTATAGTTTCAGGCTTGCCTATATGTTCCAGCAATGCATGGCAACCATACGAGGAGATTCGTTTCTCAATCTACAAATTTCGGATAAACGGAGACTATTTCGGGTATCAATGATACACTGTCCCTTTCTTCTAGAAGATAAGCTTTACCGAATAAGCGTTCAAGGCACTCTTCAGACTGTAGAAAAAATACTTTTCTATAAGTGAATTTTCTTTATGCTATGTCTGCAAAAGGGGTGTGCTTACAAATATATAAAAATTTCAATAAAAAATATAAAAACAAGTTGATAATTTCAAAAATTCTGAGTATAATAAAAATACCAAGAGAGAAATCTCTTCCTGGAGACAGGACACGAAGCATAAGGTGTTTGCTTCCGTTGCACTGGCAACGTAAAAACTTTGCAATTACTCTTAAGCATAGAGGATAATCAGGCCGAGCGAGTGAAAAGCTTGTGATTTGGTGGCAAAGCACCATAACGAAACCAGTTTTTTAGAAGTTTTGATTTGTTGAGAAACCTTTGATAAAAAGGTTTCTCTTTTTTCGTTAAGGAGAATTATGAAGTATAAATCAAAGAATATAAGAATACTGACTTCTACAGAGTTATTAACGATATTGTGTAAAAGTGCAACATTGTATTCAGAGTATGCAGATACTACTTTGCTATTCATATTTAGAGAGAAAAAGTCAGATGCATATGACTTTTATGAAGTAAGGTTTGGGAAAAATAATTTTATGCATTTGGCAGGAATAAAAAGTGAAACATTGAATGCAGTCGAGTTTTATAAAGCATGCGAGAAACAAATAATAAAAAGGGAAGATTGTACTCCACGAAGAGATTCAAATACTATGTATGCAAAAGTGGCTATCATGGAGCAAATGTTAGATTTGCGAAATAGTAAGTGCTATAAGATAGGTGCGAAGAATCTGGTGACAAAGGATAATGATTTTGAAATGGCTACAGGGAATGCAAATGGGGTAATTGGGTATGACTCAAGGATAAGGAAAAAGGGAATGCAAATTGTGGATAAAACGAAAACAGCGGTTCCCACTACATTATTGAATAATTCTATTACTGATTATTGTACAAGACCACAGAAAATTATGTTTATTTTGCAGAAACGTGACGGAGAGTGTACATATAACAAATTATTTTATGAAATAAAGAAAGATTTGTTTCAAACAGAGAAAGAGTTTTTTTCAGATGATTTGAAAAAATTAATTATGATATAGAATCAGACCACAGAAATATTCGGAACAATATCAAAATCACAATTGATATTGTTCCGAATGTTATATATAATACCTGACTTCCGTCGTTTCTCTCAAAACCTAGTACTCAGTCATCAATAAGCATGGTGAACTCAAAGATATTTTCAATCTCTTTTTCTGTCAGATACAGTGCATCGAGATTGGTTAAACCAGTTAATTTTTTGATCTTTTCATTAACGCTTTGGTTCTGGGAAATATTGATATAGGTTCCAGCGCCTTTGTCAACAACCTTGAAGTCACGCATAAAATTTACCAGATCATAGGAATTGATCTCGTTTTTGAAACATTTGATTTCCACAATCCTTAAAAGAAACAAACTAAGGTAGCAGATTAAAAAATGCCCATAGATTGTTTCTTTTTTTTGCACATAAACAGGCCGTGCATCCAGATATGATTTGGTGATACGGAAGGACTCTTCTATTTTCCAGAGGTTGTGATATGTGTGGTATACCTGCAGTGGTTCCATATCCAGTTCAGATGTCACCAGGAGATTGTATCCTGCGTATTTCAGATCCTCGTCAATCTTTGCCTGGTTGATTTCAATTACCGGCTTTCGGCTTTTTCCATTTTGATCTGTATTCGTGACCTGGATATATTTAACAGAATCCCCCAGATCCTCCCGTGCCATTTTTTTGTAAGTAGTATAGTTGGCGGCCTTGTCCACCATTTTCATGATCTCAGCTTTTTGTTTCTGGGCAAGGGAAGGGTTATAGGAAACGATGCGTTTTTCTTTTACGCAGAAAGAGGTCTCTTTTTCCTCACCGGTTTCAGGATCTATTTCCTTGAATTTATAAGAAAAAGTATCCACACAGGATTTCAGGCGGAACAGGAGCTTTCCGCTTTTATCACGGTAATCCGTATAGACATTCGCATCATTCTCAAGAAGCAGCCACTGCTTTTCTTTTTCGCTCAGTCCCTTCCCATGGACAGATTTTGAAAAAATGTATCCGTCTTGGGCTTCTACGACAGCAGCATAAATGTTCCTGGCACAGTTTAATCCTTTATCTGCGACCTGCACGGTTTTTCCGGCAACTTTATAACGTTCCTTCATCTCCTGTATGATTTTCCGGATATATGGTTTCTCTGACTCGTTTCCGGGATACATCTGCATGGCAAGAGGAACCAGGTCTGCATCCAGAAGCAGGGCCTGGCCAATGATCGGTTCATGCCTGTTCTCCTTGGAAGGTCCTTTTTGCTTATCTTCCTTCGGAAGGTCAATTTCGAAGTAGTAGTTTGTGCAGTCAAAGAAAACACTGCTGAAGTCACGTTTGTAATGCTCTTCATAATAATGGTTGAACAGTTCGATATATTTTTTATAGGATTCTCCGATAAAAGCACAGCCATCATAAATCTGATCTTCAGAAATAGGAACACCATGATAAAGATATGGGAAGACGGTGGATGCTGTTTTGGATTTTGAGCAGGGATAAAGGATCCGTGCATAGATCAGTTGTACGATCATGTCATAAAGGTCAAACTGGAATCTTTTTTGTGATGCAAGGATGTCGATTGTTTCTCTCACGTTCAGTTCCGAAAGAAGAGAGGAAACAAGAAAGTATCCGATATTTTTTTCAAGCTGGACAGTGAATGCTCTGGGGCGTGTTTCATCAGCAACAGAATCCGCATGTTCTCTGTTCTTATTCGCTACATATTTCTGATAATAAGAAACCGGGTCAGGGATCTCATCAGAAATGAGATCTGAGACGTATCCAAAGCTTTCAATATTTCTGGAACGAGGCTGCTTCTTTTCTTTGTCCCAGTAACTTTGATACATCTGCAGATAAGTCCCTTTTTTCTTTTTATCCTGTCGTAAATAGTATGCCATATGCCCCTCCTAGCAGAGTACTATGCAGTACTATTGTTATACAACATATCAAAAAAATTTCAATAAAAAAATGCCCTGTAAGGACATAAAATTTTCCGATAAAATCAAGCTTTTGGGGATATAAGTGCGATTTGAAACGTATGAGGAAATTTGAAAACGTCGGAATTTTCATAGTACTACGACGGAAGACGGGGGAATGACAAAATTTCAAGAAGTGGCTAAGGATGCCAAGGCTTGTTATAAAATT
>ERZ1026776.1330-NODE-1330-length-13980-cov-14.043160_pt1 | contig 13980 bp, 8 predicted proteins | sample MGYA00380125_ERZ1026776 | MGnify/ENA primary metagenome ERZ1026776 (study PRJEB33269, sample SAMEA4719761) | human gut metagenome | biome: human-associated habitat; feature: organic feature; material: feces | place: Cameroon | collected 2013-10 ...
TGCAAAATTACATTTATTTTAGCACATTACAAAATAAAATGCAAGTTTTTTATGATTTTAATGCCTGGGCATGCTAGTATTGCATCTTCTTTTTTGCAGAGTAGTAGAGTGCAAGTAAAATCAATACGCCGTTGTTCTTTGGTTTTTGACGATTGGATTTTGCTTGCAAAAGTTTAGTAAGTATGTAAAAAGAGTTAAATAAGAATAATAAATAACTGTTTGTCGCTCAAATATTTGCGATTATCGTTGAGAAAGATTATCTTTGTGAACGATAATTTAAAACAGTTAGCATTATGGAGTTTAATACATTAATAGATAGAAAAGCAGAGACAGACCGAATCACCGATGCTCTACATCGTGATGATACACAGTTTATTGTGATATATGGTCGTCGTAGAATAGGAAAATCTACGCTTATCAAGCATATTGTAAATGCCCGGAAACAGGCAGTTTATTTTTTGAGTGATACCTCAGTAGAGGCTGTACAGCGTGCAGCATTTTCCAAATCAGTGGCTATGGTTATTGATGGATTTGATAAAGTGGTCTATCCCGACTGGGAATCGCTTTTTCGCAGTATGAATAATCAGCTTTCTGAGAGGATTATAGTATGCATAGATGAGTTTCCTTATTTAGTGAAAAGCTGTGATGTTCTTCCTTCTGTCATTCAGAAACTCTTAAACGAGAAGAAGCTGAAGTTTGATCTTATTCTTTGTGGTTCATCTCAGCAGTTAATGCATGGATATGTACTCAATCGACAGTCACCGCTTTATGGCTTAGCAAATGAAATCATTAAGATGCGTCCGATTCCTGCTAGATATATTGGAGAAGCTATGGAATGTGATGCTGTACAGGCTGTTGAAGAGTTTGCTGTTTGGGGTGGCGTACCTCGTTATTGGGAATTGCGTCGTGATTATCCTGATATTGAAACGGCCATTCGTAAGGTTTTACTTGATTCGCAAGGACCACTGATAGAAGAACCTCAGCGCTTACTTCGTGATGATATGCGAGATACCATACAGGCTTCTACTCTACTTACTATTATTGGCAATGGAGTTAACAAACTTTCTGAAATAGCAGCTAGGACAGGAAAAGAAGCCAATTCTCTGTCAGAACCTTTAGCTAAGTTAAGGGATTTTGGTTACATCAACAGAGAAGTTCCATTTGGTGAAAATCCCAAGAAGAGCAAGAAGGGACTTTATCATATCAACGATTCTCTCTTGAGGTTTCATTATCAGTTTATTGTTCCTTACCGTTCTATTTTGGAATTGGGTAAGGTGGATACAGTTATGCAAGTGGTTAATGCACAGATGCCTCAGTTTACAGGTCAATGCTGGGAGTTATTATGTCGCGAATATGTAAGTGGCAATATCATAGATGGAGTAGCCTACAATATGGCTTCCCGTTGGTGGGGTAAGATATTTCCTCCAGAACATAAAGAAGGAAAAATGGTGGAACTTGATGTTATAGCAGAATCTATAGATAAAAAGCATCTTTTAATAGGAGAATGTAAATGGACGCATAATGATAGTGCCGACCGTTTGATGGAAACACTTGAGCAAAAGGCTAAATATCTGCCTTTTATCAAAAATGGTCAGCAGGTTCATCTCGTTTTATTTATGAAAGAGACGCCTACTTATATGAATAACGAAATCAAAGTTTTTCTGCCACAAGATATTATGGCTGAATAGGTTAATATTACTCCCGTCTCTTCTACGAAATCAGCCATACGAGTTCGTATACGAAGCTCTTCCTCCTTAAGAATACAACCTACTATACTCTCGTTTCAGTTCACCACGTTCAGCAAAGAACAATCGATACTTTAGCCAAATCGATGTTTTTTAACTCGATTTGGCTAAAGTATTCCTTATATCTTAGCCAAATCGGTATTTTTTCGTCCGATTTGGCTAAAGTATCGCTTGCCCTCTTATATGTTGTTTAGGTGTAGTTATTTTCATTGCATTTGACTTGTAAAGTTATTTGTAGTCGCTAATGCTAAGTGGAGAATAAGGGTGCAATTAGGCTTTGTAGTGGCTATAAAAAAGATATGCCCTCTTGCTTCACAGCAAAAGGGCATACGCTTAGTTTTCATTTATAGAATAGTGTAAGTCAATAAATGAACCAAATTTAAAAACTTAATCTTATAAACCTAATCTTACTATAAGCCTATTCTAAAACTCATTATTGTTATAAATAGTTATTCTGTCCATCCTGGGTTCTGGGTCAGGTTCTTGTTCAAAGTCAACTGATCGATTGGCAATGGATACAACCAGCGGCGATCGTTGTCAGACCACTTGCGACCTGCATCGTCGAGAGCCTTGGATGAGTACTGGTACAAGTATGTCTTGCCCTTGTACTCAATAATAGAGCGTCCCGTTTCACCACCGAAGGTAGCAATACCCTCATACTGCTTCTTAACAGTAGGTGTAATGCGGATACCCAAAACGGTCTTAGGGTTCTCCAGCAACTTCATGGCATTCCAACGCTTCAAGTCATCCATGCGGAAGCCTTCGGCTACCAACTCGATGCGGCGCTCACGACGAATCTCGTAAAGAAGGTTAGAAAGCGTGTAGCCATAATCCAAAGGCTGCTGGTCGGCAACTGGGTTTACGGTGAGGTGAGCCATACCTACTCGGTCACGAAGCTGGTTGATAGTCTTGTCGAGAACTTCCTGAGTGCAAGAACCCAACTCTGCATTAGCCTCGGCATTGATGAGCAATACCTCTGCGTAACGATAGACGAACCAGTCGTAAGAGGTGTTGTTTGCCTGCCACTGAGCTTCGTCAGCAGAGTGGAACTTGGTACATGGGTAACCTGTTACACCACCAGATGCAGAACAGTCTGGCATTGGATTCTGTTCCTGCTTGTTGTTGCGGATCCAGAATGGCTTATGGTTGTTGTCTATGAGCTGATAAAGACGTGGATCTCTATTGGCAATCTCTACTTCCAGATTGTCATCACCCTTATAACCGGAACCGTTATTATAGATAGGGGTACCGTTTTTCATCAGGAATGACTCGATGAAGTCTTTGCTTAAACCATAGCCGCTACCGCCAGCCTGACGGCCTGTTTGATGGGTAAGGACTCCAGCCTTGTAGAAGCGTGCCAGGATAGCCTCCTTGTTGTCTGAGAGATCTTCCTGGACAAACTGATTGGCATAGCTGAGTGGATATCCCTCATAGGCTCTTGTTCCTGCACCTGTATCACTGCCCTTTACGATTTCGTATTTGCCGCTATTGATGATCTCGTCGGTCAACTGTTTAGCCTTGGTAATCAGCTTTTCAGCTGTCAGTTCATCAGAACCTGTCTCGTGGTGATACTTCATATAAGTACCATAGTAGAGACATACACGTGCTAACTGTGTACGTGCAGCATCCTTGTGGAGGCGACCCTTTTCTGCCATTGCCTTCTCTGGGAGCCACTGAATAGCAAATTCCAGGTCTTCAATCACCTTCTTCAATACAGAGTTGCGTGAATCACGACCCTTGTAGAGCTCCTCGGTGTCTTTGGTCTGCAGGTCAGACTCATACCAAGGAACATCACCATATCTCTTGATCTTTGCATAGTATTCCTGTGCTCTGAAGAAACGAACCTCTGCTACATATTTGTTGATTTCAGCCTCTGTTCCAGAAACCGTAGTGTAGCGCTTCAGGAAGTAATTGCATTTACGGATATTGGTCCAGTTCCAACCGCCACCTTCTGTTGGCACGGTATATTCATTGTACAAATATGGTTTGTAAACTCGGGTGACGAAGTTGTCACTTTCAGCATCCTTATCATCAGCAGGACTTTCCAGCATAGACTCGTAGAGTCCGTTGGCATACAATTTGAGGTCATTGGCACTCTTCCAGTATGATTTATCTGTAAAGGAGTCCATTGGATTCAAGTCGGTATAGTCGCAAGAAGCAAATGTCATACCAACCATCATACTCAAGATGAATATATTTTTAATTTTCATTATCTGTCTATTTAAGAATTTATTATACGTACTTTCCTAACTCTCGAATATTAGAATGTTAAGTTCATACCTACAGAAATCTTCTTGTTGATAGGGTAGGTCATATTACCCAAAGTTTCTGGATCAGTGAACTTCACCTTCATAGGAGTCAATGTAATGAGGTTTTCACCCTGTACATAAACTCTCAAGCGAGAGATACCTATTTGCTTCAGCAAGCTAGATGGAATAGAATATCCCAGTGTAATATTCTTCAGACGTAAGTATGCTGCATTCAGCATATAGCGAGATGAAGTCTGATGGTTACCACTGTTTACACCATAGTGATGAAGCTTTGGGAAGTAAGCATCACGGTTGTCTTCTGTCCAATAGTCGAGAGCTGTTGTCTGTGGAGTACACCATTCATCAGTAAAGCCCCAGAACTGAGCACCGCCGTTTCCTCCAAAATAGTCGCGCTTGCCAATGCCCTGCCAGAACATTTCGAAATCAAAGCCCTTCCAGTCGGCACCGGCAGTGATACCATATGAATAGCGTGGAGTAGAGTTACCCAGAATCTTGCGGTCGCCTGGTTTATCTACTGTGCCTTCTCCCCAATCAATCTTATGATTACCGTTGAGGTCTTCATACTTCACATCACCTGCACTCCAATTACCTGACTGGATTTCACTCTGATCCCATTTCTTGGCTTCATCATCGCTTTGGAAGAGACCGTTGGAAACAAATCCCCAGATTTCACCCAACTTCTCTCCTACATAGTGGTCGCCGAGAAGTCTTGCATCATTAGAGTACTTGGTGATTTCAGACTGATAGTCAGATAATACACCCTTGATATGATAGCCCAAACCGCAGCTCAAGCGATCACTCCACTCTACTGAAACTTCCCAACCTGTAGTCTTCATGTCGGCAGCATTGCTTCTAGGCACACCCGTACCGAGTACTGAAGGAAGGGTTGCACCCTTGGTCAGCATATCCTTGGTATCACGGCGATACCAGTCGAAAGATACATTCAGACGGTTGTTGAGCCATGTTCCATCAACACCGAGGTCGAGCTGGTTTACAGTTTCCCATGTAAATGAACTGCTTACCAAGCCTGGTGCATAGATAGCTACAGGGCGTTCGTCACCCAGCATTACATTTGCCTTTGTAGAGAGGCCATAGGTTGCCAGGTATGGATAATTGCCAGAAACATTCTGATTACCGAGAGAACCATAGGATGCACGGATCTTCAAGTTGTCCCACCAGCTTCTGAGAGGTTCGAAGAACTTCTCCTCTGATACACGCCAAGCGATAGATCCTGAAGGGAAGAATGCGTAGCGATTGCCTTTGGCGAACTTAGAAGAACCATCCTCACGGCCGTTGAACTCTAAGAGGTACTTGCCCATGAAGTCATAGTTAAAACGGAAGAAGAGACCGTTGGTTGACCACATGCTCTCACTGCCGTTAGTAAGAATATCTCCGTATGCAAGGTTAATCTGTGGAGTATCGTTGTCAATCAGATTCTTGCGTCCTACCCAATGGTACTTGTTATGTTTTCTTTCTTGGTTGTAACCTACGAGCACCTTGAAGTTATGCTTCTCTGCAAGCGACAATGAATACTCTGCAAATGCATTGAATGCCTGATAATAATCATCATAATTAGATACGGTGATACTGCTTGGGTTTGTCCAAGGATAGTACTTCTCTGTGCCAGGAACTGCTGTATAATCGTAGAAGTTTCTTACGTGTTCGCTGGCATTTCTTCCATAGAAGTTCCAGGTATAGTCTGCGTTGATGATGAGTCCTTTGACTGGGGTTATGCGAATAGCACCAGTCATCCATAAGTCGTTCTGGCGATATTTTGCATTTCCTCCCTGATCCATAATGGCAATTGGGTTGGTATAGCTACCCTGGCCGGCATAGTGTCCGTCAGGATGCTTTACTGGCATTAATGGACTCAAGTCGTTTTTCATCATACCGGAATATACGCTTAATCCTGAGTATGCGGTTGGGTTCATAGCCGTTGTACCGCCAGTTGGGTGAGTCTCAGAAGTATAGGTATGGGTAATCTTTGCACTGACATTCAGCCATTTTGTAATATTAGAGGATACATTGATGTTGGCATTGTACTTTTTGTACTTATCATCACCTGCAGACAAAATACCCTTCTGGTCGTTCATACCCAATGATGCATAGTAGGTGGTACGCTCGTTACCGCCACTGATATTGGCATTGTAAATCTGTGAGAAAGAGGTTTTGTAAAGTTCCTTCCACCAGTCGGTGTTGCCGCAATATCCATACTTGGCAGTATCATATGCAGGATCAAAGAAAACTGGATCCTTATAGGTGCCATTAAAGTACTTCTCTGCATATTCATACACTTGGTCTTTGAAGTAGTGACCTGAACCGCCATCATTCTTGTTTGCCTCGTCCATCATCTTGAGGTACTGCATGGAATTGACATTGTGGTACGCCTTGACAGGGCTCTGCCAATAGCCGGTAGCGCTTAATGAGATGGTAGGCTTATCGCTCTTGCGTCCTTTTTTTGTTGTGATTAAGATGACACCATAGGCTGCACGTGCTCCATAGATAGCTGCAGAAGATGCATCTTTCAAAACAGAGATGGATTCGATATCATCTGGATTCACGAGGTTGGCATCCATCTGTACGTTGTCAACTAACACCAATGGGCTGCCACCATTCAAAGACGTATTACCACGGATATTGTAACTTGAACCTGTTCCTGGTGCACCACCATTATTCATGGAGACATTCAAGTTAGGAACAACTCCCTGCAGTCCTTGACCGATGTTGCTAATAGGACGGTTTTCCAAAACCTTACCATCCACGTTGGCAACAGCACCTGAAAGGTTCACCTTCTTCTGTGTGCCGTAACCGACAACAACAACCTCATCGAGTCCTTGTGAATCTTCTGCAAGTGTTACATCAAGGTTCTTGCCGTCCCACTTGATCTCACTGTTGACGAAACCAATATAAGAGATAACGATAGTAGTACCTTTGTTTACACCAGTGAGTGTAAACTGGCCGTCCAAATCGGTGACGGTAGCATTCTTTGTACCTTTTACGGATACTGACGCACCAATGATAGGTTCACCGGTAGCATCCTTTACCATACCCTTACAAACAGCACCCTGCTGTGCAATCATCGCTGCACGCATTGTGTTTGAGTTAGGAAGAGTACTTGCATTGGCGGCACCTACTAAAACCGTAGATAGTAATAGGGTCATGCCAAACTGACTTTTTTTGCTCATAATTGTTTGGTTTTAATTTATTATAGATGTATAGGATAATCAGATTCTTAGTATATAATTGTCTGACTAACGTTACTAGCTTACACTTTCAATAACTTTTTGTTGCAAAATTACATTTTTTTTGGTTATCTATTCTTTTTTTAAGTTAATAAATTGTAAAATGACGTTTTTTTAGCTTTTATAGCTGCGTTCTGTTTTGGGCTTTGGTGTTTTTCAGTATCTTTAATTTTTCACTTAAACATAATAATATGTTTTTTCAGTTTTAGCATAAAAAAAGTAGGAGGAAAAATCCTCCTACTAGATGATAGTGTATCCCTTTTTATTTGTTGGGTGTGTTCTCTGGATCGTATGTAGAGCGTGACATTTCCTTGATGCTCAGCTCTGCGAGTGCTATCCAATTATTGTTTGACCAAGATGCTTCTACGCGTAGCCATAGATACTGGAATTCATTTTCGCTAAACAATCCTGGTGATGTATATTCTGGTGCAGTGCCTTTGGGTAGTACGGTACTGGTGAGCTTGGCAATTTCCCAGGCTTTTGCTTCCTCAGGAGTGTCACCTATCTCATTGCTGGCAAGAATAGTCATCTGTTTTGGGTTGTCGTTATTGGCATTGTTTCTTCCTTTGTACCAGATGGAAACACCCTTTACTTTTTTGCCAAGATCCACACGGATGTAGTGTGGCCATGGGGAAGGTGCACTCCAACTCATATGGAAATATGTGGCATTATTGCCATCTACGAGATTGGCAATCGGACCTTCTGAGGTTTCCTGATTGTCAGTCCATAATTGTGAAGCAGAAAGACTGATTGGGCCAATTGGAAAATCCTTGATTACGGCAGGTACATATCCTGCCTTTGCTTTTTTCGTGAAAAGTGGTTTCTCTCCACCATTGCGGCTTACAGCTGTGAAAGAGTATTCCAAATCGCCGTATTTGGCATAAAGACCGTCAATCATGAGTGAGTCGGCATGAGAGCTGGCATTGAGAACACGATGGCCCTTTACAGGGTCATCGTAGGTTACTTTGATATAGTAGTAATCAGGATTCTCTGGGATGGTCCAGTGAAATACTACCTTGCCTGGCTGCTTACTGTCTATGGTAACGCTCGACTCTTCTATGTTCACCTTTGGCAATGTTTGGTCATCGTCAGAGCATGAGGTTACACTGCCGACCAAAGCTATTGCCATAAGCAATTTTATGAATGTTTTTTTCTTCATCGTTTTTTATATTTCAATGACTGGTTTTAATAACCAGGAGTTTGTACTACTTGATCGTTTCTGTTAATGTCTGCTGTCGGGATTGGGAGCAGGTAGTTCATTGGTGCTTGGAACTTGCGTTCGAAAATAACATCCTGTACTTGGCTAAATTCCTGTATATTTTTAGCATCAATGTTCAAACCTTGCGCCTTTACGTTGAAATATTGTTCGGCAAGTAACCAGCGACGCATATCCCAGAAATTCTGATTCTCGAGATAGAATTCGTTCATGCGCTCGTTGCGTACGATATCGCGAAGACCTTCTTGTGTTGTTGGTTTAGAAGGCTCCTTACCAAACTTTTCCCAAGCTTCCTCTACTGACGGCAATCCGGCACGTGTGCGTACTTTGTCAAGATAGGTGCGGGCTGTTTCCAGCTTTCCTGTCTCAACGAGGCACTCTGCATATCCCAGATACAGATCTGCCAGTCGGATGAGTGGCCATGGCGTGCTGGTATAGTCGGCTCCAGTCTTTGATTTGATGAGATCTGGATTGATGAACTTCTTGTTGAGGAATCCTGTTGGCGAGTAGTTGCTGGTTCTCTTGGAGTTGGCATCTACACCGCGGCTACAGTTGCCACCAAGTATAAAGTTGCACACGAGTTGCCCATGCGTATTGTCGGAAGTGAGTTTGTAGTCTTTATCCTCGCTATAAGCTCCATTATTCGATGCACTCATAATCTCATAATATCCATCCTGGAAAGCAATCCATGCATAATAGCGTGGCTCACGGTCAAGATTAAACTTCTGTGTCTGTCGTCCAGGATAAGCTTCGTTCTTATGTGCTTCGTCAACAACTATTGGTTTCCAACGGTTGGCATAGTCAAATGTCTTATCCTGATTGATAGGGAGACCATTTTTTGTATAGAAGCGATTCAGCATAGCTATGGTAGGAGCAACTCCATTCCAGCCCCATCCGCCATTGATGAACGGTATGCTCTTATTCTGGATACCGTAATATCCTTCTGAACGTGCATCTGCCCAGATGACTTCTGGATTGGCACCGGCTTTTTCGTCTTCAGCAGTATAGTCTGTAATCGTATAACGTAAAGCACGTACGCGCGGATCGCTAGGATAGCCATTCTTGTTGAGCTTGCAATCTCCCTTGGTATAGAGATGGTAGCCGGCAGCTTCTGCTGCATCAATAGCTTCCTTGAAGGCACTTTCCGCCTTGGCCCACTTGCTTGCATCATAAGACAGAGGCATGAGGGTATTACCCTTCTTGTCCTTGAAGTCTGAATAGAATTTGCTGTTACCATTGAACAGAGGGGATGCTGCATAGAGCAACATCTTTGCCTTCATAGCCTTGGCTGCTACGCTTGTTGCAAGACCAAACTCGTTTGCCTGAGCTCCAGTACGGAGAGCTGGTAACTGTTTTGCAGCTTCGTCAAACTTCTCACAGATAAACTTTACACATTCATCGTAAGGCTCTTGTCCCTGATACTCTTCTGGCAGAATCATTGGGTCTGGAGTCTGGCGTACGATGATGATTGGACCATAGCATCGTGAAAGCAGGAAGTGATAATAGCCGATGAGGAATGTAACCTGGGCCTTATAGTCTGCACGGTCTTTATCTTCGAGCCCAAGAAAGTTACCAGTCTTATTTAACTCGTCTTGAAACATATAGCACTGGCGAATGCCCTGATATAGGGTATTCCAGTAGCTTATCACTGGGTTTGATGCCGAATAGTTTCCCTTAGGAAATGCTGCAAATGTCTCATGCTCGAATGCTGATACCACCTCGTCGCCTGTGAAAAAGTCAAGAGATGATTGAGCAATATTAGCTTGAGGCAGGAATCCATAGCAGGAGTACAGATAGTTGAGTGCAGCCTGGCGGTCCTTGGTCATGTCGGAACCTGTTGTTGTCTCAGCGGGTATTACATTGAGATAATCACACGAGGTCATCGTGAGCCCAACTGCAAGAATGCAGCCTGCTATAGTTTTATTTGTAATTTTCATCTTTATATTAATTTAATGTAAGTTGAACACCTACGTTGATAGTCATCTGTGTAGGATATTTGGTTGTATAATTGCCACCGCCCATTTCCGGATCCCATTGCTTGAATGGAGAGAATGTGAGCAGGTTGGTTCCATTTACATAGAATCTCATATTCTTCAGAGAGTATCCTATCTCAGCATTCTTCAGCTTAAGGAAGCGTCCATTGCGCAGCCAATAGCTTGACCAGGCTGTGTTATGGTTGCTGTAATTGTCGGTCAGACGCGGATACTTGGCATTTGGATTCTGGTTGTCTGGGCTCCAATGGTCTTCATCTATGAAGTCTAATACTCCTCGGCGATAAGATGAACCAAATGGCTGGATGTCGCTAAGCATGAGTGCAACATTTCCACGACCTTGGAAGAATACTGAGAAATCCCATTTCTTGTAGCCTACGGATGGTCCGAAACCATAGATTATCTTTGGCACACTTACTCCCAGAGGTACCTGGTCGTCTGCGGTAATACGTCCATCATATTTACCATCTTTGTCTGGCTGGTCAACATACTTTATATCACCAGGTGCAATGGCTATATTGCTCAGCGTGGATTTAGGACTATTCTGGATGTCTGCCTTGTCGATATAGAGACCATCTGCAACATATCCCCAAACGGTATTGACGTTCTTGCCTTGTCGTTTCATGGCTGGGCGTGTGCCTGGAGCTTCGTCATAGACAGAAATCTCATTGTTGTTATAGGTAAATGTACCCTGGAATTGAATAGACAAATCGCGGTTAATGCGTTTGCTATAGTTTACCGCCACGTCAAATCCATGGTTGATTACCTCAGCAAGGTTGCCATAAATCTTAGTGTTGGCTGTTCCTAAATAATTAGGAATAGAGAGTTTCTGCTGGAAGATGTTGGAACGACGCTCTCTGAACCAGTCGAATGTGATGTTAAGATCATTGAAGAGCTGCATGTCGAAACCAAGGTCAAGTTTATGACCTACTTCCCAAGAAACATTCTCATTGCGCAGACGTCCCCATCCTGGTCCTGAATAAGATACATAATTGCCAGGAAGACCAGTTGTGAATCCACCATTGCCGGTAAGCGAAACGTCTTCACGGTAAATGAAGCGTTCATAGCCATACTGGTCATTACCCACGAGACCGTATGTTCCGCGTACTTTGAAATTTGAGACTACATTTTTTATAGGCTCCCAGAACTTTTCTTCGCTGATATTGTATCCCAAGCCTACAGATGGGAAGAATCCCCACTGGTGACCCTTGGCAAATTGTTCTGAACCATTGTAGCCGGCATTGAACTCTATGAGATAACGATGCTTGTAGTCGTAGGTAGCGCGTGCTGCGAAACCTATCTTGCGCTGTGGCAGGGATGCGAGTACACTGGTAGAGTACATGTTGGAACTATATTGGTTTATATTCCATAAGAGCATGCCTGTCACGGTATGGTCGCCAAATGAACGGTTATAGTCGAAGTATGCTTGAGCATAGTAACGGCGGTCGCCATTGTTCTGGCCTGAATTGCTGAGAACAGGTTTTCTTGGATCCCCTTTAGGTGTTTGCTCATACGAATATGTTCCATCCTCATTGAGTTGGTAGTCTTTCAGCTCATAGTGATTGTAGTTGAGTGAGCGGAAAGTTGTACTTTTAGACCAGTTCTTGAAAGAGAACATTAAGTGGAAGCCGAGTCCTTTGGTAATGAAGTCGAGTTTCTGGTCAAAGTTGAGATTTGCTGTGATGGTGCTTGCAAATGAATCCTGATATCCGCTTACCAGGCGTGCCATTGGATTCGAATTACCTCCATTAGCCAACTGGCGGTAGCCCCAGTGTATCCACTCATCGCCCTGATTGCTGTATTGTATAGGGAACAGTACAGGATTGGCATTCATCATCTGCGAATAAAGGTCGTTGAGTGAACCGGCTATGTTGTTATTGCCAGCTAGAGGGCCATGCATATTGTCAAGACCTGCATATAAGTGCAGTGAGATTTTCGATGACTTAGACATATTGAAGTCAATATTGTTTTGGAATGCATAGCGCATATAGTCGATGTTGTTGTTGTAAGAATAGTATTCCTTACTGCGATTGCGCAACATACCCGTTTCGTGGCTTACGTTAAGATTCATAAAGTACACGATCTTGCTTGTACCACCACGCACGTTCATATTGGCTTTCTGATTGTAAGAGGCTGTTTTAAACATCTCTTTATACCAGTTGACATCAGGGAAAATCTCGCTATTTACGTGATTGCGGGTATTAGCTATTTGTTCATCGGTATAGAGTGTGTTGCCTGTACCTTCATTTCGAACAGCTTCATTGAATAATTCCATAAAGCGGGCACCATTTACAAACTTTGGCTTGGATGTTGGCATTGTGACATTGGCTTCTACTCTGAACGAAATCTTTGGCTTGTCAAGATCTTGTCCGCTCTTGGTCGTGATTATAAGTACGCCATTGGCACCACGAGAACCGTACATCGCTGTAGCTGATGCGTCCTTGAGAATAGAAAAACTCTCAATGACATCAGGGTCAAGATGGTTGAGATCGTCTTGTGATATCTCCATGCCATCCATTACGATAAGAGGAGATTTGGCACCGCTAATAGTAGCAATTCCGCGAATATAAAAGTCGGAACCATTGGCTCCTGGCTGACCGCTACTTTGGGTGGCAATAACACCTGATAAGCGTCCTGCAAATGACGAAGAAATACTTGCCGAAGGTACGCGCAATGATTCTGGTTTTACTTGCTGTACAGATCCCACTACCGTTTCCTTCTTCTGGGTTGCTCCAAATGCTGTAACTACCACATCGCCAAGTGTTTGTGAATCTTCTTTAAGATGAATGTCAAGCGCTTTGTTGTCGCTGAATTTTACTTCCTGCGTTTGAAAACCAATGTACGAAACAACGATAATACCATTTGAAGAATTCACATTGAGGGTGAATCTACCTTCTACATCGGTTACTGTACTTTTCTTGGGATTGTTTTTCAATACGATTGTGGCTCCTATTACAGGTTCACCGGACTCATCAAATACCTTTCCGCTAATCTGTTGATGCTTGACTTGTTGAGTAGAATAAACTACGCTTTCTGTCTTGGGCATCAAAGAACCAGCAACGCACGTTGCTTCAACATAATTGTTGTTGGCAGCTAGAGATGATATTGGCAAAAGGATTGTTGCACCTATGATGCCAAGCTGCTTTTTTGCTTCTTTTTGCATACGCTGATGATGTTGTTTTGTTAAAATGTTAATATTATTCGATTCTTTTGGATTGATTCCTATTTCCTCGTATTTTATAATTGCCAAAGTTAGTGCATTCTGAGGACCTACCAGATTGTAGTATCCTTAGACTGTTACTTAATATAACCGGCTGCAAATTTAATATAAATTTTAATAAGCTGTCTGAAAAAAAAGTTAATAATTGCAAAATCGGCGAAAAACATATAAAACTTGCTTTTTCGCCCCTCTTTATTTCTTTTTTCATCGGAACACGCTGAGTTAACGGAACATTCTTGCACCTCGGATTACGCACGGAATTAAAACGGATTTGGCCTTACGGCCATTGGGCTAGC
>ERZ1026776.1331-NODE-1331-length-13974-cov-5.985416_pt1 | contig 13974 bp, 16 predicted proteins | sample MGYA00380125_ERZ1026776 | MGnify/ENA primary metagenome ERZ1026776 (study PRJEB33269, sample SAMEA4719761) | human gut metagenome | biome: human-associated habitat; feature: organic feature; material: feces | place: Cameroon | collected 2013-10 ...
AAATGCCAATATCATATTGTATTTATTCCAAAGTATAGAAAGAAAGTTTTATATGGAAGAGTGAGGAATGATGTGAGAGAAATAATAAGCACATTATGTAAATACAAAGATGTGGAAATTATAGCAGGAGCAGTTTGTGTAGATCATATTCACTTAAGTGTAGCTATTCCACCTAAAATTAGTATCGCAAATTTTATGGGATACCTAAAAGGAAAAAGTACATTAATGCTTTATGATAGACATCCAGAATTGCAAAGTAAATGGGATAAAGCATTCTGGGCAAGAGGATATTATGTAGAAACAATTGGTAATATCACAGATGAAGCAGTACAAAAATATATAAAAGAGCAGGCAGAAGAATCAAGGAAAGAAGATTCAAGAAGTACCGCTTTATAGCGGACCAGTAAAAGCGCTTGCGATACCGCCCTTTTGGGCGAGCAGTAAAAAAGCCCTTTTGAGGGCTAATATCAAACCACTAGTTGAACTGGTGGTTGCTGACTAAATCATCTGTTGAGGCAGTAGATGAAGCACAGAAGAAACAGAAAGAAGCAGAGAAAAAGATGGAGCAGGCAGAATCCAAAGCCTGTAACGAAAAGAAACGTGCTGAGCTGGAAATTCGTAAAGCGAAAAAAGAAGTAAAGGACAGAACGGAAAGCATGAAGGCTATAGAGTATTTCTGGGGAATGGGATACATTACGGTAGTTCTGTTTGCAATTATACAGAATGGTGCTTTTCAACATGATTTTATAGATTTTTTTCATGACTCCATTCATGTGGTATGTTCGATTTTGTAAATGGTTGGTATATCCAACTTATGATAATGGATTTAACCAGAAAATAGCATATACAGGTGGAGAAGTATGGGTTATCAGGATTTTGGCAATCGTAGCTGTGCTTTTCATAGTGGGAATCTTAATGGTGATAATTATGGAAACAATAAAACAATACAAAAAAATGTGGAACGAAATTTCACAAATATTTTTGATTGGAAGTCTTTCGGGGATGGCAGTGCTTGGAGAGGTAATCAGAGGGTATCTACCTGTGAATTTGATTTTTGTATTTATCAATGTAGGAATTATGTTGCTAATAATGTATCTTCGGAAAAGTTTGATCACATATAGTCTGACATATTGATGCTTGGTTGAGATTTTAGAAAGTATAATCATGCTTGCAAAACCTGGCAAGCATCAATAGTGATACCGTGAATAAGGCACTCCTAAGTTTTGCAATGCAGCGACTCTATCATCGTTACATGGATGAGTGGAGTATAATGCTTTGAGAAAACCATCATTTGGAACATCAGAGAGATGCTGATCTAAGACAGTTGCTAACTCAAGACCGAACCCAATTCTGTAAGCAAATTTATCAGCCAGATATTCGTTTTGTCTCATAGACCACATTAGAAAAAGCATACAGAATTTTACCCACAACCATGAGAGTACAGTTGATATTCCTGCAAATAAACCAGTTATTAATCCTATTATTCCGCTCCGAGAACCTATTGCAAACAACCCCATGATTGCGGAGAAAATCCAACAGGAAAGTTTGATTAACAGGAGACATCCGGAGATAAAAAGATTGCCACCGCCAATAGTAATTGAATTACCGTGTGTCCGTATGAAAGATGCCCAATTTCATGTGCAAGAACACCAAGTATCATATCGTCGGATAGGGTTAGTAACCCATCGGTTATACACAATGTTCGTTTCCCAAGAGCAAATGCGTTGGGTGCAGAATCGTGTACGAGTAATACTTTCACCTTTTTAGGACAATATGGTGTATTTTCATTTGCTTTATCTAAAACATATTGAACTAATGGAATTACCCGAAGTTTTATATCTACTCGTTTTATATCTCTTGCTCCAGCAAAGGCAGCTAAAAACACCTCACCTATTGGAGATAAGCTAATTGTAACGGTGATAAAATAAATCAAAATAAGTTCAAATATATTACCGGATGAACCAAACACAGCAATGATTAGAAGAATGTTCAGAGCAAAAAATATCACAGTTCCTAAGTTTGATATACGAATGATTCTGCCTAAACGATGCCATATATCCATATTGTCACCTCCTGTCAGTGCCATGATAGTTATCTGCTATTCAAATTCATAGAAATCTTTGTTGCGTTCTTTAAATAGAGAAAAGACAGTTTCTAATAAAAATTCAATTTCGACACCAATATAACTTTCCGTTTCGTCGTCTACTTCTTCCAGTTGTAGAATTACAACTTGTCCGTCGGAATCTTCTAAAGGAAGCATTACAACATAATCCTTTTGACGATATGATATTAGATCAAGAAATTCAAACTTAATTTCATTTCCATCTTCGTCATTTAGGGTAATTATATTTTCTTCGTTCATTTAAGTGTCCTCCACTTAATATAAATAATCATCGTTAATAGTGACTCTTAATAACTCAAAAAGATTATCTGTTTCGGAAAGAATACATTTTTTCATAACCTGCTTAATTTGCTCCATGGAAATGCTATCTGGCAACATTTCTCTTGGTACGCTATGACCAAAGTGCTGAATATATTGTTTTTCGATTTCATAATACTCATTGTCAAGCTCAGGCTCAGGAGTAGCAAGAAAACTATTCATAAAATCAGAAACACTTTTATTTCTATCCATTATTGATACCTACCTTTCTCTACTTAGAATTCTAACTTGATTGTCTGGACGAATCGAATCAATCATTGAAGAAAAAATGCCAAACGCTGTGGGAAAGAAATTGGATAAAAGTTCTAATTTATCTTGTCCTCCCATAGATGCTTCAAAAAAATGTGCGAAGGCTTCTGCCTGCAGATTGCCAGCTCTTGTCCAGTAGTTTCTTGAATGACCATAACTTCCATGCAGTTGACCGTTCGTTGTAGCATCAATTAAGTCCGAAAAGGAGTGGGCAGAATTTTGCCTTATTCTATTTAAAAAGGCAGCTTGTCTTTCAGGCGAAAGATTATTATATAGATTTAAGATTCTTTGTCCATCGTCAATCAACGCCGCAGCAAATTCTGGAGTATTAGATAAATTATTTTGATAATTACGCGCTGCATGATCTATCATGTGGGCAAGTTCATGGAAGTATGTTGTACCAGCTCCTCTTGGATTTGTCATGTCAGCGATGGCATTATAATATACGCCTCGTGAATGTCCGATATAATTAGCAGGAGAATAGTGTGCCGTTTGATTGGGAGGATATTCAGAGTCTCTTATCATAAGCTTTCCTGCATAATGATCAAATACCTCTTTAACACTTTTCTCGGCATTTTCATGGCGATTCGATAAAATTCCACTATAACCACTTGGCATACTGCCTTGCGTTAATACACCAAGACAATACTCATAAGACGAATTACCAGTATTAGGTACTCGTAAACTTTGAACGAAAGAGTTATGTGCGGAATTTGTATCTAAAGAAACATTATCATATTCTTGTATGCTTTTTGCAAGTGAAGCGACATATTTTTCAGTTTGAAGCATAATTTGCAGGAGATTATTTAATGCTTTGTTACAATCTCTTACAATATTACCAAGCTCATAATATTTCTTATCATTCCATTCATTTCCCAATTGTTGATACTTTAATTTAACAGAATTTTTTGTGGTTTCAATGGAAGAAATGGAATTCTGCAAGTTTTTCAAAATTGTCAATAACTGAGTTGAATCAGCATTTACCATGCTCAAATTATCACCTCTTTGCAAATAGTATTTCGTAAGATATGAAGCAGTGATGTGCCAGATAAAAATGGCACATCACAACTTCAAAAAAGTTAATTAAGAGAAGAAAGGAAATGTTCCAATTCCATTGCAGTTGGTGCGATGTACGGTTTCATCTGATATGTATCTTTTACACCGTCAGTGAAATATACAGTATTGTCACGCAATCCTGTTACGGAAACATTTTCTACCAGATTATCGGCATCGTTGTCGTTTAGTGAGAAAATAATCCTTTCAGGGAACTTAGCCAGAGAGTTTTCTCCGTAGTGCATACAATCTTTTACAGTTTGGTATTCAAGCGAGCTAATAACAAAGTGGATGCCAAATCCAGAACCATCCTCAATTAGTTTAAGTAACTTTTCATTAGAATTACTCAAATTATTTGAGCTGTTGCTACGGCTTGATATAAAGTTATTGAGCGAAGCAAATGGATCGCTGTTATCTACCGCTGGAGTGCTATCATCTTCTGTCTCAATATATTCGGATTCCTCGACTGTCTCGCCTTTAAGCATAGACTTTATAATGTCCAGGAACTGAAGATTTTTGATAATTATAAAGATAATTCCGCTTTCGTTGCTTTTCTTTCTGGCACTGTAAATTTCATATATATCGTGGATAAACTGCACAATATCTGTACGAGAAGTAGCAAGGTAAAAATTAGAACAATGCGATTGTAGTACATTGTAAAAATCTCCAGACACGTCATCACCAACAAGAGAATCCCCATCAATACAATAAATGGATGTGCTTGTGTTGATTGCAGCAGATACCATATATTCATTTACAATATTGTTTGCCATTCGTTCATTTGAACCGCAGACAAGAAGATTATGTTTACGTTTCCTATCAACTATGATTTCAAACGGATCAGCGACTTTAATGGTATTGCCCATGTGAATATGCACAGGTAAATCATCTGTCTGCTTGATGCCATGATTTGAAAAATAATCCAACAACTGTTCAGTGCGACTTCCTTCAAATATCTGTGTTGTACATGGCTCATTGGCAAAAGTTTCGCTGATTTGCTTGAGATATTTTGCTTTACTTTCATTATCACAAAAAGCTACACGCAGACCGGTATTGCCGTATTGCTCGGGATAGTCGGGATTCATTACAGCAGTACCTTTCGGACCGACCATTTTATCTAATGCATCTCTTTCATAGCGGTCAGAGAATAAGTATCGAGCATCATCTTCGCCGCATTTTAAGCCGATACGTACACGCATTTGTTCAATAGTTCCTCTGTCCAGAGTGAGAGTGCTGATGATATTGGTAGACTGTGTAGCCATTAACAAATGAACACCATAAGCACGACCCTCAGTTACTATATGTTTAGCATGATTTGAACTCCTCATGGCAACTTTTCTATTAGTGGAATCATCGAATAAAATTTGAAACTCATCCATGATTACCAAAATACGAGGCATAGGATTTCCTGTTCCTCTAACATAGTCCTCAATTTTTGTATATCCACCAGCATTTTTGAATGCATTTGAACGATTTTCCATTTCCTCAATCAAGTTTTGGAGAATACTTTCGCCAAACTCTTGCATAGCATCTAATGCTAATAATTGAATATGCGGTAATCGCTCTGATTCATAGATTTTAAATTCAGTGCCTCCTTTAAAGTCCATCATATATAGATGAAGTTGATCAGGGCTATAATGGAGCATACTGCTCATGATTATGGTATGAAGCAGTGTTGATTTACCACCACCTGTACCACCACCAATTAATCCGTGGTGAGAAGTTCCCTCACCCAGTCTAAGGCTAATAACCGCATCTTCATCTCCAAGTCCTATCGGAATGTCCAGTACATGAGCGGAGTCACGAGAAAACAATTTTGTATCCAGAATGTCAGTAAAGGACAACCCTTTATTTTTTATTACCTCAGCAGATTTGAAGTATCTATCTGTAAAAATGTCTGAAGTTTTGGTGTCCATCATCTGAGGTAGTTTAATTGGCAGATTATATAGAAGAAGAATATACTGATTATCTTTATAATCTATGGATACACAGTATTTGGAAATTTGCTCCATACGATCTTCGATGCTTTCATATCTGGAAAAAGTGACACCAGGATTATGACAGATCAACGTATAAATTCCACATTTGCTACCATTCCGTAAAATGTTGATAAGGGTATCAATACATCTGCCATCCATTCCACCAGGAAAATCATAAATAACAAGTAAAGTAATAGGCTCGGCTCGGTTTGGAGTATTCAAATTGTACTCTAAAAGATCTCTGTATTTAGTTCCAAGTTTATTTAAGATAAAGTCATCTATCTGAGCGTTAATGGCTTGGAGTTTTTCATAGATCATATCTTGGCTGGTATATATTTTTTCACCAAAAATTTCAGGAAGCCGTTTTCTAAAATCCAAAAATGGAAGAATGCTATTTCCTCGTTGCTCGCTATCTATAATACAAAAATTAACCTTTGTTACAGGAAGGAATGACAGCATACTCCACATTACATGATGCGTAAATACTCTTATTGCAGAGCTATTTGATTCGGGTGCATTTAGCAATACATTAAAAGAATTTCGTAAATCAAATGACAATGGCAATTCAATATGCTCCAAAGAAACGATATTATCACCATTTTTTTTACCGAAAACTTTACGGATTCGGTCGTAACCGATACTATCGGAAAAAATATCCGAAGGATAAGATACTTCTCCAAGTGTTACATTTTGAGGAAATTTGCTATCAATTTTAGGAACATGAGCATATTCCTGTTGGTAGCTATTCATCATTTGTCCGATGAACTTAATGTGCTGCTCTAATTCATCCATATTTTCAGCATCGACAAGTTTTTTAATAAGAGGAGAGAATGCAATACCCCTATTTTTTATTCCTTCAAAAATGAGCATATATTTGCTAAAGAATTTTGCAAAATTGACCTTGTCGGGCATAGGTATGTAGATAAGAGACATACCTCTCATGATAAAATTCTCACCCTGCTGTTTTATTACGACAGAGAGAGATTCTATTGTCTTAAGGTTTTGGACAAATTCATCACGCTCATTAACTGCCGTTGATGTGTAAAAAATGAGTGTATAAATTCCACACTTACTTCCATTTCTAAGTATATTGCGTAATCCAGCCAGCCCCTGTTCATCAAAATCCTTAGGAAAATCATAAAGTATTAATAATTCAGAGTTAATGTCGTAAGAGGGGGTCTCTTTAGCATAGTCATAAATAGTATCGAAACGAGTTCCAAGTTTATCTTGGAGAATATCTTCAATCTTAGTGTTTAGCAGATTGATTTTTTCTAAGATATGCTCTCGTTCAATAATAATTTGTTCGCTAAACAACTCTGGAAGTTTTTTCTTTGCATCAAAATAAGGTGCTACGCTATTTCCACGATTTTCGGGATCGACTATGGAAAATGCAAGTTTTGCCACGGGACAAGCAGACAAGAAACTAAACATGGCAGCGTGCGAAAACGCTTGTAATGCAGAGTTATTGCTGTTATCAGAAACAACAAACCATGACGGTGCATTTTGAATAGTAAGTGTAATAGGCAGTCGGATACTACCTTCAACTAAAAGTGAAGCACATTTTTCTTTAATTAAAGATGAAACAATCGAAGATTGTACAAAAAAATCCACAGGATAGTCTACATAGCACATATAAAGAATTCCATCTTCGATTTGATGGTTTGTGTTGACTTTATCTCTTAGTTTAGAATGTTCGGTTATTTGCCCATGGAGAAAATCAACCAGAACATCAGGCAATATTTCGTCAAGAGATGCACAAATTTTATCGGCAATATTATCCAGACAGGTTCGATAATTTTCTTCTAAATTAGCTAATTCCCTGTTATTGTTATCTAAAAGTGTTGCTCTATTGGCAAAATAGCTCTTTTTTTGTTGAGCCAACTCCTCTGTGGTGAGAGAGGGGAGAACATCTTCAATTTCTTGCTCAAATGATTTTAGTGTATTACGAAGAATTATTAACTCTTCATAGTCTTTCTTTCTTTTGCTGGAAAAAAAGTAGTTAAGCCCATTAATCAAAGCCGGAAGAATATCTTCAGAATACTTTTTAGATATAGCTGCATAATCCTCCTTGATTTTTTCTAAAATTGAAAAATAATCGTTTACATTCTGATACTGGTCACTGGTTTTTCCTGATAATTCAGCTTCTTTTTTCTCCTTTGTTTTGCGATAATATTTATCTACCTGAGAGAGCCGAGCATCAAGTGTGTCAATATTGGTCAACATTTGTTGAGCTTCTTGGATGGTTTTTTTAGACTTTCTGGAGATGGCATCACAATTGCTCTTATAGGTTTTTTCTAACTGCGAAAGCGAAGAATTATGCCTATTTAAGAGAACTTGTTTGTTTTTTTCATAAGCCGAGCGACTATTATTGATAAGAGTCTCCGAATTGTCTGCAAAAGCATTTATTTCTGAAATCAAGGCAAATATCTCAGATTGTGTAATAGCGTTCATAATTTCAGTCCTTTCTCCTAAATAGGCTTCATTTTATTTATCTTCTAATTCATATTTACACTGTTCAGAACATTTGCTTCCGAAACTGACAACAAGAGATGTAGTTACCTGAAGTGGATAACTGAAAATTTCAACCATTTCTCCACCGATTTCTGGATTACTTGTGTTACATACCAAAGTGTATTGCTTCAAGTTGTCTAATAAGCGAGGAATATATTCTGGGTTAGTTGAGTTCAAAATGTCGATTATCAATTTAATTCCAATACTTGTAATAAAGTTAATATCAACTGAAATTCCTGGCTCAAACTTCATGCCTTCTGTATTTTCTTGATTTGAATAAATATGGTGATTTGCTTGAGCACGTGCGGAAATATTTCCACCATCTCCAAGAGCACACTCGTAGCAAGGCATATTTCTGCATGGAATATGGTAGAAAATTTCTCCTGCATACGCTCTTTCCCAGAAACCAATGGAGATGAAAGAAGCTGTATAGTAAATGCTGATCCGATTGGTATAAACATCGGCAGCTCTGTTGTCTGCACAGCCCACAAATATGGTTTCATTAGCTACACAAAATTCATCAAGCATTGTTTTGGGTAAGTTCTGTACAATACCTTCAAATTTTTCAATATGGACTTTGGGGTTGATATTTTTCAATTTGCGAGAAAGAGCGTTAATTTTCAAATCACCAACATCTTCAATACCACATTGGTGGCGGCAGATATTGTGGTATTCCATTACATCAGGGTCTGCCAAGAGAAAATGTCCAACACCAGCACGTGCAAGTTCCATTGCAACCAGACTGCCAACAGAACCACAGCCTAAAATAACGACACGTTTAGTGTTCATAACGGATGTTTCCAGAATTCCCTTATTGCGAGAGAATATACTTTGATAAAGTCCATACGACTCAGCCTGAACTTCTTCACTGTCATAGTAGAAGATGATTTTATTATCGCTGATAACTCCACAGAAGCCATTACTTGGGGTACTTCCGAGTGGTAATAAGTCTCCTAAATAATCTCCTCTATCGGATAATTCCGGGGGAAAAATATTGTAGATTTTTGTATCTTCATAATATTTGCCATATAGTTTCCTAGGGACAGCATTTTTCATCTGTTCATCTGAGATAAATACGGTTTTTTTAATTTCATCGTTAAAAAAATTGTCCATTATTTACCGTCCTTATTTAAATTGATGTGTATGATCTTTTTGACTGCATCAGTTATTGATATGCCTCTGTCATATTGTGGTATTTTGCGAATGTTGTCTGCTTGAACTTTGGAAGCTTGTTCAAAAGCTTGTCTAAATGCATTGTTTTCATATAAATAGCACTCATTGTTATAGGAAAAAACAACGATGTCATTTTTTGCTATATAACGAAAGTAAAGTTTTACAGATACATCAATCGCATCCTGAGATAAACAAATGAACTGGTCTACTTGAGAGATTGAGTATTCAATTCCTTGGTCATCAGCTAAAAACGCAGAATCTTCAACAAGTTCATCGAGAATACGTTCAGTTGCAATATTCCGGTCTTTAACTTCTGTGAAAACTTCGTTTATCTTAATACGTTTCATGTAAGGTAAAACAGTTTTCAAAAAACCGTTAAGGCTGACTGATGGATGAAAGTTTTTGTATTCATCACTAATAATTCCTGCCATAAGATTTGCAAATTTTTCAGGGGATTTATATCGCAACATTTCATCCGGAATTAAATGATTTCCAACATCATACTCAATCACTGAATATCTGCAAGGTTGATCTACATGATACATCGTTAATCTAAATTTGGGGTCAATATTTACAAGAGCAGATATTGCTCCTTCTTTGCGCATCCGAGCATATTTAGAATTAGTACCATCGTCAGTTGAAGAAAATTGGTCAAATGAACATGGATGTCGGTGCCATAATCCTATTAGTGTTAGTTTTTTATCGTATAGGTTTGCAATTTTGTTAATCAAATGTTGCGTATATTGTTGGTCATACTCAAAGTATGCAACTTCAAAAACAGATTTCGGTCCCGGATCAATAGCTTCAATTACATACCATATTCCATCTTCAAAAGAACCAAGAAATAATCCGCCAGTTTCTGTCTTTATTTTTTCTGTGGTTTCAGCCATTATTGCTGCAAAAGCTCTGTCTGAAAATACTACTTTCATGGACATACCTCCAATTTAAAACACAAGGGTGCCCAACTTCAAATTGCGAAGCTGGACACCCTTGAAATAATTAGTAATTTCCTTCTAATGCGACATCATCACTAATTTCGCCGTTCAGCCACATTTCACAGAGCATAATCCATTTGCAAGCCCAGCTGAGTGCAGATGCTGCGGAAGTAGAACGAGATTGTCCTGCTTTGAAATACTTAGGATCAGCTGTACATATAAAGTATTCTTCATTTCTGCCGAAATTGTTGCGATAAATATGCGGCAGACCTAATCCGAAGCCACGCTTTACACAGTTATCATAGGAACCGTAAGTTTGCTCAAGAAGAGGCATCATCTTCTGTGCGATGTCTTTAAGTCTCGGTTGAATAGGAAGAATTTGAATTGAACCACCATATTCTCCTTCAGATGCGTGCGGATGATCGTTTTTATAGATCAACATTAAATCCCAAACCATTCCACCTTCACCCATTGGCTGAACTTTACCACGCCAATATAATCTGCCAGAACCATCCTGGAGCTGGTTAATTCTGAAGGATGGGAAAAATTTTTGCATAGCAGCTACTTCTGCTTGATATAATTGAGGGTCACTTTGATACCAGTAAAATGCCATATTCAGTCCTCCCTTGCTAATTTACCATCAGGAACCTGAATACCAGACAAACCATTGTCCTGCATTTCTTCCTTGGTACCTACTTCGCCAGTAGGAGAAACTACTACGGGTTCACCTTGTCTGAGTGCTTCGGCTAAAGCTCTGCGACGAGCAGCGATAGCATCATTATTAGCATTGTTGTTGTCCATAACAAAATCCTCCTGTCGTTATTTTCCTTAATACTTCTGCCAAAAGTTTTCGTTTATCTTTGGCTTCTTCTTCTATTTTTATTAGAATTATAATTTACGCAGCGGCAGCACCAGGGAAATCTCTGATGATCTCACCATTTTCAGCAATACGTGTCGTTGCCTGACGAAGAGCAGCATCAGCAGCAGCTTCACCATTATCTCTAACAGCCTGAGCATAGGAGTTGTTATAAAGTTCGCTACCCTCGTTCATCAGATCTTCAAGATCAACCCCTTTATTCTGATTACGAACCAAAGTGTACGCCATATAATCCCTCATCTGTTGTAAGGCTGCTGAGTCAGATTCAATAAAACCTTGTGTTCTCTTAAGGTAAAGTATGTATTGAATAGTATTGGTGACAGTGATCCAAATGCATTTGAATATAATGACTATTATCTGGAAAATGATAGAGATAACTGTCAATACACCAAAATTGCCTGAGAAAGCAATCTTAATGGCTTCCCAAGTAAGAGAACCAAACGCCTTTAATGCACTAAGGAATACACCGCCGATGCAAGCACAAAGTAGACCAGCCAGGAAACCTCCGCCAATATCACCAGAAGAGATACCGGCACCCATTCCGTAGATGAATCCGATTACCATACCGATGAGCTGTAAAATAAACTGTCCTTTAATTTTGTTTTTATTTTTGGTCAATTCAGCAACGTTTTCAGCAACGAGCTGTTCACAGCAATCGAAACACAAGCACTTGTTGGCGTATTCGCCACTTGTAACAGTGTATGCTTCAGCACAGTCCTTACATATATATTTACCGCATCTTGCACAACGAGCAACCGCAGGCTCAGAAGGATGGTGATAGCATACAGGTCCATCGTGTTGCGGCGTCTTAGGTGGAGTGAAAACGGGAGCGCCATCCTCCGGTGGGGTGAATGTCGGAATTCCTTGGTTTTTGCTTTTGTTGTCCATGATAGTCCTCCTTAATATTAAGCTTACCTACCAATTCTTTGCGAATTGTAGTTATCGAGTGTTTGTGCAAGCTTCTCCAGCTTAGGGAGTGCTGCATTTAATGTTTCTATGGGAGATACTGTAAGTCTTGCTATTTTTTGCATGAGCATATTGAACTCTGCGGCTTTAGCATCGTCCCAGGAACCTGTTGCCCGAATACCACTTTTGATTCCCTGATTGATTCGCTCAATATCTTTAATTGTTTGAGCAATTTGTTTTTTCATTTCACGGATTGTTTCCGCAGATGCTTTTACTGCCATACTTGACCTCCTTTATAGATTGACTTCTTCATAAGCAGAAACTGCACTTAGAAGTTTTTCGAGACTGGCTTGGCAACCTTCAAGTTCACTGATAGGCTTTTCAAGTGCAGAACAACACTCTTCAATAATGCCGCCAAGTCTTGCATACTGCTGATCTTTCCAACCGGAACCAGCACTCTGGTAATCTCTTTTCAATGTACGAGATGCGTCAGCTAATTCATGAATACAAGTTTTGCATACACCAATACCAGATTGTAGAGCAGTACGTTCAACAGATACACCACTTGCCATACTTAATTCCTCCTTGTTGCTATATTTTTAAGAGATTGCTCTCCAAAATTCCTTTATAAAATAGTTGATAAGTATTCTTCTATATGAGAGATACAGTTATTAACAGCTTGAATATTTTGCCCAGCACTATCAGAAGAAGAACTCTCAAATTTTCTCGTTGCATTTATATAATCATCAAGGTTTGATTTAGCCATTTCTAATAACGATTTAAGGCGATCAAATTTTTGTTGATACTGAGTCTTCCTTTTTTTTGCGATTGACAAATTCTCTTCGCAGCGTGCTTTTTTACTTTTCAATTCACTTATTTTCTGTTGCAAGGTTTCTTTTTCCTTTTTTGAATTTTGTATCTGATATTGCAACTCAGATTGTTCACGGTACAAAGAATTTAACTGTTGTGTAACCATGTTAATTTGTGCTTGAATTTGCTGCCTTGTTCCATCATCTTCGGCATCGGCTAACTGTGCTTGTAAAGCTGAAAGTTGTTGCTGAAGGCTATTGATGTTATTTCCTATATCTTGGAGCTGCTTTTCCATACGAGGTATGGAACTTTCTAATTTCTGTATTTGATTTAAAGAAGCACTAATCTGACTTTCTAAATCTGAAATGATATTATTTAAATTAGTAATTTCAGAATCAAGTGCATTGATTTTTGCTTGTGTTTCACTTACTTTTTGATGACATACTCCTAAGCAATTTTGAGCCTGCGCCGTTGCACGAGAAGAAATTCCAGTAATGTCACTCTGAAAGATGGTTAATGCTGATTTTACTTTTTGTAGTGCTTCAACTGATACATCTGCCAATTTGTTCCCACCTTTCATAAAAAACTAATATTGTTCGTTTGCTGCTTTGAAAAATTTATCAATAATTTCACAGCTCTTATCACCAGATACCAATACATTTTTTGAAAGATTGGCTATTTGCGTCATTTCTGAGGATAAGCCAGAATATTTTGGATCTTTCCATAAGGAAGAAGCTGCTTTGATTCCAGTTCTTAATTTTTGAATAGCAGATTGGAATCCTTCTAATTCTCGTTTGATCTGTTGCGAATATTCGTTCATTTTTATTCCTCGTTAAATACCCTACCAGCTAACCAACATTCATCAAACTCATTGGGAAACAATTCGAGCTGACGAATCATATAATGTGTGCATGGAATGTAATCAAAATAAAAGAGTAAAGCTAAAAACAAACTCCATGGGATTGGACGTGTTCGATTTTCATAAGCACTATATGTTTGGCGAGAAATTCCAACAGCGGAAGCGATTTCTTCTTGAGAAGC
>ERZ1026776.1334-NODE-1334-length-13962-cov-8.297979_pt1 | contig 13962 bp, 9 predicted proteins | sample MGYA00380125_ERZ1026776 | MGnify/ENA primary metagenome ERZ1026776 (study PRJEB33269, sample SAMEA4719761) | human gut metagenome | biome: human-associated habitat; feature: organic feature; material: feces | place: Cameroon | collected 2013-10 ...
ATTATCTTATGTACAAGAAAGGAAGCATCGCATCCGTTTATCTTCCTGAATACAAAGGTGGAAATCAACACCTACGAGGAGCTTTGCTTTTATATCTACAATAATACCGTGCTAATCTCGAAATCTTCGCTTTCAGAGAAGCTTTTTGACTGGATCCGGGATGAACTGGATATGCCGGAGCTTGCAGCAAAGCTGGTGGCGCTTTCGAACAAGGCGACATTTGCACAGGATCTGCTTGTGGAAATCCTGAATGCAGGGGATTATTATACGCCGGATGAGATTGCAACTTATGTGGAAGCATGGCAGAAATATCGCAGGCTGACTGCGAGCCAGCGCAAGAAACTGAAGGCGGACAGCTATCTTGGTTATCGCAGATACATTAAGGCAGCATCTATTTATGATGAGATTTTGGACAATCAGCAGGATATTACGGACAAGGTATTCTTAGGAAATGTCTATCACAACCGTGGGGTGGCGGCTGCCAACAACATGGATGTGGAGGATGCAAAACGCTATTTCATGAAAGCGTATGAATTGAATGGAAACGAGGAAAGTCTGCGCAGTTATCTGATTGTATTTTCTGCAGGTAATGATGCAACGACACTGAAGCAGGAGATGCGCAAGTTTGACCTCGATGATGATAATTTCGAGAATCTGATGATTGAGATTGGAGATTCCAATGAAGATGTCCGTGAGATGACGATCTTCTCTATGTTACAGCGTGCGGTATATAACCGCATGAATAAGGACATGATTGATTATGATAAAAGAATGGATATTATACTTGGACAATTGAAGGACGAATTCAGAGAGCAGGCGATTTGATGGGAATGTTTCAGAAAATCAAGGCATATCTAGATGAAGACGATGCCGAATATGACGCCTTGATTGAAGAACAGGAACGCATGCGGGAAGAACGCAGAAAGCGGAAAAATCAGTCAAGAGCGGAGCGTAACAAAGAGAAAGCGAAGCGTGCAGCACAAAAGGCTGTGTTGAAGGATCGTGTCGATCCGGAGATTCGTAATGAAGTCAAAGAGACGGTATCTTCAAATAGGGAGAGAAAGACCGTTGGTGATTTCTGTGAGCAGTTGGTTGATGTGAAGTATCACATGGAAGATATGCGGCAGGAGTATAAGCTCGTGACAGATTATCTGGTGGATATTCAACGGATTGAAGAACTGCCGGTGAACCTTGCGGAGGATATTGTGGGTACTGCACAGGAAATCGAGAAGCTTGATGGCAATCGAGCCAAATATCAGCAGTCAGAGACTCTGCTTACGACAGAGCAGTATCGTACAATGCAGCGGTTGGAAAAAGAAATTCCTGATACGATTCGCAATCTCAATGATATGGAGATGCGGGATTCCATGCTGAAAAACGACATGGGGTATCTGGAAGGGGAAAAAGAAGATTTGAAGTATTCCCGTGTGGAAGATACAGACCGTGCGGACCGGATTCGCGGAGCGCTGATTGTCGTTTTGGTACTTTTCCTTCTGGTTAGTATTACGTTATTTGTGGTGGCATTGGCATCCAAGCAGGATGTGACGCTGCCTGCAGCAATTGAGGGAACCATTGCGGTTATCTGTTTTGCGGGATGTTATATACGATATGCCAATATCAGCCGGCGCGTGCGGGAGACCGATGCAAAGCTGCAACGTGCAGTATCGCTTTTGAACAAAGTGAAAGCAAAATATGTCAATAATACAAATACATTGGATTATATATATGAGAAATATGGTGTAAATTCCGGGAAAGAACTAATGTTTCAATGGGATTTATACAATCAGATGCAGCGGGATGCGAAAAAATATTCACAGGCAAGTGAAAGTTATTATCTGGCGTGTGACCGGCTGGTAAAACAGCTTTCGGATGTGGGAGTAACGGATCCGATGGTGTGGAAGAATCAGACAAATGCACTGATTGACCGACGAGAGATGGTCGAGATTAAACATGGTTTGAATGTGCGGCGTCAGAAGATCCGCGAGAAGATGGCAAGCTGTGAGAAAATCCGTGAGAATGCCATGACAGCATTGAAGACAAGTATTGCAGCAAATCCCGGTATTGAAAGTTATATCCGGGAACTGCTAGCCACGTATAATCTGGAATTATAAAACAGGGCTGCATGTACATTGTATTATTAAGAAGTTTGATTGTGTAGTTGTACTGCACGATATCATTCATATATGGAGGAAGAAAGAAATGGCTAAGGAATTAGAGAAGAACTACAACCCGGCGGAGATTGAGCCGCGTCTGTATGAGAAATGGGTTGAAAACAAATATTTTCATGCGGAGGTAGACCGGAGTAAAAAGCCGTTCACAATTGTGATGCCACCACCGAATATTACAGGACAGCTGCACATGGGCCATGCGCTCGATAACACCATGCAGGATATTCTTATCCGTTTTAAGCGGATGCAGGGGTACAATGCACTGTGGCAGCCGGGAACCGATCATGCCGCAATTGCAACAGAGGTTAAGGTAATTGAGGCACTGAAAAAGGAAGGCATTGACAAGGAAGACCTTGGACGTGAGAAGTTTTTAGAGCGTGTCTGGGACTGGCGTAGAGAATACGGCGGTAAGATTGTTAACCAGTTGAAGAAGATGGGCTCATCTGCGGACTGGGATCGTGAGCGTTTCACGATGGATGAAGGCAATAATAAGGCAGTTACAGAGGTATTTTGTAAACTGTATGAAAAAGGATATATGTATCGTGGATCCCGTATTGTAAACTGGTGTCCGGTCTGTCAGACATCCATTTCTGATGCAGAGGTTGTGCATGAGGAGCAGGACGGTTTCTTCTGGCATATCAATTATCCGGTAGTAGGCGAGGAAGGCAGATTTGTAGAGATCGCAACGACTCGGCCGGAGACATTACTCGGAGATACTGCTGTCGCAGTAAATCCTGAGGATGAGCGATACAAGGATATCGTTGGCAAGATGCTGAAACTGCCACTGACCGATCGCGAGATTCCGGTGATTGCCGATGAGTATGTAGATAAAGATTTTGGAACCGGATGTGTAAAGATTACACCGGCACACGATCCGAACGATTTCGAAGTCGGAAAACGTCATGATCTTGCGGAAATTAATATTTTAAATGATGATGCAACAATCAATAATCTTGGCGGTAAGTATGCAGGCATGGACCGATACGAAGCAAGAAAGGCAATGGTTGACGATCTTGATGCGCTTGGACTTCTTGTAAAGGTTGTACCACATAAGCATATGGTCGGTACACATGACCGTTGTAAGACGACGGTAGAGCCGCTTGTAAAGCCACAGTGGTTCGTGAAGATGAGCGAGATGGCAAAACCGGCAAAAGAAGCGGTTGTAAGCGGCAAGCTGAAGCTGATTCCGGAGCGTATGGACAAGACGTACTACAACTGGCTGGATAATATCCGTGACTGGTGTGTATCCAGACAGCTCTGGTGGGGACACCGGATTCCGGCATATTACTGTCAGGATTGTGGTGAGACGATCGTATCGAAGGAAACTGTCTGCACTTGTCCAAAATGTGGAAGCAACAATATAAAGCAGGACGAGGACACACTGGATACATGGTTCTCATCTGCACTCTGGCCATTTTCTACACTCGGCTGGCCGGACAAGACAGAAGATCTGGATTACTTCTTCCCGACAGATGTACTTGTAACGGGATACGATATTATCTTCTTCTGGGTCATCCGTATGGTATTCTCATCGATCGAGCAGACAGGCAAGCTTCCGTTCCACACGGTACTCTTCCATGGTCTGGTCAGAGACGATCAGGGACGTAAGATGAGTAAATCTCTTGGAAATGGTATCGATCCGCTGGAGGTCATTGACAAGTATGGTGCAGATGCGCTTCGTTTCACATTGATTACCGGAAATGCACCGGGTAACGACATGCGTTTCTACTGGGAGAGAGTGGAAGCAAGCCGTAACTTTGCAAATAAGATCTGGAACGCATCCAGATTTATCATGATGAATATTGAGAAGGCTGATATCACAGGTATTGATGCTGCTATGACAGCCGATGTCGATGCAGCTATGAAGCAGTATGGATTCACACTCGCAGATAAGTGGATTTTATCTAAGATGAACGATCTCGTACAGGAAGTGACAGACAACATGGAGAAGTTCGAACTTGGTATCGCGGTATCAAAGCTTTATGATTTCCTGTGGGAGGAGTTCTGTGACTGGTATATTGAGATGGTAAAACCAAGACTCTGGAATGACGCCGATGAGACAAAGGCAGCAGCACTCTGGACATTGAAGACAGTGCTTACAACCGGTTTGAAGCTGTTGCATCCATATATGCCATTTGTTACAGAGGAGATCTTCTGTACATTGACGGACGAGGAATCAATCATGATTTCCAAGTGGCCGGAATATGATAAGGCATTTGATTTCAAGGCAGATGAAGCAGCCGTAGATAAGATCAAGGAAGCCGTACGCGGTATCCGTAACGTGCGTACAGAGATGAATGTTGCACCGAGCAGAAAAGCAAGCGTGTATGTTGTATCTCCAAAGGAAGACATCCGTGCAATCTTTACGGCAAGTACAAACTTCTTCGCTATGCTTGGTTATGCAAATGAAGTACATGTGCAGGCGGATAAGAGCGGAATTGCAGATGATGCGGTATCGGTTGTAATCCATGATGCAGCAATCTACATCCCATTTGCAGAGCTTGTTGATATCGAGAAGGAGATTGAGCGTCTGACGAAGGAACAGACAAAGTTAGAGGCTGAGATCAAGCGTGCATCCGGTATGCTTGCAAATCCAAAGTTTGTAGATAAGGCACCTGCAGCAAAGGTTGAGGAAGAACGTGCAAAGCTGCAGAAGTATACAGAGACATTGGAGCAGGTAAAGGAAAGACTTGCGAATATCGCAAAATAGTCACTGGGAGAGGCCGTTTGATGAAACGGTGACAGGTGAGAATCGATGAATAACGAAAAGGTCTTAAAAAAGAAAATAGAGCGGTATCTTCTGATGCCGCTGGCACTTACATTGCTTTTGGTTGGTATGGTAATTGTACTGTACGCGTATGACAGGAAAAGTGGTGTGATTGCTGCCGGAGCCGTGGTTATCTTTGTCGTGTGTGAAGTTGTATTTTTTTTCGTGATGAAAGCAGCGATTATGCCTGTGGTTTTCCGGTTCGCATTGGAACAGGGGCAGATCCAGAAGGAACTCTTAAAGGAACTGGATATTCCATATGCTTTGCTGGACACAGATGGGAAGATTCTGTGGGGCAATGCGAAGTTTATTGAGGAGATCGGAGTTGGTTCCCCAAAACGTATCCGCAAAAATATTGCGAATTTCTTTCCGGCAATAGACGCGGATGTATTGTCTTCGGAAGAGATACAGATGGATCTGGATTATCAAGATCATATGTATCGTGCGATTCTTCGACGGATTGATTTCACGGAGACATTGGTTGATTCTGACGAGGATGCAATCGTAGATCACCAGGCGGATGCCATGATTACATTGTATCTTTATGATGAGACAGAGCTTCGGACATATAAGAAGGAAAATGAAGACCAGAAGCTGGTTGCCGGACTTTTGTATATTGATAATTATGATGAGGTAATGGAGAATACCGAGGAGGTTCGTCATTCGCTGGTGGAAGCGTTAGTCGACCGACGAATCAACATGTATCTCTCAACAATTGATGCAATTGGAAAGAAGCTGGAGAAAGACAAGTATTTCTTTGTGTTCCGTCAGCAGTATCTGCCGCAGCTTCGCGAGACAAAATTTGCGATTTTGGATGAAGTTAAGAGTATCAATGTCGGAAATGAGATTCCGGTCACATTGAGTATCGGCGTTGGAGCAGGTACGGACAGCTTTGCGCAGGCATATGAACGTGCTCGTACAGCCATTGGACTGGCGCTTGGCCGGGGTGGCGATCAGGCGGTAGTCAAATACGGTGATAAGACAACGTACTTTGGAGGAAAGAGTGCAGGTACAGAGAAATCGGCAACTGTAAAAGCACGAGTAAAAGCGCAGGCATTCCAGGAATTGTTAACAACAAAAGACAGTGTAATCATCATGGCACATAAACGTCCGGATGCAGATGCGTTTGGTTCTGCTGTAGGTGTTTACCGATTGGTGAAGACATTAAATAAAAAGGCATATATTGTTGTAAATGAAGTGACATCTGCGATTCGGCCAATTATCAGCGGATTCATGGGTAACAGCGTGTATGGAGATGATATGATCATCAACAGTGAACAGGCGATCAGCCGGGTAACCCCGAATACCCTTGTGGTTGTAACGGATGTGAACAAACCAAGCATGACAGAGTGTGAGGAGCTGCTCAGTCTGGCAAAGTCCATCGTGGTATTTGATCACCACAGACAGTCGGATGAAGTGATTGAGAATGCAACCCTTTCCTATATCGAGCCGTATGCAAGTTCGGCGTGTGAGATGATCGCCGAAATCCTGCAATACATCGAGGGCAAGGTGAAGCTTCGTCCAATAGAGGCAGATGCCATGTATGCAGGTATTGTGATTGATACAGATAATTTCTTGACAAAGACAGGGGTACGTACATTTGATGCGGCATCTTATCTGCGTCGAAGCGGTGCGGATGTGGTTCGTGTCAGAAAGATGTTCCGGAGTGATATGTATACCTATCGTCAGTTGGCAGAAGGTGTGATCAATTCGGAGATTTACATGGAACATTTTGCAATCTCTACCGTAGATCCGAAGGAGTCGGATGCACCGACCGTGGTTGCTGCGAAGGTTGCAAACGATCTGCTTAATATCGATGGTATCCGAGCATCGTTTGTCACGACACAGAAGGATGGTACGGTCTATATGAGTGCACGTTCGGTTGACGATGTAAATGTACAGATTATCATGGAGAAGATGGGTGGTGGCGGTCATGCAAATATCGCCGGAGCACAGTTTACAAATAGCTCTAATGAGCTGGTTTTGATTCAGTTAAAGACACTTCTGGATGAGATGTATCAGGAAGGGGATATTTAGACCAGCCAATCACGCATATCAGGATAGGAGGAATAGAACATGAAAGTTATTTTATTACAGGATGTAAAAAGTCTCGGAAAAAAGGATCAGATCGTAGACGTATCCGATGGATATGCCAGAAACATGCTGCTTCCAAAGAAGCTTGGAATCGAGGCAACATCCAAGAATATGAATGATCTGAAGTTAAAGAAGGCACATGAGGATAAGGTTGCTGCGGAAGTCCTGGCAGAGGCACAGGCGCTTGGCGCACAGATTGAGAAGGAAAGCGTGACATTACCAATTAAGATGGGTGAAAACGGAAGAACATTCGGATCGATCTCGTCCAAGGAAATTGCGGAGGCGATTAAGTCACAGCTTGGACATGATATTGACAAAAAGAAGATTGTGATGAAGGATGCAATCAAGGCTCCCGGTACACGCACAGTTGGAATCAAATTGCATGCAAAGGTAACGGCGGAATTGACGGTTAAGATTGAGGAAGCATAATTCGAGTAATTTAAATTTATGGATGAGAATACAATAAGACGTATACAACCGCATAATGATAAGGCTGAACAGGGAATTATCGGAGCTATGTTGGTGAACCGGGATGCAATCACAGATCTTGTGGATCTTCTGACGGGAGAAGACTTCTACAACAAGCAGTATGGTATTCTGTTTGACAATATGATGGAATTATACACGGAAGGTGCGAGTGTAGATCCGATTACATTGACAGAACGCCTGCGCATGAAGGATATACCGGAAGAAATTGCGAATACAGTGACACTGGCACAGTTGGTGCAGTCAGCGCCATTGTATGCCCCTGTAAAAGATTATGCAAAAATAATCAAAGATAAGGCGGCACTTCGCCAGTTGATTAAGCTCTGCGAGAATACGGAGAAGGATGGATATTTGTCACAGGAACCGGTAGAGCTGATTATGGAACGTGCAGAGCAGAGCATCTTCAAATTGGTTCAGAATCGGAATGGATCGGAAGATACTGTGCCAATTCGTGAGATTGTCATGAATGTCATCCGTGAGATGGAGGAAGCGGCAAGAAACGATGGAAAGGTCACGGGTGTTCCGACCGGATTTCGGGATTTGGATAATATGTTGACCGGTATGCATGCCGGTGAACTTCTGCTTGTGGCAGCCAGACCTGCGATGGGTAAGACTGCATTTGTCTTAAATATCGCACACCATTTGGCGGTGATGAAACACATTCCGGTTGGATTCTTCTCTTTGGAGATGAGTAAGGAGCAGCTTGCAAGCCGTATTCTGGCAGTGGATGCAATGGTAGATTCGAAAAGCATGAAAGTCGGAGATTTGTCGGATGATGACTGGGATAAGGTTATTGAAAGTACCGAGGCAGTTGCTAATTCTCCGTTGTACATAGAGGAAAATTCTTCCGTTACGATATCGGAACTTCGGTCAATTGCGCGAAAATGGAAACAGAACTATGGCGTACAGGTGATTATGATTGACTACCTGCAGTTGATGAGTCCGAGCCGGGCAGTGGAAAGCCGGCAGCAGTTTATTGCAGAGGTTTCCCGTGCCCTTAAGAATTTGGCAAAGGAATTGAAGATTCCGATTATTGCATTGTCGCAGCTTTCCCGTGCGGTAGATGCAAGGCCAGACCACAAACCGGTGCTTTCGGATTTGCGAGAGTCAGGCTCTATCGAGCAGGATGCCGATGTGGTTATGTTTATTTATCGAGACGAATATTACAATCCGGAGACGACGACGAAACCGCAGACAGCGGAGATTATCATTGCAAAACAACGTAGTGGTGAGACCGGCAGCGTGGATTTAAGATGGATTGGAAAATATACGAAGTTCGCAGATCCGGAGAAACACTATAAAGGATGATCTGTGGAGAAAAACAGGGAGGCAGAAGACAGATGGGGAATCGTTATAAGAGAATGGTAACGCTTGGTATGATCAGTTTCACGGCACTTTTGGCGTGGAGCTATTGTATGCTTGCGTATCATTCAAAAGTAGTATATATTGCGGTGATTTCGCTCGTGTTGATTGGAAGTATCTATGCGTTGCTTTTGTCTGTGGTAGATATAAAGGCCGCAAAGGAGCAGGCAATGCAGGAGTATGTAACAAAGACCCTGCAGGAATATGCAAAGAAGGATGATACTGAGATCCTGAACGACATGGAACATCTGGCAAAGGCCTCTTATGTGCAGCAGAGAAAGACAAATACATACCTTTCTTCCCAGGCAGAGCAGTTGGACGAGGCGTTGAAAAAGACGGTTAAGATTCTCATCAATTATGACCGAAAGAAAGAAGAGGAAGCCGCACAGCAGGCGGAACAGATACAGAAAGAACTGGAAATGAAGGAGGCTTTGCAGGCACAGAAAGAGCCGGATCATACTGCTCTGGTGCTGGAAGAGTTAGGAAAGCTGACCAGTGATGTGAAGGCTGTGGTTGCACAGCTGCAGCAGGTGACGATACAGTTAACGGCATTACATGAGACTGTAGATACAATCGAGGTATCAAAGTATGTGGCGGTACCACAGGCAGCGGATGTTTCGGCAGAGCCGGCACAACAAAAAGCGGTGGATATCGCTGAAACAACAGATACATTTGTAGATAATAGTCTGACTCGGACCGATGCTGTACAAACGGACGAAGAAGCTGCAGTAACAGAAGAACCGGAGGCAGTAGTGGCAGAAGCTGCACCAACACAAGAGTCAGAGGCCGCATTTGATATGGAGGATTTCTTCTCGCAGTATGGCGGAAGCGCGGACAAAGAGCTAAAAGAAGAGGCACAATTCAAGGAAGAAGCAGCGAGTACAGGTATGTTGGATCAGAATATGATTGATGCGCTGCTTGGAAATCTGCAGGCAGATAAACCGGTAACTGATGTAAAAAATGCAGATGTGATTCCGTTCCCACAGCAGGAATACACAGATGATGCCACAGAGGAAGCACATGTGGAAGAGGTTGCAGAAGCTGTGCATGAAGTGGAACAGGATATGACGGATACAACGGTCTATGCGGACGAGGAGTCAGAGCATTCGGAACCAATGTCGGCTATGCCGGTGGATGACAATCCAAACCGGACGCTGTCACCGGAGGAGATAGCTGCGTTATTTGCATCCATGCAATAGGGAATAAATGATGAAGCATTGCAAAAGTATCAGGGAGTCGGTACTTTTGCAATGTTTTTATAAAGGAGGAGGTTACATGGAGAGAACAAAAGCAATCGTGAAATTCTTCTCACAGGAACCAATCGAGAATGTGATGGTGATGATCAAATATCTACCGGAACGGGTGATATTTATGGGACATAAGGATAATATGATTACGAAACAGATTCGTGATATTGAACAGTTTCGTGATCACAAATGCCCGGATGTGGAGTTGGAGTTTTTGGAGGTTCCAAAGGACGATCTGGATAGTATTATAGGAACTCTGGCGGGCATTATCCGGGAATATCCGGGTATTCGTTTTGCTTTGACGGGCGGCAGTGAGATGCTTTTGATCGCACTTGGATGTATTTCTGCGCGGATGGAAGTAAGTAAGCTGCGTATTGACCCATTTACCGGAAAGGAGATTGATATCATTGGATCGAAAGTGATTACGTCCGATTATCATTTTAACATCAGTATCGCGGAAGATATTATGTTGCATGGCGGTCTGCTTACAAAGGAAACCGGAAGTATCTCTGAATGGAAATTCACAGATCAGTTTCGCGAGGACATTCGAATCATGTGGGATCTATGCCGCAGGTATCGAGGGGACTGGAATAAGCATTGCGGTTTGATCGATGAACTGCGGAAGAACACTCCGGACCAGAGAGAAGGCTGGGAGGAGTTATATATTAATCAGCTAGGCGATGCGATTCACCTGTTGCGCGATTTATATGAGATTGGTATGTTGCGGGATTATGAGGAACATGGAAAGAAAGTGTTGTTCCGATTTAAGAATAATCAGATTAAAAAGATTATTGCCAAAGCGGGAAATATGTTAGAGCTGCATGTGTATGAGGTGGCAACACGAGAAGGATATTTATTCTCGGATGCTGTGATCGGTGCACATATTGATTGGGATGGAGAGGTGCATGACACCGTAAATCCCGGATATGATACGATGAATGAGATCGATGTAATCTTGATGAAGCAGGTGTGTCCTATCTTTATATCCTGTAAAAGTGGAAAAGCGGGAGGCAGTGCCCTGCATGAGCTGGAAACGGTATCACGGAAGTTTGGCGGGAAATATGCCAGAAAGGCACTTGTCTTAGCGCGTGCCTGTGACAATACGACCGGAACAATATTTTTCAAACAACGTGCACGGGATATGCATATCTGGATCATTGACGATGTGTTCCGCATGAGTGATGAGCAACTGCTAAATAAATTAAAGAGAATATAAAAAATTGCGATTCCTTCGTTCTTCGTACATTTGAATCGTAACAGACATGTGTATCTTCGGTTGTCGCCCAACATGCTGCGTATGCCTGTTTATCTTATCCGTCATATAAATAAGCATCCCTGCCTACAGGCAGAGATGCTTATTTATTTAACAAAATTATTCTTTTAACAGATTATCATTATCAAAGTAGTCAATCTTCATAGAACGACGAACATCTTCGAGTGTCTTGGAGGCAGTCTCTCTTGCTTTTTTACTGCCTGCTTTCAGGATATCATAGACATCCGGAAGCTTCTGCTCCCACATCTTACGACGCTCACGGATTGGGGCAAGCTCTGCCTGAAGTACATTGTTCAGGAATTTCTTTACCTTTACATCACCTAAGCCGCCGCGGGTATAATGCTCTTTTAACTCGTCCATACCGGAATACTCCGGAAGAAACTCTGCAAAATATTCCGGCTTGCTGAATGCATCCAGATAAATAAATACCGGATTACCCTCAACCTGTCCCGGATCTTCGACACGAAGGTGATTTGGATCGGTAAACATCGACATAACCTTTTTCTTGATATCTTCCGGTTCCTCTGCAAGGTAGATACAGTTGCCAAGTGACTTGCTCATCTTTGCCTTGCCATCAATACCCGGGAGACGTAAGCATGCACTGTTTTCCGGAAGCACAATCTTCGGATCCGTCAGTGTCTCGCCATAGACGGTATTAAATTTGTGTACGATTTCCTTACACTGCTCAATCATTGGCATCTGATCTTCACCAACCGGCACATGTGTTGCGCGGAAGGCTGTGATATCGGCTGCCTGGCTGATCGGATAGCAGAAGAAGCCAACCGGAATGCTTGCTTCAAAGTTACGCATCTGGATTTCCGCCTTAACAGTCGGATTACGCTGTACACGGGAAACCGTGACAAGGTTCATATAATAGAAGGTAAGCTCTGTTAATTCCGGAATCATAGACTGAATGAAAATCGTTGCCTTCTCCGGGTCGAGTCCACATGCAAGGTAATCAAGTGCAACCTGCATAATGTTCTGGCGTACCTTCTCCGGGTGCTCTGCATTGTCCGTCAGCGCCTGGGCATCTGCAATCATGATATAGATTTCGTCATAGATGCCGGAATTCTGTAATTTCACACGCTCCTTTAACGAACCTACATAATGTCCAACATGTAAACGTCCTGTTGGACGATCACCAGTTAAAATAATCTGTTTCATAGTATAATCCTCTCTTATTAAAAACCTGTTTCGTTCATAAAATATCACAACATATAGAATACCCATTTTACCGTTGCAGGTCAAGCAAATTTGCGAAAAAGGAACAGGAATCTTGCTTGTCTAACAAGGTGCAAATAGGTATAATAACAATATAAGTGTCGGGACAGGACAGGGAGGTGCGGAAGATGGCAACCATCAGTTTGTGTATGATCGTGAAAAATGAGGAAGAGGTTTTGGCGCGGTGTTTGGATACCGTGGCGCATTTGATGGATGAAATTATTATTGTGGATACAGGTTCTACGGATCACACTAAGGAGATTGCTGCGAGGTACACCGATCAGATTTACGATTTCACATGGATCGGGGATTTTTCTGCAGCGCGGAATTTTTCTTTTTCCAAAGCGACAATGGACTATATCTATGCACCGGATGCAGACGAGATGCTTGATGAAGAGAATCAGCAGCGTTTCCGGGATTTGAAGGAGTGCCTTCTTCCGGAGATTGAGATTGTGCAGATGTGGTATGTCACGCAAAGCTGCAATACAGTTATGAATGCGAAGAAGGAATTACGTCCAAAGTTATTCCGGAGACTTCGGACATTTACCTGGATTGATCCGGTGCATGAGACGATTCGGTTAGATCCGGTGGTGTTCGACAGTGATATTGAAATAATACATAAACCACTTACCGTTCACGGAGACAGAGACTTTGAAATCTGTGAGAGAATCTATGCGAGGGATGGGGATTTGTCACCAAAGCTTCGCAAGATGTACGCGAAGGAACTGCTAAAGTGTGGAGAACAGTTGGATTTTGAACGTGCAAGAAACTTCTTTCTTGGAGAATGGGAGAAAAACCCAATGGCAGAAGCAGGCAGAGAAGCTGCATGTGTGTTGACCCATCTTGCAAGGCTGCAGAACAATGGTGCGGAGATTATGAAATATGCTCTAAGGAATATGCTGGATACGCCATGTGCGGAAATTTGCTATGAGCTTGGCTGTTATTATAAAGAATGGGGAGATTATGATGAAGCAATCGTCTGGTATCAGAATGCTATTTCGGAAACGTCGTGTATTCTGGATGTCGAAGCCGGTGGGAAAAAGAGTCTGCAGGGTCTTGTGGATTGTTATGCGGTGTTACTTGAACAAACTCGAGGGCTGGAGGCGGCAGAGCTGTCAGAAGAGCAGAAACAGCGCATGGAATTTTATGAGAGGCAGCATGAGAAATATCGGAAGGAACTTGAAAATTGGGAGATGCCGGAACAATTGTAGGAGTATGGTTGTAGGGAATCTATAGATAGTAAAAAGAACAACAAACAAAACAATCCGAGAGTTTTGTTTGTTGTTCTTTTAAAGATTTGAATTTAATATTTTGTTTCTGTATTTTTAATAAGCGAGTTAATAA
>ERZ1026776.1339-NODE-1339-length-13904-cov-45.964330_pt1 | contig 13904 bp, 9 predicted proteins | sample MGYA00380125_ERZ1026776 | MGnify/ENA primary metagenome ERZ1026776 (study PRJEB33269, sample SAMEA4719761) | human gut metagenome | biome: human-associated habitat; feature: organic feature; material: feces | place: Cameroon | collected 2013-10 ...
AGTTTATATTCTCCTGCCACTGGTGCTGTAAACTCTTCCACACTCTGCGTGCAAGTGTAGACGCGAGCGAGGTAGTAGAAGTCGGCATCAGTTTGAATATTTTTAAACACTACTGGAACAGAAGTCTTGGGAGTTATGCTATAGGTTGATAACTTTCCCCAGGCTGTGCGAGGAAGGCGATCTTGATCGGCAGCCATGAAGGAAGCCTTTTTATTGAGAGGAATCACCTGAAGATGCTTCGTCGTTCCTGGTACATTATATGGCTTGTAGCCTTCAAAGTTGGTGGAGGCACTCACTGTCATTTTGGCGGCATCATCAGTGTAATCTTTATCTTTACCCTCCGTTGGCTTGATTGTTGCATGACCAGGTAAATCAGGATAATAATAGGTATAATTATTAGTATAGAATCTACGTGTCTTAGCAATACTCTTCTCTTCAAGATTCAGAACCGCAAGTCCCATACTGTGCTCCATTTGGAATGTTAGTGTGGAAGCATTAGGGCCCACTAGACCCGTTGCTACCTGAAAATCCTGAGCCAAAAGATCGGATTTGTCACGCTGATCGTCTTTAAGAGAAAGGGAACTGATCTTGCTGTCAAAGAAAGCCGCAGCATTATCTGCTGATGCATTTACCGCTGGAGCCGTAGCAGAATATGGATAGTATGCGAAATATTTATAGCGAGTCAGAAGCATAAACTTATCGTTACCATCTAGCTTCCATCCATCTGTGTTCTTTGTCAGTTTTATATTGCTTCCTACAAGTTGTCCTACTTCATCCACAACATACAAACCTATGCTCTCACCATTATCAAATGCTTTCTTCGGATAGGATACTTTATCTGTTGCAGAAGTAACTGCAATATCATTCCAGGTTGTTGGGAAACTTACACTGGTTGCAGAAATGGTACTGACAGCATTGGTAGAAAGCTTGTAGATGATACTTTTTCCCGCATCCCAGGTTTTACCACCTATAGGTGCAGACAATGTCTGGGAAACACCATTCACGGTAAAGGTGAAGTTCACCTTTGCATCAGCAGGCAATGTCTGCGGAACCATCATAAGTGTCTTGTCGCCACTGGTTAAAGTAACGGCAGAAGAACCTACAGGCTGATCAAAATCAAAGGAGAAAGTCGATGGGGTTTTCCAGTTTGACCACGAAAAAGATGGGGTTGCTGAAGCCGTCATCGTACAGTCGCCCTCGGTATTTACATTTACGAGTTCTACCTTCGTAAGCGTACCCGGCATCATAGCTGCATCCACTGAGAAGGTTACAGCAGTAAGCGCATGATAGAAAGGCAAGTTTACAGCAGCTGGTTTCGCATTAGATGAACGAGACTCCGCTGCAGAAGATACGATCAAATCAGGCTGATCTGTAACCGGAGAGGTTGCATTATAATGTACAGTTTTTACACCTGCAGCATCAGCCCCAGAAGTAACTTTAACCATCGAATTGTCTGTTGGTGCATAGGCATAGAAAGACAATGTAGCTGGTGCTACAGGCCAGCAGTTGATGCCATCAGGCACATGCCATGTGGTAGTAGAATTTGATGTTACGGATGCAGTTTTCTGATATCCAAAGAAAAGAGATTCATTGTTATTTTCTGTTTTTACCGCACTTACATTGAAAGATGAATAATCACTGAGATTATTTTTCTTGCTGCCACGAGTCTGCACTACCCTCTCCTGCTCCACATCTTCGATGGGTGCACCGGAACGGGTGATGGGGGTACCTTGCTTGCTCCAGATATGGATACCATCCTGTACTACCGGATGCAAGTAGAGAGGTTTTGCAAGATTGGCATTCACATGAATGGGCGCCTCATTATCCCTCACCCCAGCACTTCTGGAAGATGGATACTGAGGAGCAGACTTGTCGTTTGCATCCCATTGGTGCGCCATGCTTGCAATGAAATTAATCTGATCTGTAGAAAGATGGGCTTGCTGCAGCGACTCGCTTTCCGAACAGGAAGTAAAGAAAGCGACGGCACTGAGCGCCATCATACCGCTTTTATAAGTCTTGTTCATAATTCTATATTTTTTAAAATTGATGAAGCCCCACTCTATTCATGGGGCTTCATTGATATATCGTAAGATTTCTATTGATTTCGTTCTTATTGCAAATCCAGATCTCTATTCTCATTGGTTCCCCATGGATTGAGAATTGAACCAGAGAAATATGGATAAGCGTTGTATGTGGTGATGACACCACCATCCTTGCCTTTTACACTACCATTGATAACGATATCTATCTTATAGTGATAATTAGGCAGAACCTTACCATCAGGCATTTTCACCTGGAAGTTGGACTTCCAAACAGTATATGTGGTACCAGCACCTTGAACTTCTGAATGTGCCTGAATATCGAGATAAGTCTCATTAGAAGTACCGTTATTAGCATACACATAATATGTACCCGCTGATGTTGGGGTAGCTACAGATGATATTGGAGTTGAAACCTTATCCAAATCTGCAAAAACCGGAGAAGAAGGCATAGATGGACTAGTGAAATCCGATTGCTGATACAAAGTCGAAGTTGGCACATTGCGGAGCTGATAGCTATCTACCACGATTGGGAAACCTGTTGTCTGGTCATTATTCACCGCAATGGTATAATCAATACGGCTTGCCAAACGTTTCAACGTAATAGTAGCAGGACTTGCAGAACTAGCTGAGCTTGTATCAAAATCTGAGCTTACTCCCATCATCAAGAGGCAATTGGCATTATTTGGTGCTTTTGCATCTGCGAAGGAGAGGTATTTAGTCTTAAATACACTCAAGGTGGAAACGCCATCGAAAGGAGATGTGCCATTCAGGGTCTTTGCATTAGCTACGGCATAGACAGAACAACCTGTTTCCTTTCTGGTTTTCACTTCAACCGCAGCAGGCTTACCATCTTTGAAATCCTGACTGGTGAAGCCGATGACATCACCATTGCTATTGAAGATAAAAATGGAGAGGTCGAAGATGTCAGTTTCCTTGTCAGGTAGTGTTGCCGTAGCAGTTCCTCCCTCCCCAGCTTTCGTACCTGGAGAGGCAAGAACCTTCAGGCTCACCATTCCCTGCTCCTCCTGGTCTAGATCCTGCTGCGAACAGGCAGCAAGGATGCACAGGAGAAGCAACAGCGGAATTACACCTAGTCGATATATGATTACTCTTAGAGTCATGAATTTTCTACTTTAATATTTATATATTTGAATGATAGATCTTATGTAAATCACTTCAGACATTACTCAAATGTATATGAATTATCGATGTCTTCGAAAGGCAGGATCTTAATTGTGATTCCTGCGATGTAATCAACGATTACATAGAAGACAATATCATCATTCGGCTTGATAATTAGCGGATTTCCCTTCTCATCTACCGTAGTGTCGATAATCAGTTCGCCGTCTTGCTTATAGATTAGCAATCGACAAGGTTCTTCACCCGTTGGAAGCAAGGTAACCGAAGAAGTCATCCAGTCATCTTTCGTTACGAACTTGCCAGGAAGTCGATAGTTTACAACTTTTCCCCCCGGACCTCCTCCATAGGTGATACCACTGTGAAGTCCTTGCAGGACGACCTTGAAATTACCATCGCCATAGCGTGGACGGATACATCTGGCATATACCCTAGCCTTTGCTCGAATATCCTGAAGCGTAATAATCCTTTCTTCTTCCGTTTCTCCAGTTCCATTGACAACAGTAGAAAGATTACCATAATAAATGGCATTTAAGTCGCAAGCCAGACTATCTCTTTCAGTTGCCAGCTGTAGCCATACATTGTTGATAGACTCCCCGAGTTTTGGTTCTGTCATTTCAAAAAAGTTGGCAGCATCACTTGAAAGAGCCACGAAGGTAAGGCTATCGCGGTTGTCATAGGCAATACGGATTTTGCCATCTTCCTCCTTTATATATTTCCCGACATATATGCCATTTTTAAAGGCATACAGGGTATTAACTGGAGCAACAGAATCAGGAATCACCTGACCTGTGCTATCAGCGAGCCGCAATACGATGTCGTATTGCCTGCGTGCAGGATACTCATCGTAAATGCTGCATGAGGCTATAACTAAGATGGTTACAGCACAGAGCAATATGTTTCTTATGATTCTGTTGCTTGTCATATTATTACTAAATATTTTTATTCTTAATTATTTTGACATTACTCAAATGTTGTTGTCTGAGTTGCATCCTCCCAATCCGCAACATTTACTGTCAACTCAGCAGTCTGAGGACCAGTTGTCACCCATGGATTACTTGCTCCGATTGTTTTGATTACAACTGTGCACTTATAGTTTTTACCTGCTACTGTCTGTGATTTAGTTCCACCATCAGCAGCAGCTCCAGCAGGATCTGAAGAATAATCCTCATTTAATGCCAAAGGATAATAAACAGTTTCTCCTGCTCCAGAACCATCCTTTTTAAAATTACCAGCAATAACAAGAATCGTTTTATTTGAAGTACTATTACTATTAGGAATTGTATAAAGAATAGGCTTTACTGCATAAGAAGCACTACCAGTTCCTAGAGCAGATGCACCTGTAGCTGCTGTGGCTAAAACGTCTGTCTTAGTAACGCTAGTACCATCAAGCTTAGCAATATTAGTTCCATTCAGATATGTAGATGTACTAGCCTGACCTGTAGTAGAAAAAGCAAGCTTATCTGGTACATTTAACAAGAAAATCTCCTCTGGGGTGAATGTAGCACTTGCATACGGACCTGTAAATGATACTGATAAATCTTCAAGAGTAACCTTAGAAACCAAATTTTTCACTTTTACAGTTGCTGAAAAAGTCGAGTTAGAACCAGCTGGTAATTTTGCTGTACCAAATTTCGGAAACTTTGTAGCGTCAATATCTGTTGAAGATGCTTTAAATTGCAATGCTGTAGTAGCATCCATTGTTACATTATTAAAATCAGTAGGACTATTTGGCTTTGAAGTAAAAGCTGCAGTTCCTCTATTCACTGCAACAAGAACCTGGTCATCCTCTTGCAAAGTAGAAGTTACTACCTTAACATTAACGCCACTTGTTGTCGTAAAAGTACCATCAGTTGATCCACTTGCCTCCTTATCAGCAGTACTACTAGCTAACTTAGCAACAACACGATAGTTACCAGTCTTATCATAAATACCAACCGTCATGTCATTAATTTGCTTTTCAGCATCAGTTAATGCTGTAGTAGAACGAGTTCCCAGATTACCAGTATTGACAGAAAGTAAAAGAACACGCTGATCCTTTTCATTCAGGCTACCCCCATTCTGTACCACATCCTCACTAGAGCATGATGTGAACCATAATGCAACGGCTGCCAATGCGAGGAAGCCGATGCTAATCTTAGTTAGAGCTTTCATAATCGTAAAAATTTAAATTATTATTAATCTATTGATGTTTATATATTTATCTATGTTTACTTATATACATTGTGCAAGTAGTTCAAGGCGCTGGTAGCCTCCTTTACACCTGCCGCCTCTGCCATCTGCAGATATACCTCCGCCTTCTGGAAATCGCCCTGGAGCATGTTCAAGACACCCAGGTTGCAGTAGGCACGCGAATCGGTCTGCCATGACTTGAGATACTTGGCTGCGAGCTTCAGGTCGCCACGCAACAATGCTACACCTGCGGCATCAATGTTTGCCTCGGCATTGTCAGGGAAGAGACGAGCCATCAGATCTACCAGGTCGTTATACTCACGGCTTCCCACCTTGAAGCTCTTGGCGGTAGCAAACATATTGTTGAGCGATACGGTATGCGCATCGTTGTTTACCGTTCCTGTAGCCTCCCCTGCATGGCGCTCCAGCGTAACGAAATACTTGATGCGTTCCACGTTCGGGAAGATATAGTGCTGCATATAACTGTATGGTGCACCGTCGCCGATGGTCTTGATCTCATCCTCACGACCCTTCACCACCGGAACGGTCTTGATAATGTCGAGTACGGCATTGCGGAGCTTCATCTGGCTCTTGCCCACCATGGTATAGATGCTGTCCCAGTCTTCCGGAATCCATGTAACGGTGAGACCGTCGCTACCCAGAACCCTGTTTTTCATCAGGAAGTTCTTCAGGCGGAGGGAGCGGTCGGAGCAGCTTTTCTCGTTGCTCTTGTAGTTTCCCTTAGGAGCTCCATAGCCAACAATCTGCAGATTTCTCACCACCGTGCCCGGCACATTGAGATGCGCTTCCAGTTCGTTGCTGATATCACGGAAAACAGCCTTGTTGAACTTATGGCTACCCATCTTACCGATCATTCTCTCATCGTAGAGGGGAATCATACCGCTCACGGTGATATTGCTGCTCGCGATCTGCGAAGGGTTGAGGAACTGGATCCACTCTGCACGAGCCGCCGTACCATTGAGCGGGTTTCCCTTGTGCTGCGCCACATCATCGCTGCTGCCAGCCACACGTGAGATATTGATGCTGCTGAACACCTGGTCTTCATATACCTGCGGGCGCTTGCCCCATCCACGCTCCTCGCTCTCTACATAGAGGGCTGCACCAGCCATCCAGTCGCTGTAGGGAATGGTGGTATCATATACGAAGTAGCGGGTGCCGTGACGCTTGTCGGCAGTGACAACCGGAATATTCTGTCTCAGGCGCTGGTCGAAGGCAGCGCTTCGGTCTTCATACTTTCCACGTTCCTTGCCGTTGACCACGACAGAAGAGAGCGCCTTGATCTTGTTTCCACTTTTCAGAACCGGAGTGAAGTTGAGCGTTTCCCCCGAATTGAGAATGTCGTCATCATAGCTTACACGGAGCTGCACACGAAGCACCTCCCCCTGCAGGCAGAACTTTTCATTGTTTACATACAGCTGTCCCTTATAGGCAGTCTGCGCGAAGACTCCGGAGCCCATCGCCAAGCCCATCAGGGCAACTGAAAATGTTTTGATTGTTTGTTTCATTTTATATCTAGATATTTTATTTTTCAACCGAAAATTACCAATTAAGGATGATGTATTACAGCATCACAGCCAGGGAGATGCCTGTACCGATAGGCAGTATGGCATAGCTGTTGAATTTTCCTTCCCTATAAGGAAGGTTTCCCTCCCGATAGCGGTCGTATCGGGTTTTGACAAAATCACCGCTGAGGGTGAAATCCAGACTTAGGCGATGATTGAGGATGAGATGGTATCCCGCTCCTACTCCCACTCCAGCGAAGTGGCCTTGGCGGTGTTTTCCGTAGAGACCTCCTATATGGAGCTTGTCGATATTGAATCCTCCCCAGACGATGTTGGCACTGACGAAGGGGCCGGTGAAGGCTCTGTGGAACCAATGTCTGTATTCAGGCTGGATGGAGAAGTTCTTGTATTTGGCTCCTCCATACTGCAAGGGATTATAGGTTCCCATCAAGCTGAGGGATGAATGCTTGGAGGTTTTGAGCTCAGCTCCGAGCGAAGCCACGCCTACCACATCGTATAGCATATTGGTCTTAACAGCTATACGCTGGGCGTCGGCATCCATCGAAGGGAACACCAGCAGTAAGGATAGTATGTATTTAAACAAGAGCCTCATACCATTATTGTCTTTAACTTTCAAATAACTATAAAAATTTATTCTATTAATATCTACACTTGATTACAAAGTATATGTAATTGACCAATGGCAATATAGTGAGTAGTGCTTCATTTAAACTATTTACTCTAAAAAAGTTATAAGTATCTAGGCCATTTTTCGAAAACCAGAGGTAATTGTTTGCGTGTAACAACAAATTTTCTGTTAATATTATATAATTTTTTGTATAATAGCTTGTTTATATTACTAGAATTCACTACTTTTGCATCACACTTTGTAATCAAGTGAAGACATCCCCAAAAACGAGAATTCAGAGAACTTTTTCATTCTTATCCCCATCGATTTGCTATCTATACATAGCAAAAAAGCTTATCTACCACAAAAATTCTTTAAATCGTAGCAGAAAGATTTGGTAGTACCGATTATTTTTGTTACTTTTGCCTACGGAAAGAGTTTGTTACGACCCGACACCACACCTATTTTATATAGTATGCACATAGGAGCCTGATAAGCTCACTAGTCGTAGGGCAAAGGTCGTTTCAGCAGTAAACAGGGTTAATAATATAATACTAATATAAAAATTTAGGTAAAATGAAAATTGAGAATTTTAACTTTGCTGGTCACAAGGCAATCGTACGCGTTGATTTCAACGTGCCATTGGATGAGAATGGTAATGTAACAGACGACACTCGTATCCGCGGTGCCCTCCCTACTTTGAAGAAGGTACTCGCAGACGGTGGTGCGCTCATCATGATGAGCCACATGGGTAAGCCAAAGGGCAAGGTTAAGCCAGAGCTTTCTCTTTCTCAGATTGTAAAGAACGTTTCTGACGCTCTCGGTGTAGAGGTTAAGTTTGCTAAGGACTGCGGTAACGCTGATGCTGAGGCTGCTGCCTTGAAGCCAGGTGAGGCTCTCTTGCTCGAGAACCTTCGTTTCTATCCAGAAGAGGAAGGCAAGCCAGTAGGTGTAGAGAAGGGTACTCCAGAGTTCGACGCTGCTAAGGCTGAGATGAAGGAGCGTCAGAAGAAGTTCGCTGCTAAGTTGGCTTCTTACGCTGACGTATATGTAATGGACGCATTCGGTACAGCTCACCGCAAGCACGCTTCTACAGCTGTCATCGCTGATTCTTTCGACAAGGATCACAAGATGCTCGGCTTCCTGATGGAGAAAGAAGTAAAGGCTGTTGACGCAGTTCTCGGCAACATCAAGCGCCCATTCACAGCTATCATGGGTGGTTCTAAGGTTTCTACCAAGATCGGTATCATCGAGAACCTGTTGACTAAGGTTGACAACCTGATTCTCTGCGGTGGTATGACTTATACATTCTCTAAGGCTCTCGGTGGCAAGATCGGTATGTCTATCTGCGAGGATGACAAGCTCGACGTTGCTCTCGACGTAATCAAGAAGGCTAAGGAGAACGGTGTAAACCTCGTACTCGGCACAGACTCTATCTGCGGTGACGACTTCAAGAACGACTGCAACACACAGGTTTGCCCATCTAACAACATCCCTGACGGTTGGGAGGGTATGGACGCAGGTCCTGAGACTCGCAAGGCTTTCGCTGCAGCTATCAAGGGTGCTAAGACAATCCTCTGGAACGGTCCTGCAGGTGTATTCGAGTTCGACAACTTCGCTGGTGGTTCTAAGGCTATCGCTGACGCAATCGCTGAGGCTACTAAGGAAGGTGCATTCTCACTCATCGGTGGTGGTGACTCTGTAGCTTGCATCAACAAGTTCGGCTTGGCAGACCAGGTATCTTATATCTCTACAGGTGGTGGTGCTCTCCTCGAGGCTATCGAGGGTAAGGTATTGCCAGGTGTAGCAGCTATTGAGAAGTAATCAATAGGTATCTATATAATTGAGTTCGGGGGCATCCCATCCGTGGATGTCCTCGAATTTTTCAGTATAAGATACCCCGCCTTAATAATCACGAGACAGTATTCCCTTTATTCAATATATTTAATTAAAACCGAAAAATTTAAAGAAATTAATGGATTGGATTATTAATCTTTTCACCAACTCAGAGTCGGTGGCTCACATCGCCCTACTCTACGCAATCGTGATTGCAGTTGGTGTGTATCTGGGAAAGATCAAGATCGGTGGCATCTCGCTGGGTGTTACCTTCGTGCTCTTCGCAGGTATCCTGGCCGGACACGTGGGCTTCACGGGTCCTAAGGAAATCCTTACCTTCGTGCAAGACTTCGGACTGATTCTCTTCGTCTTCATGATCGGTATGCAGGTGGGTCCTGGCTTCTTCGAGAGTTTCAAGAAAGGTGGTGTGACACTGAACATGCTTTCTGCCACAGCTATCCTGCTCAACATCCTCGTGATGTTCGGATGCTATTACCTCTTCTTCGACACCAGCAACCCACAGAACCTGCCTATGATGGTGGGTACCCTCTATGGTGCGGTTACCAACACCCCTGGTCTTGGTGCTGCCAACGAGGCGTTGCTCAGTGTATTCCCTAACGGCGCTCCTAGCATCGCCAACGGTTATGCCTGTGCCTATCCTCTGGGTGTGGTTGGTATCATCGGTGCTACCATCCTCATCAAGTACATCACCCGTGTGGATCTGGCAGAGGAAGAAGAGCAGCTCAACGAGGAGGAGGCTGCCAACCCTCACGCTAAACCTCACAACATGCATCTGCGTGTGGAGAATGCCTACATCGCAGGCAGAACGCTGAGAGAGGTTTCTGAGTTCCTGAACCGAGACATCGTATGCTCAAGACTCCTCCACGACGGAGAGGTGAGCATCCCAAACAGCAAGACAACCTTCGAGGTAGGCGACGAGCTGCTCGTGGTTTGTGCAGAGGCTGATGCCGAGGCTATCAAGGCGTTCATCGGTCCTGAGATCGATGCTGAGTGGGACCGCGAGAAGGATGAGGTTCAGCACTTCGTATCCAGAAGAATCATCGTTACCCGTCCTGAGATGAACGGTAAGACACTGGGTAAGATGCACTTCTCAAGTGTATATGGTGTGAACGTGACCCGTATTTCCCGTCAGGGCATGGATCTCTTCGCAAGCCGTAACCACCACTTCCACGTGGGCGACCGCGTGATGGTAGTAGGTCCTGAGGAGAATGTAAACCGTGTGGCTGAGATCATGGGTAACTCTGTAAAGCGCCTCGATGCGCCTAACATCGCTACCATCTTCATCGGTATCATGGTGGGTATCATCTTCGGTTCTCTCCCATTCGCTATCCCTGGCATGCCAGTGCCACTGAAGCTGGGTATCGCAGGTGGTCCGCTGATTATCGCCATCCTCATCGGCCGTTTCGGTTATCGCATGAAGCTGGTTACCTATACCACTACCTCCGCTAATATGATGCTGCGAGAGATAGGACTGGTACTCTTCCTGGCGAGTGTGGGAATCAAGGCGGGTGCCGGATTCTGGGACACAGTGGTCCAGGGCGACGGATTGAAATATGTGGGATGCGGTTTCCTCATCACCATCATTCCTATCCTCATCGTGGGTACCATCGCCAGATTGAAGTTCAAGTTCAATTACTTCACCATCATGGGTATGCTTGCCGGTACTTATACCGACCCTCCTGCACTGGCTTATGCCAACGCATCCTGCTCTAAGGAGGCTCCAGCCGTAGGTTACTCTACTGTATATCCATTGAGTATGTTCCTCCGTATCTTTACAGCCCAGATCGTGGTGCTGTTCTTCTGCGGAGCATAAACGCTTACAAAAGTTAACAAAACAACTAGTAATAGTTATAAATTATAAAAGAGGTGCACAAAGATAAAAATTTGTGCACCTTTTTTGTTGCCTTTTCACAAATTATTCGTAACTTTGACGCATAAAAACAACAGACAAGAAAACCTAATGTGATTTTCTTAAAAATGAAACTTCTAAAACGTTGATATGCGTATGAAGAAATTGGGATTTTTGATAACCATGCTAGTCATCGCATCCTTGCCCGCTTGGAGCCAGGGAGCCAAGAGCATCCGTATTACGGAGGTGATGACCCACAACCGTACCAACCTCGTGGATGAGTACGGTCAGCACAAGCCATGGGTGGAATTGAGCAATTCCTCCTTTACCACGTATAACGTACGCGGTATGTTCCTAACCACCGACCGACGGGTTCTCGACAAGAATCTGTCACCCGAAGCACGCCGGCAGCTGATGTGCCCCTTGCCGAACAATGAGCCCCGAACCACTCTGGGCGGCAAGAAAAGCATCGTCATCTTCGACAGCAGTTCCTGGTACAAGGACGGCTGGAACGGGCAGTTCTGGAAGGCAAAGGATTCTTCCAACACAGGTCCTTTCCACCTCAATCTGATTCTACAGGAAAAGAAAACCAACTGGATAGCGCTCTATGACGGAAATGCCGTGGACTTGATAGACTCCGTAAGCGTCCCTATATTGGCTGCAGACGAGAGCTACGAACTGAGCCGGGATTTCAAGACCTGGGAGAAAGCCATAGCTGGAGCCATCACCCCAGGCTATCTGCCACAGCACGTAGGTCTGAGCAAGGCACAGCTCCTGAAAAAGCAGGATCCATACGGCATCGGCATCGCCGTACTGTCGATGGGCATCGTATTCTCATGCCTCGCCCTCCTCTTCGTCGTATTCTGGGCATTCGGAGCCTACATGAAGCACAAGCAGCGCATCGCCCGTGCCACAGAGAAGCACGCCACCTTATTATATAAGACAGGCAAGAAGACCATCGAGGTAACGCAAGACCTGAGTCATAAGACCAATATTCTGCTGAAGGATGGTCTGGAGACCAAGGGTATCGACAAGGAAATCTACATGGCGGTCATCTCGCTCGCCCTCAAGGAATACCTGGAGGATGTGCATGATGTGGAATCCGGCATCATCACCATCAAGCCTAAACAGACAAGATGGAATGCTCCGAAATTCAATAATATCAATAATTCTAAATAACAGAAACTATGGCTAAGTATCAATATACAGTGAAAGGAGTCGATTACGAAGTCGAGATCCAGGATATAGAAGGCAACATTGCCAACGTAACCGTGAATGGCATCCCATTCGAAGTGGAAATGAAGCAACCGGTGAAGGCTGGCAAGCAGAAAGTGAAATTGGGAGGGGCAACTAATGAAGGAGCTAGCAGCTCATCATCAGCCCCTCAGAGCGCAAAGGCATCTGCGGATTTGCAATCCGCAGCAAGCAGCGGACAAACAGGAAATGCAGGAGAGGCAGGAAAAGCCGCTGCCGGCAAACCAGTGGTAGCCCCTCTGCCTGGCACCATCAACGAAATCAAGGTGAAGGTGGGCGACAAGGTTAACGCAGGCGATACCGTCGTGATTCTCGAAGCCATGAAGATGCAGAACAACATCGAGGCAGAGACTTCCGGAACCATCACCGGCATCAACGTCAATAAAGGCGATGCCGTCATGGAAGGAGATACACTAGTAACCATTAAATAGATAGCTTATGGATTTCATCATACAAAACTTCAATGAGTTCCTGACCTATACGGGCTTTGCAAACGCCACGGCAGGAAACCTCGCCATGATCGTGATAGGAGTCATCTGCATCTGGCTTGCCATCAAGAAGGATTTCGAACCGCTCCTCCTGGTGCCCATCGGACTGGGCATCATCCTGGGCAACATCCCCTTCCGTGCCGATGCCGGACTCGAAATAGGCCTATACGAAGATAATTCCGTTCTGAATATCTTCTATCAAGGAGTAAGACAGGGCTGGTATCCCCCACTCGTCTTCCTGGGCATCGGAGCGATGACTGACTTTTCGGCATTGATTTCCAATCCGAAGCTGATATTAATCGGTGCAGCTGCCCAGTTTGGCATCTTCGGTGCCTACATGATAGCACTGGCTCTGGGGTTCGAACCGAACCAGGCAGCCGGTATTGCCATCATAGGTGGTGCCGACGGACCTACCGCCATCTTTCTGAGCAGTAAGTTAAGTCCTAACCTGATGGGAGCCATCGCCGTTTGTGCCTACTCCTATATGGCATTGGTACCAGTAATCCAGCCCCCATTGATGCGTCTGCTCACCACCAAGGAAGAGCGCATCATCAAGATGAAGCCAGCACGTCAGGTATCACAGACAGAGAAGATTCTCTTCCCTATCGTAGGTTTGCTGCTCACCACCTTCATCGTGCCATCGGGTCTGCCATTGCTCGGCATGCTCTTCTTCGGAAATCTCCTGAAGGAAAGTGGAAAGACTACCAGACTTGCCAAGACTGCAGGCAGCAGTCTGAATGACATCGTGGTGATGCTGCTCGGCTTGACCGTAGGTTGTTCTACCCAGGCATCAGAGTTCCTGACCCTGAACACCATCAAGATCTTCGCCCTCGGAGCCTTGGCATTCATCATCGCATCAGCCAGCGGTATCCTCTTCGTGAAACTGATGAACCTCTTCCTGCCAAAGGGCAAGAAGCTGAACCCACTGATTGGAAATGCCGGTGTGAGTGCCGT
>ERZ1026776.1343-NODE-1343-length-13891-cov-3.876265_pt1 | contig 13891 bp, 8 predicted proteins | sample MGYA00380125_ERZ1026776 | MGnify/ENA primary metagenome ERZ1026776 (study PRJEB33269, sample SAMEA4719761) | human gut metagenome | biome: human-associated habitat; feature: organic feature; material: feces | place: Cameroon | collected 2013-10 ...
TGTATAAGAGACAGTGATAACATATATTTGCCACAATAGAAATGAAAAAACAAAAGAAAAACAGCCATGCTTTGGAACTGTATGTGAAACAAGTACCTGTCAGTGCTGTGGAGGCAGGGCTGATGCACAGTCTGTCATTTACTGGTGCAGTGAATGTAATGTACCACTTTATGAAAGCACATGTAGCAGATGCGGAATGGAAGCAAAAAAGCTGACAACCGATGTCAGACCTGTATTTCCAGAGGAGAGGCTATTAATTGAAATCATTCTGCAAAATCCATTTGAATTTCTGGAAAAGTCTGTCTGGAATGGAACGGGAAATCATTATTTTGTCAATGGGAAAAAAATTTCATTTTCTGTAAAGGAACTAAAAAAAATTAATGTAGAAGAAGTCCGCAGACAATATGAAAAATATAGTGAGCAGAATACATATTTCTACTTTGATCAGATGAAAGAACGATTTATCGAAGCAAACAAAGGACGATATGAGCATATCACGCAGGAAGCAGGAAATTATATACGAAAAGCATCGGAGAAGTTTGGCACAATGGATATGTTTGTTTCTTTCAGCGGAGGCAAAGATTCTACGGTGACTTCAAATCTTGTATTACGTGCATTGAGCATGCCTCAGATTATGCATATTTTCGGGGATACCACGTTGGAGTTCCCATTTACATATACCTATGTGGAAAGGTTTAAGAAAAATCATCCTAAGACGCCTGTGATCTCTGCACGCAATAAAGAAAAAGATTTTGAGGAACTGTGTAAACTGATCGGTCCACCGAGTCGTGTGATGCGCTGGTGCTGTACTGTTTTTAAAACGGGAACCATACAGAAAAAAATACGTTCGTTGTACAGGGACAAAAAGCAGATATTGACTTTTTACGGGATCCGGCGCAGTGAGTCGGTGAGCAGGAGCAAGTATGAGCGTGAATCTGACAGTCCGAAGATCACAAAACAAAGGATCATATCACCAATCATCGACTGGATGGATTTTGACATCTGGTTATATATTCTTACAACAGGAATTGATTTTAATGATGCGTACCGGCTTGGTTATGCAAGAGTTGGGTGCTGGTGTTGTCCGAACAACAGTGGCTGGTCTGAATTTTTATCTAAGGTACATATGCATGAGCAGTCAAAGCATTTTAGAGAGATGCTGATTGACTTTGCAACGGGCATTGGAAAAAAAGATGCTGAAGTTTATGTGGATGATGGATATTGGAAGGCTAGACAGGGAGGAAATGGTGTTGCGTATGCACAGAAATCCGTTGTGTCATTTACACCGTGTGCTACGGAGGAAAATTCGTTCAACTATGAATTACAGCGTCCAATTTCAGAACAGTTATATGAACTCTTCCGTCCATTCGGATATCTGAATTTTGATATGGGAAATACAAGGCTTGGAGAAGTTTTTGTACTTGATAAGAGAGAGCAGATTGTTTTGAAACTGCAGGGGCGGATTGGAACGAGTAATTTGAGAGTTACCATTTTAAAAACAGAGATAGCCGGTGCAAAAGATTTGAAAACGGCGGAAGAAAGGATAAAATGCCAGCTTACAAAGTATCAGATGTGTATGGGATGTCTGGCATGTGAGAGTGTGTGTAGATTTAATGCGCTTTCCGTCAGGGAAAATAAAGATGGGGAGATCGAATATCATATTTCAGACGAAAAGTGTAAACGCTGCGGCGAATGTGTGAATCATTTTACAGCTGGATGTTATATGAGAAAAGTTCTGGCGATCAAAAGACAGCGGACGGAGGGTAAAGAATAATGGGAAAAAATAAATACCGTTTTAAAGGGCATGAAAGTTTTATCCTTCGTGAAGGATGGCTGAATAAAGGCTTATATGAAGTAAATCGAAATCCGAAAGTTTTTTCAGAAAATTATGGAGCAGATGCACTTGGAGTGGGACCGAATATGGCAAAGGCAATCCGGTACTGGCTTAAGACAGCAGAACTGGTTACAGATTCGCCTAAAACGGGTGTTACGCTTACTGATATTGGTCGATTAATTCTTGCACATGATCCATGTGTGGAAGATTATTTTACATTGTGGTTAATACATTGCAAAATTGTAAAAAACCGTGAACTTGCAACGGCATGGAATTTATTTTTCAATGAAGTTTCTTATGAGGAATTAAAAAAACAGGAGCTTTATGATGAGATGGAGGCATTAGTCAGTGATTTAAACGGTGAAGTGCAGGTAGCACAGAGTTCTGTCTATGCAGATTGCGATGCAATTTTACGGATGTATATGCCGGCAAAGGAGACAAATCCAGAAGAAAAAAATTCCAGTCCATTTGGAAAGTTAGGATTATTGAAAAATTCAGATGGAATTTATTATAGAAAACAGCCGGATCTGAACAAATTACCGGAGGATATTGTCTGGTATCTGCTGGTAGATAAGGACAAAAATCGTACATCTGTTTATCTGGATGACCTGTGGAAAGAGACGGACAGCCCCGGAAAGATATTGCAGTTAAAACGTACGGCATTGATAGAGATGTTAGAACGTTTAGAGGAAAAGGATAAGATTGTAATGAACCGTACAGCAGGTCTTAATATGATTTATTGGGAAATGGGACTGACCGGGGAAAAAATCGTAAGAAGCTATTACGAAAGATGAGACATATAGGAGTTGCCTGAATGGAACAATGGAGAAATTTAATACATATCAACCGTAATTTCCAAAAAGCGGTCAATTTGCAGCTTGATATAGGAGATCATGGAAGAATTGAACATTATATACCGACACGGTCATCCATGCTGATATTGTGCAGATATTTAAAGGCTGTGATGGGAGAAGTGAAAGAACATGCGACGGTTTTAATTGGTCCGTATGGAAAGGGAAAATCACATTTATTACTGGTATTGCTTTCAATTCTTTCCTATGATCTGCCACAGATCGTTTTTGAAAAAATAAAGAACACAGATCAGGAGACTGCGGATTTAGTTACGCAGATCCGGCAGGAAAATAAAAAATATTTACCAGTACTGGTTTCTTCGATACCTGGTTTTTCCATGAATCAGATTTTATTATTTGCACTGCGTGAGGCGTTAGAGAAAAACGGCTTGTCGGACATTGCACCAGAGACAGCCTTTACAGAAGCTATAAAAATTCTTGAAAAGTGGGAAAAGGAATATCCGGATGTATATGTAAGATTCTGTAAGTATCTGGAAGAATATCAGACAGATATTCAGAGTTTAAAAAAGGAACTCAAAAAAAAGAATAAGCAGTCATTGGAAGTATTTAAAAAATTATATCCGATGCTGACAGCAGGAAGTGATTTTCTGCCGCTTATGCAGTCAGTGGCTGTACGGTCGTATCAGCAGATTATAAGAAGCCTGACGGAAGAATGTGGTTATGCGGGTATCTTTATTATTTTTGATGAATTCAGCAAGTATATAGAGGGACATGATAAAAATGGTTTTGCAGAGGATATGAAAACACTGCAGGATATGTGTGAACTGGCAGAATGTTCAGAACAGAAATTATTTTTTACAATGGTGGCACATAAAAGTATTCATGAGTATACCAGAAGTATAGATACTTCCATGAAAAATGCATTTCGCGGAGTGGAAGGAAGAATTTCAGAGATATCTTTCGTCGTATCCGCACAAAATAATTACGAATTGATTGCCAATTCAATCCGGAAGGAGGAACCTGCGTTTTCGAAACAATATGAAACAGAAATCGTGAAAAATGAGCAGGGAAATTTTCAGAAGTTGTCATATCAGCTTCCATGTTTTCAAAAGCTATTTTCAGAGCAGGACTTTGAACAGATTGTGTCCAAAGGATGTTTCCCGCTGACTCCGCTTGCTGCGTATGCATTACTTCATATCAGTGAACGTGTTGCACAGAATGAAAGAACCATATTTACATTTTTAGCAGATGATGGACAGGGAAGTCTATCCTGGCTGTTAGAGCGGAATGAAGGAAACTGGGTAGGCATTGATAAAATTTATGATTACTTTAAATCGATGTTCCGTGAAACTGAAGATGCACCGATGATCCATTCGGAGTGGCTGAAGGCAGAGTATGCGCTGGGAAAGGCGGAAACGGAAGATGAGAAAGCCATCATAAAAGCAATTGCAGTGATCCGTATGTTACACAGAGAAGATGAGCTCCCTGCGCAGGATCAGGCAATTTACCCTGCATTAGGGATGGATCTGGAAGAAAAATATCGTCCTGCAATGGAGAGATTAAAAAAAGATGGGATTTTAATGTTCCGCAGCAGTGTCGGAGTATATGCATTCCGGAGTAATGCAGGCGTTGATGTGGAAAAAGAAATCGCGAAAAAGATGGATGAGCAAAAAGGACACTGTAATTTCTGTCAGATTCTGTCAGCGGTTGCAGATACAGAGTATAAACTGCCAAAACAGTATAATCAGGAATATGCAATGACACGTTATTTCCAGTATGAATACCTGTTTTCAGAAGATTTTTTTGCCTTGGAAAATACAGAATATTTATTTGATGAAAAATTTTCAGACGGGAAAATTATAGTGCTGCCGGAAAAAGAAAAACCAAAGACAGATGAGATACAAAAACAGTTAGATAAGCTGGCGGATAAGAGAATTCTTGTGTTAGTGTCTGATCAATGTTTTGAAAAAGAGGAATTGTTACTCCGATATCAGGCAGTTATGACATTAAAAAGGGATCGACAGTTTATTGAAGAAAATGAGGTGTTGCTGCAGGAACTTGAATTGTGTGCAGAGGATATCCGGTTTGAAATCAATATTTATCTGGAAGAGTATTATCTGCCGGAGAGTGGAAAGATAACAGTTCTCCAGACACAAAAAGAAAAAGAAAAGTGTACAACGGCTGCAAAATTTAATCAGATATTAAGTGATGTCTGTAGAGAATATTATGGATATGCACCGCGTGTAAATCATGAACTGTTAAATATTGAACATATCGGCAAACAGTATTTAAGAGCGCGCAATCAGGTAATTGATAAATTGTTAGGGCATGAGGATCTGGCTGCATATAAAAAAGGAACTATGCCGGAGGCTATGGTATACCGTGCTGCATTTGTGCATACCAGAGGGGATAAGGGATGTCAGAAAATTAGTTTGGAGATAGAACGTTTTTTTGCAGAATGTGCTGGTGAAAAAAAATCGTTTCAGACATTATATCAGCGATTACAGGGAAAAAATTTTGGCGCACGACGAGGTGTAATTCCACTGTTTTTAGCAAAAAAACTGTCTGAGATTGAGGGCGCAGCAGTCATTTACATTGGAGAAAAAGAATTGGAAATTACCTCGGATAATCTGAATCATGTAAATGAATTCCCTGAAAATTATGCACTATATCTGGAGACAGAAACAGTTGAAAAAGAAAAATATTTAAAACAGATAGAACATATTTTTGAATGTGATACGGAGAAGTTTTCCGGACAGAGCAGATTCGCACAGATTGCTGCCTGCATGCAAAAATGGTATCGGTCACTCCCACAGTATACAATGATAACGCTAAATCTTCCGGAACATCAAAGTGGATCGATAAAGAAGCTTAGAAATCTGTTGAGAAGAGCAGAAATCAATCCAAGAGAACTGTTATTTGAAAAAATTCCGGCATGTTATGGAAGACCTGGTTTTGAGGAAACGGCATGGGATTTAAAAGAAAGTAAGAAAATCTTAGATGATGTATTTTTTACATTAAAAAAACAGGTCGCAGGAGATATAAAGCGGGAGTTTGGAAAAGCACAGGATGTGAGTCTGAAAGCATGTTTACACGAATGGTATCTGTCACAGAATTATTCATCCAGAAATCATGTACTGGCAACAGCAGAGAGTGAATTTTTGAATTATTTAGAGAAACTTTCTACCAATGATGAGGGAGAAATTGTATCAGCATTGTCTTATATTTTATCAGGAGTGTATTTAGAGGACTGGAATGATACGAATCTTATAGAATTTCAGGAGAAATTGCACGCGGTAAAAGCAGAAGTTGAAAAACTTGAGGAACATGGTAAAGATGCAGGTGGCAGCAGTCGTATCCTGTTGACAGACCAGAATGGAAATGCCATTGAAAAGTATTATAATGCGGATATTTCGGATACTACAAGCCTTTATTTAAAGAATATGTTAGAAGAGGCATTGGAGGACTTTGGAAACACGCTCGAAACAAATCAGAAGGTTGCAGTGCTGGTGCAGACTTTAGAAGGGTTATTACAGTAAGAGAAGAGGAGATTGGTTATGGAAGAAATTTATCTTGATAATGCAGCAACGACTTTTCCAAAACCAGAATGTGTATATCAGGCAATGGATGAAATTGCACGAAAGGGCGCAGTCAATGCGGGAAGGGGTTCCTATGCGCTGGCAAGAAAAGCATCCGGACTGATTGAGAGCACAAGAAAACAGATCAAAGAGCTTGCAGGAGCAGATGGCGTAGCAGAGGTTGTATTTACAGCCTCTGCTACGCTTGCATGTAACATGATTTTAGGAGGACTTGAGTGGAAAAAAACGGACATCGTATATGTGTCACCCTTTGAGCACAATGCAATGATGAGAGTGCTATATCATTATCAGAAACAATATGGATTTAAAATTATCGAACTTGCATTAAACAGGGAGTCATTAGAATTAGATTTGTCACAGATCAGGTTTCAGTTTACAAGAGAACATCCAACAGTTGTTGTAATGAGCCATGTCAGCAACGTGACAGGTTATATTCTGCCAATCAATGAGTTGGCAGAATCAGCAAGGCAATATGGAGCAGTTGTGGCGGTGGATGGTTCGCAGGCACTTGGACTTGTGCCGGTAAAACTGAAAGAGAGTGGAATTGATTTTTATGTTTTTGCAGGGCATAAAACGCTTTATGGTCCGTTTGGAATTGGTGGATTTATCAGTGAGGGGAATATTTCTTTGAAACCGTTTTTGGCGGGTGGAACAGGCAGTGACTCTTTAAATCCTGATATGCCAGGACAAATGCCGGGACGGTTAGAACCGGGAAGTCCTAATTTAGTTGCGATTGCAGGATTACATGCAGCTTTAGAAGAGTGCTGTGATATGGAAAAGGAACTTTTAAGAGAAAGAACATTTGCAGAATATCTGATTGAAAAGCTAAAAAGAGTAGAGGGAGTTTTACTGTATCTGCCTTGGGATGAAACAAAACGAACCGGAATCGTTTCTTTTTCCATAGAGGGTTACCGTGCGGATGAAGCAGGGATGCTGCTCGATGAAGATTATCATATAGCGGTCAGAGCGGGGTATCAATGTGCACCGCTGATCCATAAATATTTAAAAGATGAAAAATACGGCGGCGTGATCCGGGTGGGCATCGGACGTTTTACAAAGCAGAGTGAGTTGGAAATATTAGTCAATGCGATAGAAGAAATTGCGGAAGGATAAAGAAAAAATGGAAAATCAACGTTTGGATTTTGGAGAGATCGTCAGAAAAATTGCAGAGGATAAAATGCTGCTGCCGGATTTTCAGAGGGGGTTTGTCTGGAAGGATGAAGAACAGCAGAGAAAGATCGTAGCATCTGTTCTGGCTAAAATGCCGATAGGAAGTATTTTATTGTTGAAGTCAAAGCCGGATGAGTATGCGTCAAAATCAATCGGACTGAAATCAAAGAATACAAATCTAAATCAACAGTATGGTGAAGTAGAATTCCTGTTGGATGGCCAGCAGCGGATGACAGTACTTACGAATGTTTTTTCAAATGTGATTTATGGAAAATGTGACAGATTTTCGGAATTAATTTCGCCATCATTGAAACGCAGATTTTTTCTCAGAATTCCCAAATGGGGAAAATGTAAAGAAGAGTCAGATCTGTTTGGGGTTTATGATTTGAATTTTCAAATTTCGGATTCAGTGGAACCCGATTTTTTGACGGCAGATATTTTACAGTTTATTGAGAGTATCAGTTTTTTAAATAATGATGGAGAACCATATAATCCACAGCGGGATCTGTCAACAGATTTAGATGATTTTTGTATGACATATAAAGAAGGGTATTTAGTTCCCTTGTATTTGATGATAGCACCGGAAAATGCAAAAAAATCACAGATAATGCTTCGATATAATACAATTACTGCGAGAATTGCAGGTAAAATCGGAGATGAAATCAAGCAGTATTTTATGAAATTGTCAGATGAGAAAAAGAAGAATGATTTTATAGAAGAGATTTTTGGAAATGACGAAAGCTGCCAGAAAATAAAAGAAGATCATTCTATGTTTTGTGGGAAAATTGAAGAAAAACAGATGGTATGGAAAATGTGTCTGGTAAATTATTTAGATTCCTGTGTGAAAAATGTAGCGCTTAATAAGATTGAAGTATCCGGGGAACAGCGTGACAGAGCGATTGATATTTATGAGAACTTAAATCGTGGTGGAATCAGTTTAAACACATTTGATCTGATCATGGCAAAAGTAGCGAAAGTAAGTACAAAAAACTTTTATGATCGTATGATTTTATATATTCGCGAAGAAAAAAGTTATGATAAGCAGGTTTTACCCGATTCGGTTGTTGCCATAATTGGAGATAAAATACAGAACAAACAATATAATGCATCATGTAGTACGGGGTGTTATAACGAAGAAAAAAATGAAATTGCAGGAAAGTATATTGATGTTTTTCTGGATGTGTTGTGTTTGTACTGCAATAATCAGTCATTCGATGCTGAAGAATATAAACTGGATTATATAAAAAAGAAACGCATTTTGATGTTAGAACCAGAAGAAATTGACGGTAATGCCAAAAAGGTCTGTGATGCGATAGACAGAGCAATGTTCTTTTTTCAGAGCAGATGTGGAATACGTAATATCCAGGAAATAAATTATTCATTGATGATCGTTTTAGTGGCAGTTGTATTTTTAAAGAATGAGTGGTTTCAAGAAAAGACAGTCCATAATATTTTAGAAGCGTGGTACTGGGCATCATTATTTTCCGGTGAGTATGATAAAGATCAGAATACAAAAATGATCACGCATCTTCAGACTATGGTAAAAACGATGCAGTCGGCTGACAGAAAAAAGAATACCGGATGGATCGCAAATATTAAAGATTATGTTTTAGAGGCACAGAATTTTTCTGATGAAAAGTTTTTACTTATGGAAAAGACAGATGAGGATCGTGTACCGAAAAAAGTAATGCGTATGTTTATGTGTCAGTACCTGCTGGCAAAAACATATAGGGACATGTTTGATAAGGATAAGATATTAAGTTCCTATTCTGAAGAAACAGAAGGATTTGAAGCACATCATATTATACCGCTTGGAACGGTAAAAAAGGTGGGAGAATCAACAACAAAACTTCGTAATGATGAAAAAAATATCTGTAATTCACCTTTAAATTTTGTGTACATAACAAAAAAAGCAAATAAGGAAATATCGGATGAATTTCTAAAAGATTATGTGCAAAAAATCAATGCGGAAGCAAAGGCAAAATTGCATATCACATCATATACAAAATCAGATATTCCGGAAAATCAGGTGAAGGATATTTTAAAGGAAAGGTATGATTTTTTGAAAGGAGATATCAGAGACCGTATTGGAACTTTGTTAAATTAGAGAAATTTAAGAAACGAAGAGAAGGCAATATGGGGGATGGAGGTATTTTATGAAAGAGGTCAGCGAAAAAGTAATGCGGAATATGATTTTTGAGGTTCTTCATGTGGAGCGTAAAAATTTGCGAAGCAAGGCAAAAACAGATCAGAGGATGGCGGAGGAACTTGCAAAGATCATAGTGGATTATGCAAAGATGTCAGTGTAGCAGACTTAGGGGGGAGAATAGCATGAGATTCCAGAGCATTACAATGAATAATTTTATGAGGTATAAGGGGCAGAATGTAATCGAGTTCAGCTGCGATGAAAAAAGAAATGTTACTGTCGTGCTGGGAGATAATACGGTTGGCAAGACAACAATTGCACAGGCATTTCGCTGGGTGCTTTATGGTGCGGTACTGACAGAACGCGGAAAGCAGCAGGAAGACTACCAGCTGTTAAACAATGATATTCTGGCAATGATGGATGCGAACAGTAAGGCGGATGTTACGGTGGAACTGGTTGCTGTTGATGATGACAAAAGATACCGGATCAAGCGTGAAATCCATTATACGCGTGCATATCCACAGTTGATCGCAAAAGAATTTTATAAGAAAGTTTCACTGGAAATATCAGAAAAGGATGATCCAAATGCCGGTATTTCTGTGGAAACGGAAAAAATAGAAGAGGTAATCCGTGAATTATTTCCCAAAAATCTGTCACATTATTTTTTGTTTGATGGAGAGAGATGGAATGATGTAACTGTTAACGGTGTGCGTGAAAATATCAAAGAGTCTGTACATACACTGACCGGATTATCTGCGTATCAGGCTGCAATCTGGCATTTGAAGGATATGGGAAGTCATTCCGTTATTAAAAAGTTCAAAGGAAAGATATCAGGTTCTGGTAATATGTATGATAATCTGGAAAAAGACCGGAATCGCATGGAACATGAGATAGAGCAGTGTAAAGATAAGATAAAAAATATCGAAATCAATATACAAAACAATAATGAAAAAATAGAGGAGGTGCAGCAGTATCTTCTTGAAAATAAGAATACGGAAATTTTGCAGGCAAAATATAACCAGTTATTAGTAGTAAGAAGAACGCAGGCGGAAAGAGGAGTTGCTGCATATAAAAGTCTGGTAAATTTATTCAGTGATAAAGCTTATATGTTGTTTGCGAAACCGATGATAGAGGCATCTGTGAAAATGGTAAAATCTGTTGCAGGAGAGCGGCGTGACATACCGCATATGCATCAGGCAAGTATTGACTATATCATAAAAACAGGCAGATGTATCTGTGGAACTCCGATTTTACCGGATTCTAAGGAATTAGAATGTCTGATGGAACAGAGAAATTATCTTCCGCCGGCAGATATTGGTTCATTACTGGGTGAGTTTGAACGGACAGGACAGCGCTGGAACCGGCAAAGCAATTCTGTTTATGAGGATTTAAGAGAAGATGCACAAAATGTGGATCAGAGCATCCGGGCTTACGAGGAAACCTGTAATCAATTAGCAGGGATGGAACAGCAGATGGACAGGCAGACAGACTTTGCCGAAAAAAGAAAAATGCTGAAATATTATCAGAGTGAAAACAGCAAATTAGGGGTGGAAAAGGGAACACTGCAGGGACAGATCTTAAATTTTGAGCGGCAGATCGAACGAACAGAAGCTGAGATGAAGAGTCAGGAAGTCAGAAGCGAAGAAAATAAAAAATGGCGAGATCGTGTAGATTTGGCAGAAGCATTATATACAAGATTAAGAAATGATTTTGAGGTAAAAAAGAATAAGACATTTCTGGAATTAAACGGACAGATTCAAAAAAATTTTGAGCGTATGTTCAATGCGAAAGATAAAAGAATACAGTTGACGGAAAATTATGAGATCCAGATGTTATATCAGACGGATTTGGGTTTCCGCGAAGAGAAGAACCTGTCAGAGGGCGAAAAAATCGCACGTAATTTTGCATTTATCGTTACAATCATGGAATACAGCAGAAATAAAAAGGCTGAGCATCTTGGAGTGGAAAGTGGAGGAGATACACTGCCGATTGTTTTAGACGGACCGTTTTCTAAACTGGGGGATAAAAATATCAGTCTGATTGCAAAAGTTTTGCCGGAAGTATCAGAACAGGTAATTATTTTTATGCTGGACAAGGACTGGAAGTACACAGGACTCGATGAATATGTCGGTGCGTCTTATTATATTGAAAAAGCAGCTGACGAGGCATATGCGTCCATACGGAAAGTAGAATCTGATCAGTAGCGGAAGGGGATACAAAAGATGGGGAATTATGAATTTTTTAAAAAAGAGTTTGAATTTCATGGAAAGCATGCCAGGATGGCGGGTGAATTGTGGGTAAAAGGTGACTATGAGCATACCTGTTTCCGGAGACTGATCGATCTGTATATGGTGGCAGCAGTGGTGGGATTTCGCGTAGACCGTAAAGCAAAGGAAGATTTCTCGCCGTTTGGGGCAAAGAGCATTTTAGCCGAGCAGATCATCAATGCAAAAGAAGAATTAGATTTTATTATGCAGATGATGATCATGCTGGATGCGAAAGAAAGCATGCCGGCTGAGGAAGCAGTAAAAAAAGCATTCCGGGGTGCGGAGACGGAGGAAGAATTTCAGGCTTATCAGTCCATGTTTCATGATTATGTCAGAGGCGGGGTAGAGGAACTGTATGAGAGACTGATCATTAAAAAAGCAGAACCGGACAGTGAATTTTATGATAATAAAACAGCAAATCTGATGTCTGTGTTAGAAAGATTTGGTTATGGTTTACAGGATATGGAGTAATAATTTTACATGATTTTTGAAGGAAAAATGTAAAGAAAATCAAAAACAGGTATTTACAATCGTCGAAAAAAGGGGTATAATCTAAGAGAATTATATCATACCAAGTGATAATTAGGTTATTACAATAAGGTAAGAAACCTAAAAGCTCTAATCCCATTCTTCGGAATGGGATTATCTTTTATACAGAAGTTTATTCATGACAATGACCGGTATGCGGATCATTGTTGGAGCGCGCAGAATAAAACAGTTGTCCCGTTTGCTGGTATGAGAGAGAACGGTTCAGATGAGAGGAGAAGGAACATGGACGAAAAAATGGATTATCGTATTGGGCTGGATATTGGTATTGCATCCGTCGGCTGGGCGGCATTACAGAACAACAGTGATGACGAGCCGGTTCGTATCGTAGACCTTGGGGTAAGGATATTTGATACAGCAGAAATCCCGAAAACAGGTGAATCTTTGGCGGGACCAAGGAGAGCTGCACGAACGACAAGAAGACGGCTTAGAAGAAGAAAACATCGTTTAGACAGAATCAAATGGCTCTTTGAGAATCAGGGTCTGATAAATATTGATGACTTTCTGAAACGATATAACATGGCAGGGTTACCGGATGTTTATCAGCTTCGCTATGAGGCATTAGACCGGAAACTGACGGATGAAGAATTAGCACAGGTGTTGCTTCATATTGCAAAACACCGTGGATTTCGTTCGACTAGAAAGGCAGAGACGGCTGCAAAGGAAAATGGTGCAGTTTTAAAAGCGACGGATGAAAATCAAAAGCGGATGCAGGAAAAGGGATATCGTACGGTCGGGGAGATGATTTATTTAGATGAAGCATTTCGAACCGGATGTTCCTGGTCGGAAAAGGGATATATTCTCACCCCACGCAATAAAGCAGAAAATTATCAGCACACCATGTTAAGGGCAATGCTTGTGGAAGAAGTCAAAGAAATTTTCTCCAACCAGAGACGTCTTGGAAACGAAAAAGCGACGGAAGAATTAGAAGAAATATATTTGGAAATCATGACAAGTCAGAGATCTTTTGATTTAGGACCAGGCATGCAGCCGGATGGAAAGCCAAGTCCATATGCGATGGAAGGTTTTTCGGACAGAGTTGGAAAATGTACATTTCTTGGAGATCAGGGGGAGCTGCGCGGCGCAAAGGGAACTTATACGGCAGAATATTTTGTGGCACTGCAGAAAATAAATCATACAAAACTGGTTAACCAGGATGGAGAGACCAGAAACTTTACAGAAGAGGAACGACGGGCACTGACTTTGTTGTTATTCACACAGAAGGAAGTGAAGTACGCAGCAGTTCGCAAGAAGTTAGGTTTGCCGGAGGATATTCTTTTTTATAATTTAAATTATAAAAAAGCTGCCACGAAAGAAGAACAGCAAAAAGAAAATCAAAATACGGAAAAAGCAAAATTTATTGGGATGCCATACTACCATGATTACAAGAAATGTTTGGAAGAACGGGTGAAATATCTGACAGAAAATGAAGTCAGGGATCTGTTTGATGAGATTGGTACGATCCTGACCTGTTATAAGAATGATGACAGTCGTACGGAGCGGCTGGCTAAGCTGGG
>ERZ1026776.1352-NODE-1352-length-13800-cov-17.848963_pt1 | contig 13800 bp, 7 predicted proteins | sample MGYA00380125_ERZ1026776 | MGnify/ENA primary metagenome ERZ1026776 (study PRJEB33269, sample SAMEA4719761) | human gut metagenome | biome: human-associated habitat; feature: organic feature; material: feces | place: Cameroon | collected 2013-10 ...
ATCTGAAGACCAACGAGATCTACCATGCGGATTATGATTTCGCAAAGGCTAAATCTGCTTATATCTGGAAGACTATCGTGGATCCTTTCATTGGAAAATACTCCCTGATCAAGGTAAATTCCGGTGTACTGAAAACAGATGACCTGCTGTATAACGTGGATCGTGATATTGAAGAGAAGATTGGTAAAATCTATGTATTGCAGGGCAATAAGCCTATCGAAGTCAGTGAACTGCATGCCGGAGACATCGGAGCACTGGCAAAGCTGACTGCAGCGAGAACCGGCAACAGTCTTTCTACCAAGGCGACGACTATTAAATACGGCAAGTTCGATATTTCCACTCCCTATACCTACATGCGGTATAAGCCGAAGAATAAGGCGGATGTGGATAAGATATCCCAGGCATTGCAGAAGATGACCCATGAAGATCTGACCATCCGGGTGGTGAATGATGCGGAGAACCGCCAGACATTACTTTACGGCATGGGTGATCAGCACCTGGATATTGTGGTCAGCCGTCTGTTAAACGAATACAAAGTAGAGATCGAGCTGTCCAAGCCGAAGATCGCATACAAAGAGACTATCAAGAAACAGTCCGATGTGGAATATAAGTATAAGAAACAGTCCGGTGGACACGGTCAGTACGGTCATGTAAAAATGCGTTTCTCACCTTCCGGCGATCTGACGAAGCCCTATGAGTTTGCAACAGAAGTCGTAGGCGGAGCAGTACCGAAGAACTTTTTCCCGGCAGTGGAAAAAGGTATTCAGGAATCCGTAGGCAAAGGACCTCTGGCGGCATATCCGGTAGTTGGTGTCAAGGCAGTACTGTACGATGGCTCCTACCATCCGGTAGACTCCTCTGAGATGGCATTCAAGACCGCAGCGATTCAGGCGTTCAAGAAGGGCGTCATGGAAGCGGGGCCGGTTCTGTTAGAGCCCATCATGTCCCTGAAAGTTACGGTACCGGATGCTTACACCGGTGATATCATGGGAGACCTGAACAAGAGACGGGGCCGTGTACTGGGCATGACACCCATGAGCGGCGGCAAGCAGATCATCGAAGCGGATATTCCCATGAGCGGATTATTCGGCTACTGTACGGATCTTCGCTCCATGACCGGAGGCAGAGGCGATTATTCCTATGAATTTGCCCGCTATGAGCAGACACCTTCCGATGTACAGGAGAAGGAAGTGGCAGCCAGAGCAGCGAAAGTAGCAGAGAATAACGCAGAAGATTAATGTACAAAAATACATAGGATTCATAAAAAGAGACCGGCGGATATTGTCCGGTCTCTTTTTCGGTATCCCATCGTAACATTGTAAAATCATCGATACCGCTGCATCAGATTGATCAGTAATGTTATCCATGCAAACATGATTCATCACCTCTCGTATATAAGATATGCACAGAGGACAGAAAATATGTACAAATATGTTTGGATAGAGCCGCAGTCCTTGACAGTATCGGTAAAACACGATAAAATAATCGGTAGTTTTTTAACGACTTGAGAACATGAATTTTAAATAGAAAGCTTCTCATAGTTTAGGAGGAAATGATTATGGCAGTACCTTACAATCACAGAGAGGTAGAGAAAAAATGGCAGACTGTCTGGGATGACGAAAAAGCATTCAAGACTTCCGACGATTTCTCCAAGCCCAAATATTACGCACTGGTAGAGTTCCCTTATCCTTCGGGACAAGGATTACACGTAGGTCATCCGAGACCTTATACCGCACTGGATATCGTAGCACGTAAGCGCAGAATGCAGGGTTACAACGTGCTGTATCCCATGGGATGGGATGCGTTCGGTCTCCCTACCGAGAATTACGCAATTAAAAATCACATTCATCCGAAGATCGTAACCAAGAACAATGTTGCAAGATTCAAGAATCAGCTGCATTCCTTAGGTTATTCCTTTGATTGGGACAGAGAGATCAATACCACGGATCCTGAGTATTATCACTGGACTCAGTGGATCTTTTTAAAGCTGTTCAAGGCAGGACTGGCTTACAAGACAGAGATGCCCATCAACTGGTGTACCTCCTGTAAGGTAGGTCTGGCAAATGAGGAAGTAGTCAACGGTGTCTGCGAGCGTTGCGGTTCCGAAGTTATCCGTAAGGTCAAGAGCCAGTGGATGCTGAAGATCACTGAATATGCAGACAAGCTGATCGAGGGCCTGGATACCGTAGATTATATCGAGCGTGTCAAGGTTTCCCAGAAGAACTGGATCGGCAAGTCACAGGGTGCCGAGGTGGATTTCACACTCACCGGCAAGGACGAGAAGCTGCGCATTTACACCACCAGACCGGATACGCTGTTCGGCGTTACCTACATGGTAGTATCTCCGGAGCATCCTGTACTGGATAAATACAAGGACGAGATCAAAAACTGGGATGATATCGTGGCATATCGTGAGATGGCTGCGAAGAAGTCTGATTTCGAACGTACCGAGCTGGCAAAGGATAAGACCGGTGTTTGCATCCAGGGCCTGACCGCTACCAATCCCGTCAACGGTAAAGAGATCCCCGTATGGGTATCCGATTATGTCCTGATGACTTACGGTACCGGTGCAATCATGGCAGTACCTGCCCATGATGAGAGAGACTGGGAGTTTGCTAAAAAGTTTGGCATGCCCATTATCGAAGTCGTAGCCGGAAGCCCCGTCAGCGTAGAAGAAGCTGTATATACTGATGTTGCTGATGGTACTTTGGTCAATTCTGATTTCCTGAACGGTCTGTCTGTGGCAGAAGCCAAAGAGAAGATCATGAACTATCTGGAAGAGAAGGGCATCGGTAACCGCAAGACCAATTATAAATTAAGAGACTGGGTATTCTCCAGACAGCGTTACTGGGGTGAGCCGATCCCTATCGTACATTGCGATAAGTGCGGATATGTTCCCATTGATGAGAGCGAACTGCCTCTGCAGTTACCCGATGTAGAGAGCTACATGCCTACCGACACCGGAGAATCTCCTCTGGCTGCCATGACTGACTGGGTAAATACCACCTGTCCCTGCTGCGGCGGTCCGGCAAAGAGAGAGACAGATACCATGCCTCAGTGGGCAGGTTCTTCCTGGTATTACCTGCGTTATACCGATCCTCACAATGACAAGGCACTGGCAAGTCCTGAAGCATTGAAGTACTGGCTGCCGGTTGATTGGTACAACGGCGGTATGGAACATACCACACTGCATCTTTTGTACTCCCGTTTCTGGCATAAGTTCCTGTATGATCAGGGCGTAGTACCTACTCCCGAACCTTATCAGAAGAGAACCAGCCACGGTATGATCTTAGGATCCAATGGTGAGAAGATGTCCAAGTCCCGCGGCAACGTGGTAAATCCGGACGATATCGTACAGGATTACGGTGCAGATACTCTGCGTACCTACGAGATGTTCATCGGTGCCTTTGATCTGAGTGCTTCCTGGAGTGAGGAAGGCGTAAAGGGATGCCGTAGATTCCTTGAGAGAGTTTGGAAGTTGCAGGATATCCTGACTGATGAAGAAGGTTATAGTGCAGACTTAGAGACCAAGATGCACCAGACCATTAAAAAGGTCAGCAGCGATTTCGAGAACCTGAAGTACAACACCGCTATTGCAGCTATGATGTCCCTGATCAACGAGTTCTACAAGAAGAACGCCATTACCAGAGGCGAATACAAGACACTGCTTACTTTGCTTAACCCCGTAGCACCGCATATCACTGAGGAATTATGGCAGACTGCCGGCTTTGAAGGCAGATTGTATCAGGCAGCATGGCCTGAATTCGAGGAAGAGAAGACCGTAGAGAGCGTTGTCGAGATCGGAGTTCAGGTCAACGGCAAGATGCGTGTGACCATCAAAGTTTCCAAGGATGAGACCAAGGAAAATGTCATCGCCATGGCAAAAGAAGCTTTGGGCGACAAGCTGACCGGCAACATCGTAAAAGAGATCTACGTTCCCGGCAGAATCGTTAACATCGTAGTTAAATAGTAAAGCATCAAACATACAAGAGAAATAAAATCATGAATAAGATAACTCCTGACAGACCTTACGCCTGCCGGGAGTTATTTCTTTGAGCTTTACTTTTTTCTAAAATATTTTGAATCTGCTGCAGTTCTGCTTCGCTGCTGTATTTTTTGATGGCAGTGATGGCTGCCTGCATTTCCTGTGGGGTAAAAGTAAGATGCTCCTGCTTCGCCTTTCGCATGGCGGGCATGAGAAGTGCCATCATTTCTTTTTGTGTTTTGCCATGCCCTTTGGCAAAAAGAGTGGAGAGAAATTCTAATTTTTCTCTGGGGATGTCCTTCACGAGATCATCCTGCATCCAGAGGGGAGTCTGTGAATAATCCATTTTGTTGACCTCCTGATTGATTTTGAGTGGCTGCGAAAAGTCCGGACAACATAGACGGATCGAAACCATCCGGATCTGAGAAGCCTTCCGGGAACAGCTCCTGCATAGACTTAGCCATATCCATCATTTCTTGAAAATTATGGATGTTGTCAAGCATCTTGGTGACCTGCTGCAGGGATGCTTTCTGTGCTTCATCGCATAAAGGCATCAGATCACTACATAGTTCACCGGCGAGACTGCTTCCATCGGACGGTAGAGAAAAACTGTGCAGAGCAGTTTCCGGATGCTTTCTGAAAAGTGCCAGCGTATATTGCAGCTCCTGGAATTTTATGTAGACAGCAAGTCCTATCAGGAGATGCGGATCTATATAATAGGCAAGTGTTTTCAGAATCTGAATGCGGTTGTTGGTGAATAAGGTATCAAAGGCAGCCGCCTTGTCGATTCTGTTATCATCCATGTGTCCGTTACCTTCCTGCCAAATAGTTACTAGTATTTTATGAGCGCGGCAACAGGCTTATGACGATCAGTCCTTCGGGGTACAGCTTCGTCTGTACCCCGGGATGACCGCACACTCAATCTCCGGGAGCTCCCGGAAAGTCAGCGTTAGTTGCAGCCGCAACCGTTACCGCAGCTGTTATTGCCACCGCAGAAGCAGGACAGAAGCAGGATCCAGATCAGCCATTCACAGCAGTCATTGCCGCCGCAGCCATTGTTGCTGCCCAGCAGTCCGCAGCCGTTGTTGTTACCGCAGCCACCGCCGCAGAACAGTAACAGGATGATCCAGATGCAGCTGTTGCCGAAAATACCGTTACCACAGTTGTTATTGCCGCAGGAATTGTTGCAGCCGCAATTTGTAGCAGTTAAGTCACTCATTTTTAGTGCCTCCACATTTTATTTATGCTCTATTGTATGCGGGGGAGCATGTCAATGTTTCCGGAAAAGGCTTGCAATAATTTTCGGATATAGTACAATAAAATCGTACTCCATGCAGATATGTGTTGTGATGGGTTGCATAGTTTCGATAAAGTAATTAAGGATAAATAGATGACACAGAAGATATATGTGGTAGAAGGACGAAAGTTCCGCACGGAAGCGGATTACCAGAACGCCCTGAAGGATCAGCAGGTGATCGAGAATCTCCGGATGCAGACGAAGAAGATGAGTCTGGCGGATCAGAAGAAACTGCTGGAAGTGATCCGCAGCGGAAAGTGTAGATTTCATAGCATCCTGGGACAGGATTATATGGAAGAACTGTCGGAAGAGATTAAGAGGCAGGAAACTCCAAAGAAATCCAAGGCCACTCACGAGAAAAAAGAGACATTTAAGAAAAAAGAACCGATAAAAAAAGAACCGGTTAAAAAGAAAACCACGCAAAAGAGAGCGGCGGAAAAAAAGAAGGCTCTGAAGAGAAATATAGAGCCGCAGTTCGACGAGGCAGAACTGGACAGAATCGTAAAAGAGGAACTGAAAAAACAGGAAAAAAGAAGGAAACTTTTAGTGGTCTGCTGCAGTATGGCAGCTATCGTCTGCCTTAGCTATTTCGGAATTTATAACTGGTACAACTACCGGACAGCAGATAATTATAAGCTGCTGAGTGAACTGAAGGACAAGGAACCTGCAGCCAGCGAGGCACCGGCGCCGGTGATCCATTATACGTCGGAAGAAGGGCAGAGTACGCCGCCTCCGGTGTTGGATGAATATAAAAATTTATTAAATAAGAACAAAAGACTAATCGGATGGGTAAAAATTGACGATACTAATATAGATTACCCTGTAATGCAGACAACGGATAATGAATATTATCTGGATCACAATCTGAATCAGGAGTATGACAAGAATGGATCTATTTTCATGGACAAAGACTGTGATGTGCTGAAGCCCAGCACGAATCTGATTCTGTACGGACATCACATGAAGAGCGGGCAGATGTTCGGTAACCTGTCATTGTACAGCGACCAGAGCTACTATGAGAAGCATCCCTACATACAGTTTGATACCATCTATGAAAAAGGTCTGTATGAGATCATGTATGTATTCCGTTCGAGGGTATACAGTGAAGATGAGATCGTATTCAAATACTATCAGTTTATAGACGCCCAGAGTGAGCAGGAATTTGACTCTTATATGAATGACATGGAGGGAATGTCATTATATGACACAGGAGTCACGGCTCAATACGGTGACCGGCTTTTAACTCTGTCGACTTGTGATTATCAGGAGAAAAACGGCAGATTCGTAGTGGTTGCCAAAAGGGTGACGGCAAAGGAGTAAAGGATGACTAAGGGTACAAGGAAGACCAACAGAAGATTAAAAAAGACAGTAAGGAAGACCCTGGGAACACTGTTCCTGATCTCAGCGATCGTAGTAGCAGCGATCCCTACGGAAGGACTGCACGCGGCAGATGACGTAGCAACACAGGGGGCGGAACATACACTTAGTGACCATAATGCCACACATAGACCTGATAGTGGCAGCTATACATATAAAGTATCACTTGCTAAGGATAGTACAGAGAAAAGCAATCTGGTTTCGCCGACCAGCAGCGTGCCGACTATGGCAGATTTAATTCCGGAGATTAAGGATTCTGATAATATTTACACAACCGGAACAAATGCAGACGGAAGTAATTATCAGTTCGCATATGTACTATATAAGAATGTGTGGTCTGCGGTAATTTTGGGATATAACAAGGAAAACAACCTTCCCAATAATACACTGACCATTCCGGATACGGTCAGTGCGTATATACAGCCGACCCGTAACCTTGGTACGGTAAATGGTTATGTAGCTGCCAGCCAGACCGGCGAGCCGTTGTATTATGAAGCATTTACAGAACATACACGTCAGGTGGATGATCCGGATAAGCCGATTCTTGATACAGCTGGTCTTCCAACGGGTAAATTTGAAAAAAAAGATGAAGTATATTATACCGGAGAGATGCTTCCTTGCTATTATACAGATAATACATGGAAAGAGTATCCTTTGGAAGATTTCTTTTATTATGATGGTACAGGCAGTTATACAAGTACTAAGGCAGAAGATGATTCTGACAGCAGCCAGAAGAAAACCTATACCGGTTATCACAGAACCGGAACGGATACACAGCATCAGTGGATTAAGAACGCAGAAGTAAAGTATATTGGTAATCAATATTTGGATTCTAAATATGATAAGATTAGCCATACCTATCAGTGGAAAGTAAAAGGTTATATTACCAATCCGGCTCAGGGAATTTTCTCTGAAGCAGGAAATATCCGTACTTTGAATATTGGATCCAGTCTGATTGGCGTGGGAAATTATGCGTTTTATAACTGTGGAAGTCTGGAGTCCATTTCCTTTGGTAACGGACTTACGGTAATCGGTAATTCTGCATTCTACGGCTGCGGTAGTTTGATAAACATCAGTGTCCCGGATGCATCTAATCTTGGACAGATTGGAGACCATGCATTTTATAAGTGTACGAAACTGACAGATGTGAATATCCCTATTTCTGTGCAATATATTGGAGACTATGCTTTTGCAGAGTGCCCATTTTTAAGTAACGTGGAGTTATGTAATTCGGATCCGGCAGATGGACCCAGTGCAAGTCATCTGACTGAGATCGGATGGAGCGTATTTGAAAACTGTGAGACACTCTCAGCCATTACATTCCCTGATAATTATTCGGAGACTCTGGATATTTCTGTATTCAAGGGATGTAAGAGCTTAAGACGGATCACAGTTCGAAACAGAAATCAGTCTTTTGTTGAAAAAACAGATGGCAATGTATATTGTTTCCAGTGCTTTAAGGATATGCTGGAGGGAGAACCGGTAAACGGTACCTTCTATTTTGAAGGAAGACCGGAATCTTCTATTCATGATTTTACAAAGGATAAATGTTTTGCATTTAGCTATATGGAGTATGATTCTGATCAGAAGCAATACGTAAGTCAGAACAAATATGAACTAACAGTGCAGGATCCGGATCATCCGAATGACAGTACAGCACGTTCCACTTATGTAGTTGATTCATCGAATACATTGCTTACTAGTACCATTGGAAAGAATGTGTCTACTTTGGACATTCCGGCACAGATTGGACCTTATCATATTTATAATATTGGATCCAATGCATTTGCAAATAAATGTTCTTTGAAAATGATTACAATTCCTGCCACGGTACAGTCTATTTCGGATGGTGCATTCAAGGGATGTCATAATTTGGAATATGTTGTATTTGACTCCGATACAGTATTCATCGGTACCGATGCATTTAAAACACAGGATTTTGCAAACAGTGCAACACATACCTGCAGTGGAAATGTGAAAAATGATGTTACAGATAATTCTCCTGCAGTGAAATTAAAGTTTGTAGGGAATATCTCATCTACATCGACACCTTACCTGTATGCTATGAATCCTAATAGCAATTATAATAACGGTAGTCAGGCAGTCAGTTATATTGAATATCGAAGCGGCTGGCCTACCAATATTACAGTGCAGTATAATAAGGAAAAAGGTGTAAGTGAACTGATTGATTTTCCGGCATATTCGGAGTTGAGCAGCTATGCGAACGAAGCAAAGTATCCATATCTGACGGATGCACAAAGAAAGGCAGCCGAAGAGGCTCTTGATAATGATGCACAAGGAAAAACGCAGACAGAGGATCAGCAGAATTTCATTAATTCAGCATTGAACATAGTGATTCCGGATGGTGTACAGGCAATTAAGGATGAATTGTATATAGCAAAAGAAGCACTGGATCCGAGCAAAGAAAAAACAGTAACAATCAATGGACTGGATGCCATTGAAGAAAAGGATTTTCAGGGAGCAGAAAGACTGAAATCTGTTTCTATATTAGGAAATACAGCTTCAATTGCAAAAGAGGCATTTAAGGACTGTATCGGATTAGAGGTAGTAAATATTACTGGAAATGTGACCTCTATAGGCGATTATGCATTCGATGGATGTACAAGCTTGGGAAGTACGGAAAAATCTGAAGTAATTTTATCTGGTACGATTAGCAGCTTGGGAAGAATTCCGTTCAAAAACTGTAAACAATTGCAGACGGTTACTTTTCTCGGAAATGATTATTACAGTTGTGATAACAGTATTATTTATGGTATGAGCAATGGCGCAAAAGCGAGCATTGTAGAGTGCCTGGAGGGTAGAACGAAGAACGGAAGCGGAAGATTTGTAAAGGCTTCCGAGACCGCCGGCGTTATAAAACTTGAGCCGGAAGCTTTTCGATATGGAAGTGATCTCAGTGAAATTGACTTGTCAGATACTATGATAACGGAAGTTCCGGAATATGCTTTCGCAGATACGCCAAAGCTTCGTACTGTGAAATTGCCTGCGACAACTGTCAGACTGAACAATAATGTGTTTGACAAGAGTGAGATGGAGCGTCTGGAGGCAGGAAGTGCACTGGATCGGATTGCACAGGAGGCATTTGCAAATTTGGGTAAGAACGGAGACAAGGCTCATTCTGAGGTTACGATTTGTGCTCCGAAGGGAAGCTATTTATATGAGTATGCAGAACTGAATAAATTTGCAACAGATACGGTTCCACAGGTAAACTATTATACAGTAAAATTCCGTGATTGGAATGAAGAATTAGGCAGAAATGTGGAGGTTGGCGAGCCACAGACGGTAAAAGAAGGCGAGGATGCAGTTCCTCCGACACCTGCAGGGAAAAAGGAATGCACTTTCGTAGGATGGGATCCGAAGTGCACAGAAATTTCTGGAGATGTAACATGTACAGCAGTATATGAACCCATAGATCCGGATGCTGAAAAATTAACAATTACTTTTGTCAACTATGATGAGGTAGTCGTTAAGACCATTCTGGTAGAGAAGGGTGGAAGTATAGCTGATACCGAGTTACCCAATTCCGATATCGACTTGTTGAAGCGCGACGGATACACATTTATTGGCTGGGATAGAACACTTACCAATATCCAGGAGTCTTTCACAACGAAAGCGGTTTATAAAGCAATCGCTGAGGATGATATCGTAGTCAGATATATCAACAGTGTGACTAAGGAAGTATTCTATCAGACTACGATCAAGAAGGGTACCGTAGCACCCAGCATCCAGACTCCTACGGTCAGCGGTTACACCTTCAAGGAGTGGTTACCGAATATCTCTACGGCAATTACGGAGAATACGGATTTCTATGCAGTATATGAAGCAAACGGTTCAAACGGTAACAACGGTGGAAACACCAGCCCCGGAGCCAGCACCAGTCCGGGAGCTAATAATAATGGTACCACTGCCAAGATGTACACCCTGACCGTTAAGAATGGTTCCGGATCCGGAAGCTATATTGCAGGTTCCCAACCGATCATTGTGGCAAACGATCCCGCAGCAAACCAGCAGTTTAGCAGCTGGTCCATTGATCCGTCCAATACGAAGATTGCCAGCAAGGTTCTGTCTGCAACAGTAATTACCATGCCGGAAGCAAATGTAACTGTAACGGCGAACTATACAGCAAAATCAGGTTCCGGTAGAAAGACCAGTACCTCTACGGGAAGCGGTAATTCCACGAATTCCAATTCCAACAGAAGACCGGGCAGCACTACCACGGGAACCGTATCCGGCGGCAGAACCACTGTTGTTATTGATAAAAACGGTCTGTCCAATACCGGTGTGGTATCCGCAACAGTGAACGGATCTTCCGATAATTTTGTTATTAAGATCACAGAGAGCGCCGCAGCTTCAGAAGAAGTAGTGAAAGCTCTGATGGCAGAATACGGAAGTGATATCAGTGCTATCAAGTATTTCCCCATGGACATCAGTCTCTATGATTCCACCGGCAATACGAAGATCACAGATACCACAGGACTGTCCATCAGCATTACATTGCCTCTGCCGGATTCTCTGATCACCTATGCAGGTAATAACAAAGTGGCAGGTGTAGTGAACAGTAAGTTAGACAAGCTGTCACCGAAGTTCTCCACGATATCCGGTGTATCCTGCGTAACTTTCACTGCTGAGCATTTCTCGCCGTATGTGATCTATGTGGATACAAATAATCTGACTGCGGGAACCATCGCAGACAGCACGCCTAAGACCGGCGACGGAATCCATCCCAAGTGGTTTTTGTCCATGGGACTTGCCTGTCTGTCTATTGTATTCTTCATGAAGAAGGATAAAAAGACTCTGAAAGCAGCCAGAGTATAACGTAAATAAAGGATGGGAAGGTTTATGAATCATAAAAAGTGGTTGGTCGTCATGGCTTTGGTGGCTACCGCGTTGATCCTGACACATCTTCCTGTGTCAGAGGCAGATGCGGCGGCGTCTGCCTCTGATTTTCAGATACAGGGAAGCACGTTGGAGAAATACAGAGGCAGCGACGAGAGAGTCACAATTCCGGATACAGTGGAGGTTGTGGGCGAGAGTGCCTTTGAGAACAATCAGAAGGTACAGTTCGTTGTGATCCCCAAATCGGTCAAACGACTGGATGGCTATGTATTCTGGGGCTGTAATAACCTGGAAGAAGTGGTACTTGGAAAAGGTCTGACGACTGTGGACGAGTATTCGTTCGCCGGATGTAGCGGATTAAAACAAATTACGATTCCGGAGAATGTGCTAAGCATCGATGCACAGGCATTTGCCGGATGTACGAACCTAACAGATATTTATATTCCTGCAACGGTGACAAATATTGCTGATGATGCGTTCTTAAATTGTGATAATGTGACAATTCATGCAGACGAGGGCAGTGTGGCTGCGCAGTTCGCACAAAAACTGGAAGAGCAGAGAAGGAAGAATCCTCTGGTGACGGCAGCACCTGCACAGACTCCGGCAGCGGACGGGACTGCAGATGTACAGACGACAGAAGAGCCTGCACCGGTAGAGACGCCGAGTCCTGCACCGACCCCGGTGCCCGGTAATGTGTTAGGCAGTACGGTAGTCGTGGGGAATCACGCCATGGTCATGGTGCATCCCGGTCTGGAGAGGGTACAGCAGGGAAATACGGAACCGGTGGATGACGGTTTAGAAGCGACTATTGTAGAGACAGAAGACGGGATCGTTCCGGAATGGAAATATTATAGGGATCAGTCCCTCGGTACAGTGACGATTCCGGAGGGGACTTGTGAGATTGACAGATTTGCTTTTTCCAGAAGCAGTGTGCATACGGTTATAATTCCGGAAGGTGTTACAACGATTGCGTACGCAGCATTTTATCATTGTGATGATCTGAAAAATGTAGTGATTCCGGATACTGTGACTTCAGTAGGTGCGAAGGCCTTTACCCACACCGGCTGGATGGATGATTTTGAGCAGAACAGCACGGAGAACTTTTTGATCAGTGGCGGTGTGCTGGTGGCATATAAGGGAGACTCGGCAGAAGTGACAATACCGGATGGTGTGCGTGTGATCGCAGACGAAGTATTTAAAGACCATACCGAGATTCAAAAGGTATATCTCCCGGCAGGCATTGCAGCTGCAAACAGCGATATTTTTCCGGAGGGAACGGAGATCATAAATGAATAATGGGTAATTTACCGACACCAGTAAAAATGGCCGGCATAAGATAGAATAAGTCTTATGCCGGTTTTTTGGTGGGAGCGGAAGAAATCTATGCAGCGGGTAAGGGAACAGGTACAGGTACCGGAACAATTATATGATGGGCAGTCGAACACATCACCTGCTGTAATTGCAGTGTTGGATACCGGGATTGCCTATCATCCGGATCTGGCGGGAAAACTGTTGTGTTTTGCGGATTTTGTAGAGAAACGTCCGCTTCCGTATGATGATAACGGACATGGAACACATATATGCGGGATTCTATGTGGAAGCGGGGAGTTATCAGAAGGGAGATTTCGCGGAATGGCACCCGGGGCAAAACTGGTCGTGGGGAAAGTATTGGATGATAACGGGGAGGGATCCTGCGATGCCATGAGAAATGCATTGCAGTGGGTCCTGCGGGTAAAGAATCGTTACAAGATCCGGATCCTGAATATCTCTGTGGGAATCGGAGACCTGAAGGAACGGTATAAGGAGCAGGTGTTACGGGAAGAGCTGGAGAAGCTGTGGGATCATAACATTCTCGTAGTCTGCGCTGCGGGAAACAATGGTCCTGTGGACGGAAGCATCTCTGAGATGGCGAGCAGCAGAAAAGTACTGACAGTGGGCTGCCATGACGGCAGATACTGTAAAAATGATCCCGGTAGATGTGAGACCTATTCCGGCAGAGGCAGAAGATATGATGTGCTCCGCAAGCCCGACATTGTGGCTCCCGGTACAAGAATCCTGTCCTGCAATGCTTCCTGGCGCAAACAAAACGGCAGAATCCTTATGCCTTATGTTGCCAAAAGCGGTACCTCCATGGCGACTCCCATTGTATCCGGAGCTGCGGCGCTGGCGCTCGGAAAATATCCGTGGCTGACCAACGAAGAGTTTGTCCGTCTGCTGTCTCTGACAGCCACGGATCTCGGAGAACCCTGGAATAAGCAGGGCTTCGGAATGCTCAATGTCCGCA
>ERZ1026776.1358-NODE-1358-length-13769-cov-4.558918_pt1 | contig 13769 bp, 10 predicted proteins | sample MGYA00380125_ERZ1026776 | MGnify/ENA primary metagenome ERZ1026776 (study PRJEB33269, sample SAMEA4719761) | human gut metagenome | biome: human-associated habitat; feature: organic feature; material: feces | place: Cameroon | collected 2013-10 ...
TCGTATAGCTGTAAAAATGAATAAGATTTGCAATGACTTGCGTCTTCTGGCATCCGGTCCGCGTTGCGGGTTGGGTGAGATCAATCTGCCTGCCATGCAACCCGGTTCGTCTATCATGCCCGGTAAGGTAAATCCGGTTATCCCCGAAGTGATGAACCAGATCGACTATAAAGTGATAGGCAACGACCTTTGCGTGGCTATGAGTGGCGAAGCGGCTCAGATGGAGCTGAATGCGATGGAACCGGTTATGGCACAGTGTTGCTTTGAATCTGCCGATTTGCTGATGAATGGCTTCGATACACTGCGTACTTTGTGCATAGACGGCATTACGGCCAATGAGGAGAAATGCCGGAAAGATGTTCACAACAGTATCGGTGTTGTGACGGCCCTCAACCCTGTCATCGGGTATAAGAATTCTACCAAAATTGCCAAAGAGGCACAGGAGACCGGTAAGGGAGTTTACGAACTGGTGTTGGAACATAACATTCTTTCGAAAGAAGACCTTGATACGATCCTGAAGCCGGAAAACATGATTCATCCGGTTAAACTCGATATTAAGCCTAACAACTGATCCGGGGAATCCGGTCAGCATATTTAAGAAGTTGTATCCCAATCCGGTTACAGTTCTTTCTTCCGTTTAGGGAGGATAGGAGAATTGCAACGGTTTGGGGTACAACTTCTTTTTTTATTTTCTGAAGTTTGAGAGCTGAATCCGGTATTTTTTTTCTATCTTGCCGGTGTGATTAATGATGATACTATGAAAAAATTCCCTTTTTACTTTCTGGTGCTGTACCTGTTGGTTTCATGCCAGGGGACGAAGCAGGCGGAGACTCAGGCTTTATCCGTTGTCGACATGACAAAAAGTTACCCTGAAAAAGAGATTGTTCTGCAAGACATTGCCGATGTGGAATATATTCCTTTGGAAACTACCGATGACTTTCTGTTCAATGGTGTTGCCGCGATAGTGTCCGATAAATATATCGTGACGATAGGTCACCAGAGTGAAGATGTCTGTCTGTTCAGCCGGGAGGGAAAAGCCCTTACCCGTATCCACTGGGTGGGAAATGGTCCGGGAGAATACAAAGATATTGCGACGGTAGACGTAAACTGGGAGAATGGCGAACTTTATCTGAAAGAGATGAACCGGCAAAAAATTCACGTCTATTCGCTGGATGGCACGTTCAAGCGTTCGCTTCCTTATCCCGAAAATATATGGTTGAACCAGATGTATCTTTTCTCTCCCGAATATCTGATTGCCTCCCGGGACTTCACTCCTTCCGCAGGTTCGGATGCCGGGTTCCATCCCTACCTCCTTGTCTCTACCGAGAGCGGACAGCTGGATTCTTTGAGCTATGTGCAGAAAAAATGTGTGCAAGTTAAATTAATCATCAACGAGCAAGCGCATCTGTATGGCTATATGCATGAGCCATCGATTATTTGCAATGGTTCCCGGTTCTACATAGGCAATGCGGACTCGGATACTTTGTTTACGATGGAGCCGGATTTTGCTTTAAAACCTTTGCTGGTCCGGACCCCTTCACATAATGAAGAAGGGAACCAGTATGGTTTGTTTTTGAAAGGAGTGGCGGGACCCTATCTTTTTTTAACCAAGCAACCGATGGAGATACCTATGAACAGCATCGATCATCTGGATTTGCAAAATGAAGAATGGCTTTATGATCGCCGTACCCAGGAGGTTTTCCGCTATATTTTCAAGAATCGTGAAGATACTTCGAAACCGGTCTCAGGCATCATGTTTTATCGTTATCCCGAAGATTGCGCTTTAGTCATTCTGAAGTCGGAAGATTTGGTGGAGGCTTACGAAGCCGGTGAGTTGAGTGGTGAACTGAAGAAGATTGTTTCGGGAATGAAAGTAGATGATAATCCTGTCCTGATGCTGATACAGTTTAAGGGATAGGGAAACGGTCTTCATAGAGAAGGGGGAGGTGTCACAGTCTGTGGTGAAACGGGCTTTTGCAAGGCTCTTTTTCTTAATCGGAACCTGCAAGCCTGTGCGGAAAGAGTGGGATTCAAACCCACGGAACAGACAAGCCGTTCACCGGATTTCGAGTCCGGCCCATTCGATCACTCTGGCATCTTTCCTTAAATGTACTACAAAGGTAAATCGTTTTATGATTCGTTGTTCCGGTAAGGGTGTTTTTTTCTTCTTGCCGGGATTTTGCTGCTACTTTATGAGGTTGCGGGTCTATTATTAAAAGATCCGATATACCAGTTGTACATCTCATATATAGTTCCCTTAGATGATAAAGATGGATCTTTTTATTGAGAAAACGGCAAGTCCTTTATATTGGGGATTGAAACAACAAAATGCTGTTGAGTAATGTTATAGAATAGAGCGCTTTGCTGAAAATATGCAAACGAATTTAATGTTTTTTTAATTTAAAACTATATCTTTGTCCCGAATTTTAAACACAACTTAGTTATGAAAAAGATTATTAGTGCTTTAATGATAGCTGTATGTATCGGTATGGCTATGCCTGCTCAGGCACAACTTATCAAGTTTGGTGTGAAAGGTGGTGTAAACCTGGCAAAAGCTGATTTTAATAAGTCTGATTTTAAAACAGACAACTTCACCGGTTTCTTTATCGGCCCGATGGCTGAGGTTACTATCCCACTGATAGGATTAGGTGTTGACGCCTCTCTTCTTTTCTCTCAAAGAGGTGTAAAGGTCGGTGATAAATATCCTAATACTAGTCTTTTGGATGCGGATGGAGATGTAAAAATAGGGAGCCGCACTATTAGACAAAACGGGCTTGATATTCCTATCAATCTGAAATATACTATCGGATTGGGTAGTTCACTAGGAATTTATATAGCTGCTGGACCAGATTTCTATTTTAATTTTTCTGGAGATAAAAATTATGAGTCTGCTGGTCGGTTGAATAAAAAGAACGCACAGATAGGTATTAATGTAGGTGCCGGTGTGAAATTACTGAGACATTTGCAGATAGGAGCCAATTATAATATCCCGTTGAATAAAACAGCGGAATGGAAAGAGGCTGATTTTTCTTATAAGACTAAAATGTGGCAGATATCTGCTGCTTATATTTTCTAAGAAATCAGAATCATCTGATGATATACAAATCCCCGACGTTTGCGTCGGGGATTTTTTTGTATCTTTGTCCTCACGATGAAAAAGTATGTAGATGTCATATTACCTTTGCCTCTTCCCCGTTGCTTCACTTATTCCCTTCCGGACGAAGGAGCAGAAGAGGTGCAAATCGGTTGTCGGGTAGTCGTATCTTTCGGGCGGAAAAAGTATTATACAGCCATTGTTTGCAATGTTCACTATTATGCGCCGACTGAATATGAAGTCAAAGAGATTTCCGCTGTACTTGATACCTCTCCGATACTGCTCCCTGTACAATTCCGGTTTTGGGAATGGTTATCCGATTATTATCTCTGTACACAGGGCGATGTCTACAAAGCGGCGTTACCTTCCGGTTTAAAACTGGAAAGCGAGACAATTGTTGAATACAACCCTGACTTTGAAGCCGATGCTCCCCTTCCCGAACGGGAACAACGGATACTTGACTTGCTTGCAAAAGATCCTGAGCAGTGCGTCACCAAACTTGAAAAGGAGAGTGGTCTGAAAAACATACTTACTGTTATTAAATCCTTGCTCGATAAGGAAGCTCTTTTTGTAAAAGAGGAACTTCGCCGTACCTATAAACCCAAAACAGAAGTCCGGGTCCGGCTGACGGCCGACGCTTCGGGCGAGGAGAATCTCCGGCGACATTTTGATAAATTAGAACGCGTCCCGAAGCAACTGGCACTGTTGATGAAGTACGTCGAGCTTTCCGGGGTATTGGGAGACGGCACGCTGAAGGAAGTATCGAAAAAGGAATTGTTGCAGCGTGCTTCCGCTTCTCCTGCCGTTTTTAACGGATTGGTGGAAAAGCGGGTCTTTGAAGTCTATCAACGGGAAATCGGCCGATTGAACCGTATCTCGGGACAAACGGTGGAACTGAACGTTCTGAACGAACATCAGCAGCGGGCTTATGATGAAATTGTGCGGAGCTTTCAAGAGAAGAATGTCTGCTTGCTCCACGGTGTGACTTCCAGCGGAAAGACTGAAGTGTATATCCATCTGATAGAAGATGCTTTACGTCAGGGGAAACAGGTGCTTTACCTGTTACCCGAAATTGCGTTGACCACTCAGATTACCGAACGTCTGAAACGGGTGTTCGGCTCCCGGTTGGGGATTTATCACTCCAAGTTTCCCGATGCCGAACGGGTTGAGATCTGGCAGAAGCAATTGACGGAAGAAGGATATGACATTATTCTGGGGGTGCGCTCTTCGGTATTCCTCCCGTTCCGGAATCTCGGACTGGTCATTGTGGACGAAGAGCACGAGAACACTTATAAACAGCAGGACCCCGCGCCACGCTATCATGCCCGCAATGCCGCTATCGTACTGGCTTCGATGTATGGGGCAAAGACGTTGTTAGGCACTGCCACTCCTTCGGTGGAGACCTGGCAGAATGCCACTACCGGTAAATTCGGATGGGTGGAGTTGAAAGAACGATATAAAGAGATTCAACTTCCGGAAATTATTCCGGTAGATATCAAGGAATTACACCGCAAAAAGCGGATGACGGGGCAATTCTCCCCCTTGTTATTGCAATACGTCCGTGAGGCGCTTGATAATAAACAGCAGGTGATTCTATTTCAGAACCGGCGCGGTTTTGCCCCGATGATAGAGTGCCGCACCTGCGGATGGGTGCCTAAATGCAAAAACTGTGATGTCAGCCTGACTTATCATAAAGGCATCAATCAGCTGACTTGCCATTATTGCGGGTATACCTACCAGTTGCCCCGTTCGTGTCCGGCTTGCGAGGGAGTCGAACTTATGCACAGGGGCTTTGGTACGGAGAAGATAGAAGATGACGTAAAACTGATTTTTCCGGAAGCTTCTGTGGCACGTATGGACTTGGATACTACCCGTACCCGGTCGGCCTATGAAAAGATTATTGCAGATTTTGAGCAGGGGAAGACTGATATACTGATCGGTACCCAGATGGTATCAAAAGGACTCGACTTCGATCATGTCAGTGTAGTGGGCATCCTCAATGCGGATACGATGTTGAATTATCCCGATTTCCGTTCGTACGAACGTGCCTTCCAGTTGATGGCACAGGTTGCCGGACGTGCCGGGCGAAAAAATAAACGGGGCAGGGTTGTGCTGCAAACCAAAAGTATAGATCACCCCATCATCCGTCAGGTGATGACGAACGATTACGAGGATATGGTAGCGGGACAATTGGCCGAACGGCAGATGTTCCATTATCCTCCCTACTACCGGATGGTGTATGTTTATCTGAAGAACCGGAACGAGACATTGCTGGATGTGATGGCACATACCATGGCCGAAAAGCTGCGCGCATTGTTCGGAAACCGTATACTGGGGCCGGATAAGCCTCCCGTTGCCCGTATCCAGACTTTGTTTATACGGAAAATAGTTGTTAAAATAGAACAAAATGCGCCAATGAGTCGCGCCCGTGAATTACTTTTGCGTGTACAACGGGAAATGATAGAAGACGAACGGTTTAAATCGTTGATTGTCTATTATGATGTAGATCCTATGTAATGAAAACCAATCTTAATATATACCTTTAAAAAATGAAACCATGAAGCGAATCACGACACTTTTGCTTTCTTGCCTGGTTAGTACAGGCCCGCTTCTTGCACAGCAAGGAGTGACACAATGTGGAACACCGACCGGACAGGCTCCGTTCCCACTTCAATCTTACAAAGAGTTACCCGATCCGGTTACTCCTTCCGGGAAGGAGTGGGCGGCAGTCAAAACTCCTCAGGTGCAATGGGGAAATACCGATACCCGGTATGCAAAACATGTTGTCCCCATGATTCAATCACAGAAAAGCGTCACACTGGAAGGCTGGCGTGGCGAGAAACTCCATGCTCAGGCTGTTGTCTGGACAGGTACCGATCTGGAAGGGTTGAATTATTCTCTTTCCGAATTTAAAAACTCCAAGGGCGACGTGCTTCCGGCAAGTGCCTTCAGCGGAGGTTTTGTCCGCTATGTGATGACGGATGAACTGAATAAGGATGGACGCGGTGCCTGTGGCTATCGTCCGGATCATTCTATTTATGACTCTCTGTTGGTGGCCGATCCGATTGACCACTTGCTGACTTCCATGCCTATGGAGGCTAAGAGTACCCAAGCTATCTGGATCAATTGCCAGATACCCCAGACCGTGTCTCCGGGAGTTTATCGCGGCACCGTTGAGGTGAAAGACGGAGACCAGAGGCTGTCTACCCTCAAGATGGACATTAAAGTCTCTTCCCGCGTATTGCCCGCTCCGTCCGAATGGGCTTATCATCTGGATTTGTGGCAGAGCCCGTTTGCCGTGGCACGCTATTATCAGGTTCCGCTTTGGAGTCAGGAACATATGGATGCCATGCGTCCGTTGATGAAGATGCTGGCGGATGCCGGACAGAAGATTATTACGGCTACCATCATGCACAAACCTTGGAACGGACAGACTTATGACTATTTTGAATCGATGGTTACCTGGACGAAAAAGGTTGATGGCACATGGGCTTTCGACTATGGTGTGTTCGACAAGTGGGTGGAGATGATGATGAGCGTAGGCATTGACAAGCAAATCAACTGCTATTCAATGGTTCCGTGGAAATTGTCATTCCAGTACTTCGATCAGGCTACAAACAGTATGCAATACGCCAAGACTGCTCCGGGCGAGAAAGCTTACGAAGAGATGTGGGTGGCTATGCTGAAGTCATTCTCTAAACATTTGCGTGAAAAAGGCTGGTTTGACATTTGTGCCATCGCCATGGACGAACGCCCGATGGAGGTAATGCAGAAAACATTGCAGGTGATCCGTAAAGCTGATCCGGAATTTAAAGTTTCGCTGGCCGGAAATTTCCATAAAGAATTGGAGGCTGATATTTACGATTACTGTATTCCTATCGGCGCTTCTTATCCGAAAGAGGTATTGGCACGCCGTGCACAAAAGCAGTTGCCTACAACTTATTACACCTGTTGTACAGAAGCTTTCCCGAATACCTTTACTTTCTCCGATCCTGCCGAGGCTGCCTGGATGAGCTATTATTCTGCTAAAGATCACCTCGACGGTTACCTGCGTTGGGCATATAACAGTTGGCCGAAAGAGCCGTTGCTCGACTCACGTTTTGAGGCTTGGGCCGGTGGTGATACTTATCTGGTTTATCCGGGAGCACGTTCTTCCATCCGTTTCGAGAAACTTATCGAGGGCGTTCAGGCTCATGAGAAGATAACAATCTTACGTAAAGAGTTTACGGATAAGAAAAACAAGAACGGATTTAAGAAGCTGGAAAAAATGCTATCCACCTTTAAACTGAAGGACTTCCCGGAAGTGCCGGCTGCTGAAACGGTGAATAAGGCGAACAAAATATTGAATTCGTTGTAGAGTTATCGACAATACCTTTTTATACCGCATGCAGAAACGTGTAGCAGGGGAGATCCATGTAGCGTGTTCCTGCATGCGGATTTTTATACCTTATTAATTAAAATAAGAAAGAATGAAAAAGAAAATACTTTTTGTTTGCTTAGGCAACATTTGCCGCTCTTCTACGGCAGAAGGCGTGATGCTTCATCTGATCAGAGAGGCCGGATTGGAAGATCAGTTCATGATTGATTCGGCCGGTATCTTGGCCTATCATCAGGGAGAGCTGCCCGACAGCCGCATGCGTGCTCATGCAGCTCGCAGAGGATATGAACTGGTTCATCGTTCGCGTCCGGTCCGTACAGAGGACTTTTATGACTTTGACCTTATAATCGGCATGGACGATCGGAATATCGATGACCTGAGGGAGAAAGCTCCCTCTCCGGCAGAATGGGAAAAGATTCACCGGATGACGGAATACTGCACCCGCATCCCCGCCGATCACGTGCCCGACCCCTATTATGGAGGTGCGGAAGGCTTTGAATACGTGCTCGATATACTCGAGGATGCTTGTGCCGGACTCCTTACTTCTTTAACTCAGGATAGCTGATACGCGTGTGGTAAATCGTTTTCAGCTTTTCTTTAAATACCGCTTTGATCGTCGCAATGTCTTTGAAGGTAATCGGACATTCTTTGAAATATCCTTCCTGCACTTGTGAGTCGATAATTTTATCTACCAGGTTGCTGATGCTCTCTTCGGTATACTCAGGTAAACTGCGTGAAGCGGCTTCTACGGAGTCTGCCATCATCAGTATGGCTGTTTCTTTTGAGAACGGGTTAGGTCCCGGATATGTGAATACTTCTTCATCCGGTTCCTCACCCGGATGTTCGTTCTTCCAGGATATGTAGAAGAATTTGGTCTTTCCGCGCCCGTGGTGGGTGCTGATGAAATCCTTGATCACTTTGGGTAAGTTATGCTTGTCGGCCAGTTTTAATCCGTCTGTTACGTGACTGATAACTACCTGGGCACTCTGTTCATAACTCAGGTTCTTATGGGGGTTCACCCCCGACTGGTTTTCGGTAAAGAAAGCCGGATTCTCCATTTTTCCGATATCATGATACAGTGCTCCGGTACGTACCAACTGGCTTTTGGCACCGATACGTATTGCAGCTTCGGCGGCCAGATTAGCCACCTGCATCGAGTGCTGGAAAGTACCAGGAACGGTTTCGGACATTCTTCGCAGCAGATCGTTGTTGATGTTCGACAACTCTACAAGCGTTACATTCGATGTAAAACCAAAAGTCTTTTCGAGCAGGAATAATAAAGGATAAGCAAACAGTAATAGCACTCCATTGATGATGAAGTATATGTACATACTGACATTCAGCTTTGAAAGATCGTTTTCGCTGATCAGTTCAAAAGCGAAATATATGGCTGCATACGTCAGTATCACCAGGAGGGCGGTGCGGAACAGTTGTGAGCGTTGCGACAATTCTCTCAGGCTGAAGATAGCCACGAGCCCGGCTGCTAATTGTGTCAGGATGAACTCGTGGGGGTATCGCAGGGTGATGGAACAGATCAGTATGGTGATGACATGTGTCAGGAATGCCGTGCGTGAATCGAGAAAAACCCGGATGATAATCGGAAGCATGGCATAAGGCAGGATGTACACATTAAATATATTGTTTGTCACCATCAATGCCGTGATGACGCAATAGAATACAATTAAGGCGAAAAGTAGCGACAGACTGCCTTTACGCTCATAATAGTCTTTGCGGAAGAGTTCCAGATATAGCATAAAGCAAAGTACCAGAATACCGACAAATAAGATTTGTCCGGCGAGTATCAGCCGCTTTTGTCCAAGAGATTCACTCCGCTTAATAGACTCTTTACGTAAAGATTCCAGAATGTTGTATGTCTGTTTGCTGACAATCTCTCCACGGTCGATGATCTTTTGTCCGCTTTGTACGACTCCATTTGCCCAGGAATAGTTGTCGAGCAGCTCTTTCCGGGCAGTCTCTGTACGTACGGAGTCATAAATCAGATTGGGAGTTATATACTCGTTGAGTGCGCATTGACGCAGGATGTCTTTGTTATAATGGGCGGTGTCACTCGATATAAGATACTCGTAGGCTCTCTTTACGGTATATATTCCGTCAGTCATTCGCTGGTTGGCTAATTTGTCGTCAATCACCATGATAGAAGAGAGACTGTCATGGAGGAGGGTTCGCATCTCCTCTGTCGATACGACTCCCGATTGATAAATGGTCTTCAGCCCTTTCTCAATATAACGGATGTAATCTGTTGAGGGGAGTATCCCTTTCAGATGTGTATGGTAGTTCTCCTTAAGCTTGGCGAGCGCGTTCTTTTCCACCTCTTTATTCAATTCAAAGTAGGGTTGAAAAGAGGCCAGAAGACTGTCTTGCTCCCTTTTTACCACTGCTTCGTCTTTGTAAATCGGGAAGTCGAAAGTAGCCATTAACTGACCGTACTTCCACGGCTTGTTTATGTCAAACTGATAGTTAAACTTCCCATCCCGTGGTAGGAAATAAACAATGAAGGCCACAGTACCGACGAAAATCAGTGCTTTATATAACAAATCTTTGTATGAGAAACTATTTTTCTTCTTCCAGTGTTCCATAACCCTTGAATTTTTTGCGAAAAGTACAAAAAAAAACAATAGTGTGGAAAAAAAGGTTTAATTTTGCCACGATTTACCTATACTAACGCAAATTATGGCAGAAAGAAAAGTAAGAGTTCGTTTTGCTCCGAGCCCAACAGGAGCATTGCATATAGGTGGTGTGCGTACCGCTTTGTATAATTATCTGTTTGCCCGCCAGCATGGGGGAGATTTGATTTTCCGTATCGAGGATACTGACTCAAACCGTTTTGTCCCGGGTGCGGAAGAATATATCCTGGAATCATTTAAGTGGTTAGGGATTCAGTTTGACGAGGGTGTCAGCTTTGGAGGTGAATATGGACCGTACCGCCAGTCAGAACGTCGCGAAATATACAAGAAGTATGTACAAGTGTTGCTTGACAACGGAAAAGCCTATATTGCTTTCGATACTCCGGAGGAGCTGGATGCCAAACGTGCTGAAATAGCCAACTTCCAATATGACGCATCTACCCGTGTGGGAATGCGCAATTCGCTGACCCTTTCACAGGAAGAGGTGAAGGCGTTGATTGCTGACGGAAAGCAATATGTGGTACGTTTTAAAATTGAGCCGAACGAAGACATTCATGTGAATGACCTGATTCGTGGAGAAGTGATTATTAACTCATCTATCCTTGACGACAAGGTTCTATATAAATCGGCCGATGAACTGCCTACTTACCACTTGGCTAATATTGTTGATGACCATCTGATGGAGGTATCACACGTGATCCGTGGTGAGGAGTGGTTGCCTTCCGCTCCGTTGCACGTATTGTTGTATCGCGCATTTGGTTGGGAAGACACAATGCCTGCTTTTGCTCATTTACCTCTGTTGTTGAAACCCGAGGGCAATGGTAAGCTGAGTAAACGTGATGGTGACCGTCTGGGATTTCCTGTATTTCCGCTTGAATGGCATGATCCGAAGAGTGGAGAAGTTTCTTCAGGTTATCGTGAATCGGGTTATCTGCCTGAGGCTGTCATTAACTTCCTCGCCTTGTTGGGATGGAATCCGGGTAACGATCAGGAGGTAATGTCCATGGATGAGTTGATTCGTCTGTTCGACTTGCACCGTTGCAGTAAATCGGGTGCTAAATTTGACTATAAGAAAGGGATTTGGTTTAATCATATTTACATTCAACAGAAGTCTGACGAAGAAATAGCCGAACTGTTTGTGCCTGTTCTGAAAGAACATGGTGTGGAAGCTCCTTTCGAAAAAGTAGTAACAGTGGTTGGGATGATGAAGGACCGTGTCAGCTTTGTCAAAGAACTGTGGGATGTATGCAGTTTCTTCTTTGTAGCCCCGGCAGAATATGATGAAAAGACGGTTAAAAAACGCTGGAAAGAAGATTCGGCTAAATGTATGGCCGAACTGGCTGAAGTATTGGCCGGAATAGAAGATTTCAGTATTGAAGGTCAAGAGAAAATTGTAATGGATTGGATTGCTGAGAAAGGTTATCATACAGGTAATATTATGAATGCTTTCCGCTTGACGCTGGTAGGCGAGGGCAAAGGTCCCCATATGTTTGACATTTCCTGGGTATTGGGAAAAGAAGAAACACTGGCTCGTATGAAACGTGCCGTAGAGGTTTTGAAATAAGAATCCGGAGGTATGTTTTACGATCTGGCAATAGGAATTTACGACCTTCTGGTGCATCTGGCTGCACCATTCAGCCGTAAGCCCCGAAAGATGATGAAGGGGCATTGGGTAGTGTACGACCTTCTTCGTCAACAGGTAGAGAAGGACGCGCGCTATATCTGGTTTCATGCTGCTTCTTTGGGAGAGTTTGAGCAGGGGCGTCCCTTGATTGAGAAAATACGGGAGAGGTATCCGGATTATAAAATACTGCAAACGTTTTTTTCTCCTTCGGGATATGAGGTCCGGAAGAACTACCGTGGAGCCGACATTGTCTGCTATTTGCCGTTTGATAAACCTCGTAATGTGAAGAAGTTTCTGGATATTGTGAATCCTTGTATGGCTTTCTTCATCAAATACGAATTTTGGAAGAACTATCTGGATGAATTACACAAGCGTCGTATCCCCGTGTATAGTGTTTCGTCCATTTTCCGTAAAGATCAGATATTCTTTAAGTGGTATGGAGGTACTTACAGAAATGTGCTGAAGGATTTTGATCACTTGTTTGTGCAGAACGAAGCATCGAAGCGTTTCCTTGCCAAGATTGGAATTACAAGGGTTACGGTAGTGGGAGATACGCGTTTTGACCGTGTTTTGCAGATTCGTGAGCAGGCCAAGGAGTTGCCGCTGGTGGAACAGTTCAAGGATGGCGCATTTACTTTTGTGGCCGGAAGTTCATGGGGACCGGATGAGGATCTTTTCATTGAGTATTTTAATAATCATCCTGAGATGAAGTTGATTATAGCACCACATGTAATCGATGAGAATCATTTGGTAGAGATTATTGGTAAGTTGAAACGTCCTTCTGTGCGTTATACCCGTGCCGATGAAAAGAATGTCCGGAAGGCGGACTGCCTGATAATCGATTGTTTCGGTTTACTGTCCTCTATTTATCGTTATGGAGAGATTGCTTATATCGGAGGTGGTTTCGGAGTAGGAATTCATAATACTCTTGAAGCGGCAGTTTATGGTATTCCGGTAATTTTCGGACCCAAATATCAGAAGTTTATGGAGGCGGTACAATTGATTGAAGCCAAAGGGGCTTATTCGATTAAGGATTACGAGGAGCTGAAGACGTTGCTTGACAGGCTTCTGTCCGATGAAAAGTTCCTGAAAGAAACGGGAACTAACGCCGGTAATTATGTGATTGGCAACTCCGGAGCGACGGACAAGGTACTACACATGATAAATTTTTAAGGCTTTGAACCTGATAAACAAAAATATCCTTCGGGGAACCCAGTCCCTCCGGAGGATATTTTTGTTTATCAGGTCGGGTCTTATTTATACCAATCAGAGTACATCAGGTAATTATGAGCTATTTTTTGGTTTAACTCTTTGGCTTGTTCCGGATCAACCTTTTTTATAAATTTTGCCGGTACTCCTCCCCAAATACTTCCCGGTTCGATGATGGTGTTGCTGAGTACAAGTGAGCCTGCTGCTACAATCGCTCCCTCACCGATAACAGCATGATCGAGTAGGGTCGCTCCCATACCGATCAATGCGTAATCTTTAATTGTCGCACCATGAATGGTTACATTATGTCCTACCGATACATGATTACCTATTTCAATCGTCGATTTTTGATAGAGAGTGTGTAATACACTCCCGTCTTGTATATTCACTCCGTCGCCAATGCGGATGGAGTTTACATCCCCTCTCAGCACGGTGCTGAACCAAATGCTACAATCGCGCCCCATCTTTACATCGCCGATGATGGTGGCATTGTCGGCCAGAAAACAGTTTTCTCCGAATTCAGGAGTAAAACCTCTTACTGATTTTATTAAAGCCATAGGTTATTGATTAAAACATGTTTGAGAAATAGATGGAATCAGCATCCTATAAGATGCTGATTCACACTAATAATGATTTTGGTGACCTATAAAGGCGGTCCTTCCTTTGGTTTGTCAGATTGCGGCTGTTGCCTCTTTCAACCATATTTTTTCTTCTTCATTCAGACCGGGGGATAACTTTTCATATACTTGCCGGTGATAATCATTCAGCCCTGTCTCTTATACACATCTCCGAGCCCACGAGACCGTACTAGATCTCGTA
>ERZ1026776.1361-NODE-1361-length-13759-cov-4.749635_pt1 | contig 13759 bp, 10 predicted proteins | sample MGYA00380125_ERZ1026776 | MGnify/ENA primary metagenome ERZ1026776 (study PRJEB33269, sample SAMEA4719761) | human gut metagenome | biome: human-associated habitat; feature: organic feature; material: feces | place: Cameroon | collected 2013-10 ...
GGCTCGGAGATGTGTATAAGAGACAGACCTGATGCACGAGCTGGAGGATCTGGAGAAGGAATATCCTGACCTCCTCACTCCTGACTCCCCTACCCAGAAGGTCGGCAGCGACCTTGACCAAAGTATGGGGACGAACGCCGAGCCTGCCGTCCGCAAGGAATTCGCCCAGTACACGCACAAGTACCCGATGCTCTCCCTCGGCAACACGTACAACATCGGTGAGATAGAGGATTTCGTGCGCCGGGCCGAAAAGGATCTCGGAGAGGTGAAGTTCACATATTCCTGCGAGCTGAAGTTCGATGGCACGGCTATCTGCCTGACCTACCGGAACGGGAAACTGTTCAGGGCTTTGACCAGAGGTGACGGTGTGGTCGGGGATGACGTGACGGCCAACGCTCTTAAAATCAGTAATATTCCCGAAAAATTGAAAGGTACCGGCTGGCCGGAGGAGTTTGAGATCAGGGGCGAGGTGCTGATGCCGTACGATTCATTTGACCGACTGAACAAGGAGCGCGAGGACAATGAGGATCCGCCTTTCGCCAATCCGAGGAACGCGGCCTCTGGTTCGTTGAAACTGCTTGACCCGTCCGAGGTCGCGAGGAGAGGGCTGATGTGCACGCTCTATCATATTCCAAGCCAGAGCGTTTCGTTCGCGACGCATAATGACGCGCTGAATGCGGCGGCATCGTGGGGACTGCCGGTTTCCGACAAGAGGAAGATCGTCCACGGAATAGACGAGATTGAGGAATATATCCATTATTGGGACACCGAAAGGAAGTTCCTGCCGTACGCCACGGATGGAATCGTGATTAAAATCAATGAGTTGGCTTACCAAAGTGCGCTTGGCTACACCGCCAAGTCGCCGCGCTGGGCGGTCGCTTTCAAGTTCCAGGCGGAGGAGGCGCACACGAAACTGCTCTCAATCACCTATCAGGTCGGTCGTACTGGAGCCGTGACTCCGGTCGCCAATCTGGCTCCTGTCCAGCTGGCCGGTACGGTTGTTAAGAGGGCAACCCTTAACAATCAGGACTTTATCTCGCAGATGGACATCAGAGTCGGCGACACAGTGACGATCATCAAAGGCGGTGAGATCATTCCTAAGATCATCGATGTAGATCTCTCGCTCAGGCCGTCGGACGCTGTCAGGCCGGTTTTCCCGGAGGTGTGTCCGGACTGCGGGACGGCGTTGGTCAAGGAAGATGACGAGGCCAAGTGGTTCTGTCCGAACATTGACGGCTGCCCTACCCAGATAAAGGGCAAGCTGGTTCACTTCCTCAGCCGCAAGGCGATGAATGTGCTTGCTGGAGACGCGACGATCGAGCAGATGTACAACCTCGGGCTTGTCAGGACCCCTGCGGACTTCTATTCATTGACCAAAGGGCAGTTGCTCTTGCTGGACGGATGGAAGGAACGCTCGGCCGCACGTTTTCTTAGCAGTCTTGAGGCATCAAAGAAAGTGACGTTTGACCACGTGTTGTTCGCCCTTGGCATCCGTTATGTCGGAGAGACCACGGCAAAGGAGATCGCACGTCATTTCGGGAATATAGACGCGATCGCAACCGCCACAAAGGAACAGTTGCTTGAGGTCCAGGATGTCGGCGAGGTGATCGCTGACAGTGTTTTCGAATATTTCCGAGATTCCAGGCATCTTGCTGACATCGAAAGGCTAAAGGCGGCCGGAATCCGGTTCTCAATGGAGGCGAAGACCGCCGCGTCAGACGCCTTGGCCGGAAAGACGATTGTGATTTCAGGAAACTTCAGCGTCTCAAGGGACGAGATGAAGCGGCTGATCGAGGCCAACGGAGGCAAGAACAGCTCTTCCGTAAGCGGAAAGACCTCATACCTTTTAGCAGGAATCAAACCGGGGCCGGAGAAGATGAAAAAGGCCGGAGACCTTGGCGTCAGAATCATCAGCGAGGAAGAGTTCAGGAATATGCTCCCTCAGGCCGCCGGCGGCACCGCCGCAAAGGAGCAGAATGTTGAACCGGACCTGTTCTCAGGAATGTTTTAATTGAATATTAATGCTTAAGGTTTTGATAAATAACATTGTGCGTTGGTCGCGGAGGACGGTGAAGTTCTTCCGTGAGGACATCTGGGACATCGAGGTGACGGAGTTGTCCAAGGCCAAGGCACGGTTTGTCAACCTGAGCAGGATCGTCACAAAGACGTTCAAGGATTTCGCGGACCACGCCATAGGATTCCAGACCGTGGCTCTGAGCTATTTCTGCACTATGGCTTTCGTGCCTTTCATCGCTGTCGCGTTCGCAGTCACCAACGGTTTCGGTCTCGCGGACAAACTGAAGGAGGTTCTCTATTCGGCCAATGTCAATCAAGGAATCATCGACACCGTGCTCAATTCCGCCGACAAAATCCTTTCTTCGGCCACCAACGACATTTTCGGACTTGTCAGCGCCTTGACTTTCATCTGGCTCGTCATCTGGATGATGATGCGCGTGGAGACTGTCTTCAACAATGTGTGGAGAGTCAGGAAAAGGCCGTTCATAAAGAGTTTCGGATTTGATCTCGTCCTGCTGTTCCTGACCCCGTTCGTGGTGTTGATCCTATATTCAGGAACGATCGTGTACTCGCACGTTCTGGATCTGATTCCAAACTGGATCGGGGTCACTGCTTCGATAAAGTCTTTCCTTGGCTGGGTCATCACGGGTGTCGTGGCCACTTTGATATTCTCCGCTATGTACAAGTATATTCCTGCCGTGGACGTGAAATATTCCAATGCCTTCAAGGCCGCAGTCATAGCTGGAGTGGCGTTCACGGCGCTGCAATATCTTTACCTTGAGACACAGGTGTTTGTGATGCGCCTCAACGCGGTTTACGGAACAATCGCCGCCATTCCCCTCTTTATGGTTTGGATGAGGTTCGGATGGCTTATAATAATGTACGGAGCACAGTTTTCATACACTTTCCAGACTTTGGAGGAATGCGACGGCACTTCCACAGGTTTGGATTGTGACAAAGATTTGGTTGAAATATGAGTTTCTCACAATTCACAGAACAAGACTACGAACTGATTCGTCAGAGTTACGCACAGCTTAAGGCCGCGGCGGAGAAACGCTGCGCGAACCAGCAGGAGCTGGACGTGGTCCAGAAAGCGTTCGATTTCGCGAATGAAGCCCATAAGAATGTCCGCCGTCGCTCTGGCGGGCCATACATAATCCATCCAATCGAGGTAGCAAAAATTGTCGTGAGCGACATCGGGCTTGGGTACAAGTCCATCGCGGCCGCCTTGCTCCACGATGTCGTGGAAGACACTGACTATACGGTGGATGACATACGCAAGCTCTTCGGTGACAAGATCGCAAGTCTTGTGGACGGCCTGACCAAGATCAAGAACGTGCTCGACAACGAGGACCGCAGCAAGAAACTCAATGATGCCAACGCCAAGAGCCTTCAGGCGGAGAACTTCAAGCGGATCCTGCTGACGTTGAACGATGACGTGCGGGTCGTGCTGATAAAGCTCGCCGACCGCCTCCACAATTGCCGCACGATTGAGTATATGCCTGAATACAAGCGGGATAAGATTCTCAGCGAGACGATGTTCATATTCATTCCCCTCGCCCATCGCCTCGGCCTTTACGAGATAAAGTCCGAGATGGAGAACATCTGGCTGAAGTACAAGGAACCTGACGCTTACAAGGAGATCAGCGGGTTGATCAACAGCAATCTTAGCGGCAGAGGCAAGCAGATAGACGATTTCATAACTCCTATAGACGAGGCCTTGAAAAAAGCCGGATTCAATTTCGAGATCCGCAAGCGGGTCAAGACTCCATATTCGGTCTGGCACAAGATGCAGACCAAGAACATCACCTTTGATCAAGTCTATGACCTTTATGCTCTGAGGATTGTCTTCACACCGCCGGCAGACACCAAGGAAAGCGAGCGCGACCAGTGCTACCACATATTCTCTATAATAACAGGAATATACCGCTACAAGCCGGATCGTGTACGCGATTGGGTGAAGCATCCGAAAAGCAATGGCTATGAGGCGCTTCACTGCACCCTGATGAGCGACAGGGGAATATGGATTGAGGTCCAGATCCGCTCGAAGCGGATGGATGACATCGCCGAGAAGGGCATCGCCGCCCATTGGACCTACAAGAAGGAGGGCTACATCAGCGAGAACGACAGCGAGATGGACAAGTGGCTGGCCAAGGTGAAGGAGATCCTTGTCAATCCGGACGTGAACGCGCTGGAACTGCTTGACATAATACATAATGACCTAACCAGCAGCGAAATCACTGTGTTCACCCCTAAGGGAGACCAGAAATCCATCCTGAAAGGCGCCACAGCGCTTGACTTCGCCTATAGCATCCACACTGAGATCGGTAACAAGGCCATAGCCGCGAAGGTGAACATGAAGCTTGTGCCCCTTTCCCATGTGCTCAGGAGCGGAGATCAGGTGGAGATCATCACCGCGGAGGTTGAACGTCCAAAACGCGAATGGCTTCAGTTCCTTCAGACCAGACATGCGAGGAACGTTGTCATAGACTATTTCAAGGGACATAAGAAAGAACTTGCCGAACTGGGCAGGAAAATGCTCTCGGAACAGCTTGAGTCACTTGGCTATAGAATGAACAATGACTCCATAGAGATTCTTTTGGAGCATTTCGCGATACCTGGAGGGAATTCCGAGGAGATGTTCTTCAGGATAGGGGTTGGCATTCTGAAACTTGGCGACCTTTCGGAGGTTTTGGCTTCAGGCAAGGCGGACAAAAGCCATTCCTGGTCTTTCCCTTGGTTCGGGAAGAGGAAGGAGGCCACGAGAAAGGAGAAGAGTGATTATGTCATCGCATCCTGTTGCCGGCCTATCCCGGGAGACCCGGTCATCGGCATCAAGTCTCCTGACGGAACGGTGACAGTGCACAAGAAATCGTGCCCGGTGGCTGACAGTATCGCCTCCAAGCATGGAGACTGGGTTGTCGTGCCTCAGTGGGAGGATGATGACAGCCAATCTTTTCCGGTGCGCCTCTCCATCAAGGGAGTTGACCGGGTCGGTCTGCTGAACGAGATCTCCCGCTACATCTCTCTGGTCATGGGAGTGAATATGCGCAAGGTCTATCTGAGTACCGATGAAGGAATATTTTCCGGCTACATAGATCTTTATGTCCACGACAAGGCCGCCATGGAGAGGATGATCCGCAGGTTGAATTCCATAGATGGTATAAAAAGTGTGGTCAGAACCGAGATCTGAGCCTGATTTTTGAATATACACGATCCGCGATGAAAAAATTTCTTACAAGATTTTTCCCTTTGGTTCCGGCGATGACGCTTCTGGTGCTTTCCGTTTTCCAGCCGTCATGCGCCAACACGACACAGGCTCCCACAGGTGGACTCAAGGACACTATCCCGCCTGTGGTCAGAAGGGTTGTACCTCAGCCGGGGGCGGTTTCCGTTCCTGTACATGGAACCAAGGTTGCGTTCACATTCGATGAATATGTCACTGTCAAGGATCCGAAAGGCATCTATCTCTCCCCTCCTCAGCAAAAAAGTCCGAAATACAAGATGAGAGGCAAGACGGTGATTGTCTATTTCGAGGAAGACCTGCTTCCGAACACGACATACACCCTTGACTTGACAGGAGCGATCGCCGACAATAATGAAGGGAATATGTTCCCTGGATTCACCACGGTGTTCTCGACAGGAGACTCTATAGATTCAATGTACATTACCGGCCTTGTTCAAGACTGTAACACATTGATGCCGATCAAAGGGGCCACCGTCATGCTTTATAAGGATCAGAGGGATTCAGCGGTCTTTCTTGAACGTCCTGTCGCGGCGGTGAAAACCGATGACTGGGGCTATTTCGCTCTCCAGAATATTCAGGACACTGTGTTCCGCGTCTATGCCATCGTGGACGGCAACGGTAACAACATCTACGACCCCGATGAGGACAGGATAGCGTTTCTGGACACTTTGTTCAGGCCTGTGAATGTGGTGAACGACAGTGTGGCGGAATTGAAAAAGTTTGACATGAAGGACACCGTCGCATGTCAGTCCCGAAAGGCGGAACTCAGGCTTAATGTGTTCAGGGAAAGGCCTTCCAAGCAAATGCTGATGAACAAAAAGAGAACAGGCGACAGGGCCGGCTATGTAACATTCATGGCTCCGGACACCAGGATTGATTCCCTTTGGTTCCAAGGATTTCCGGCCAAGGATGTCATCACTGAGTTCAACATCGAGAAAGACAGCCTCCTTCTCTGGCTTAACAATCAGAGACCGATGCCAGACTCCCTTCATCTTTGGGTGAAATATTGGAAGACGGACACTCTTGGTGTTCTGGCTCCTGTGACTGAGAAGGTCAGCCTTGTGGATGAGAACAAACCCAAATCCAGGGCCGCCCGCAAGAAAATCGAGCACAAGGACACGATCTGCGGCCTGAGTCTGAAAGCCACGCCGGAGACCTTCGAGCAAAACGGAATCACGCTGGAATTCGATTATCCACCGATCCTGGGAGCTTTCGACTCGCTGGTTTTCAAATCGATAAATCCAAGACAGAAAGAACAGGTCGAGAAATTCAAGATAGAACGCGATTCGCTGAACCTGAGAAAATACAACATCACCCCTCAAATCAAGATCCAGACGGGCTATGAATATACTTTCAAGGTTCCGGAAAGAGCCTTCAAGGACATCAACGGGTATTGGAACGACAGCACTGAGGTCAAAGTCTCGCTCCCGAACGATGACAATCTGAGCCACTTCAAGCTGACGCTTACAGGTGTGAACGGCAACAAATACATCATAGACCTTCTTGATGAGAGGAAATCCGGCATTATTCGCAGTTATGTTATTGAGTCAGACTCTGTCTTGGAGTTTCCGTACCTAAAGAAAGGAAAGTATTCCCTCAGGATCACTGAGGATCTCAACCGCAACGGTATAGTGGATTCCGGAAACCTTCTTGCCCATAGGCAGCCTGAAAAGGTGAAGTTCCTGATGACGAAGGACAGCGATCTGTTCGATATTCCGGAAAGAAGCGAGATAGAACAGGAACTGGATCTGGCGACATTCTTCAAATAATGACACTTAACATGAGGACAATCAAATATATTCTTACAGCGTTCGCCATCTTGGTCTGTTCAGTGGCCATCGGGCAGAATCCGGTGGATACGGTCAATGTCCAGTCCAAGGTGAAGTCCCGGGGCCGTGTGCGTAAGGTCAAGCCGGAACCTGTGCTTTTGGACAGTCTGAAGGCACCGGCGGAGGCGTATTCAGACGCGTATCTGGACACAGTCAAGCTCAACCGGGTCTTTGAGGTGAACGACTATTCCCTGATCGGAGTGGAGTATGGAGTGTCGTTCAGCCGTATGTCTTTCAATCCGGCGTATTCTCAGACGACATTGTTCTCTCCGAACACTTTCGGAATATTCTACACCCGCTATGGCAAGATGTTCGGGTATATGCCTTATTTTGGTTTCAAGGTAGGCTTGCGGTACAGCCATGAAGGCTATAAGTTCAAGGAAGACAAAGACACAAAGGTCACTCCAAGCATCGAGAATGCGACTCAGGCTATCATGGATGTGGCGGAGATTCCGTTCATGGCTCATCTCCATCTTGACGGCCTTCACTACAAAGTTATGGCGGAGGCTGGAATCTATGGCGGCTATAGACTGAATATCAAACGTACAGGTGATTATGTAAGTGAATCTTTGGTCAATTCATTCAAAGACACCGACCGAAGGCTTGATTACGGAATCTGCGGCGGAATTGGTTTCGGACTTGTCTTCGATCCTGTCGAGTTCCACATAAACGCCAATGTAAGATATTCCTGGGGAACCATCTATGATCCTGATTACTACAGCAAGGATTACTATCGTTTCGCATACCCGTTTGATATCATGGTGACAGCGGGAATGTATTTCCAACTGACAAGAAGAACAGGCCGCGGCAAGGCTCAGCTGAGACGTGAGGCTTATCAACAGGTTTATTATCCAACGCAGAATGAGAACATTGACGGCAAAGGTAGGTAATGTCCTGATCGGAGCGGGCAACCCGATTGTTGTCCAGACGATGTGCAACACCCACACTTCAGATGTGGACGCGACGGTTGCACAGTGTGTCAGACTTTATGAGGCTGGCTCGGAAATGATCCGCATAACCGTGCCGGGACCCGCAGATGTGGAGTGTGTGAAGTCCATTAAATCCCGGTTGAAGGAACTTGGAATCTATGTACCGATAGTGGCGGACATCCATTTTTCCTCACAGACAGCGATTATGGTCGCTCCGTTTGTGGAGAAGGTCAGAATCAATCCCGGAAATTTCCACAGGGACCACAATGAAGCCCGTAAACAATTCGCCAGACTCATCGAAGTCTGCCGGGAAAATGGAACGGCAATACGTATCGGTGTCAATCACGGCTCTTTGGGTGACTACATCACAAATCTATACGGCAACACTCCGGAAGCGATGGCCAAAGCTGCCTTGGAATGGTTGAAGATGTGTGAAGATGCTGATTTCCATAATGTTGTGGTGTCGCTAAAATCGAGTAACACTATTGTTATGGTCGAAGCGTACCGAAAACTTATGGCCGCGATGAAGGAAAAAGGGGTGATTTACCCTCTTCACGTCGGTGTGACCGAGGCTGGCAACGGGGACAGCGGCAGGATCAAGTCTTGTGTCGGGATATCTACCCTGTTGTCTGAAGGAATCGGTGATACGGTGCGCGTCTCTCTGACCGAGGATCCGGAGGATGAACTTCCAGCCGCACGTTATCTTGCCGCGCGTTATGGGCACAAGATTGTCTCCTCTATGACTTCCATAAGCCTTCAGGGACGCAAGGCTGTCGCTGTTTACGACGCCCCATCTCGGGAAACACTTTTGTTAGATGTCGCATGCGATTTCGGCAAGAGGCTGTTGGACAAGACTTTGGACGAGCTCGAACTCACTGGCACGTACGTGGACGATTCCGGCGACAAGATTTCGATTCAGGAATCCGGCCTTGGCGCCTATCTGGTCGATGAATTGATGCAGGCGGCGAGAAGACGCTTCTACAAACCGGAATATGTCGCCTGCCCTGGATGCGGACGCACTATGTACGATCTTCAGAAAGCGTTTGAGGAAGTTAAAGCGAGAACCTCTCATCTTAAGAACACCGTCATCGCCGTGATGGGCTGCATAGTGAACGGTCCCGGCGAGATGGCCGACGCCGATTGGGGATATGTCGGCGAAGGCAACCACAAGGTCACCATCTATAAAGGAAAGACTCCCGTGCTGAAGCATATTCAGGACACGGAAGCCGTGGATCGTCTTGTTGAACTGATCGAGAAAGATCAGTCGCAAGTTATTTAAGTTCTGCGATAACCGTCTCGCAGGCTCTTGTGAAATCACCTTCCTTCACCTTGACATCAGCGTCAAGCGGAAGGAATATGTCGATTCGTGAGCCGAACTTGATGATCCCGCACTGCTGCCCCCTCTCAACCTCGTAATTCTCTTTCGAGTAGCAGACAATCCTTCTGGCGAATGTGCCGGCTATCTGCCTGAACAGAATCTCACCGTGCTCATTGCAGATCGCCGTGGACGAATGCTCATTCTTTTCCGAGGCCTTTGGCAGGAAGGCAAGCAGATACTTTCCCGGATGATATTTATAGTAGGAAATCACCCCGTCCATCGGCCAGAAGTTAGTGTGGACATCGAAGAAGTCCATATATACCGACACCTGGATGCGGTCGTCCTTGAAATATTCCTTCTCATAGACCCGGTCCACGATCACAACCTTGCCGTCGGCGACGGAAGTTATCATCTTGCTGTCTCCCTCCGGTATCACCCTTTCCGGAACCCTGTGGAACCAGAAAACGAAGAAAGCAAAGGCGAGCAGGATGACCGTGATCGGGATTGAAATGAACAGATTGTGTATGAATATCCACGTGCACGCTATCAGGACCGCTATCACAGCCCAGTTGATGCCTATCGTTCCGTGCGAGTCCTTATCAACTATTATCTTCTTCATATCGCTTGTATATTCATTAATTGATTATCAAGTTATTATTAATTATAGCAGATCAAAGATCGCCAGATAGATCGCCCCGAACGGCATCGCCATCAACGTGCTGTCGAACCTGTCCAGAAAGCCTCCGTGTCCCGGGATGATCTTGCCGGAATCCTTTACTCCATAGACTCTTTTCCATTGAGACTCAAACAGGTCGCCATAGACTCCGGTCACGGACATTATAAATGACAGGATGAGGCAGTGGATGAGAGGAAACTTCAATATTCCGAACTCATAAAGAGCGAACGCCGCCAGAACCGAACTGACAAGTCCGCCAATGAATCCGATCCAAGTCTTCTTTGGCGACACGGACGGAAAGAGTTTTTGCGGGAATATCTTGCCGAGAGATATTCCGAAGGCGAACGCCCCGACATCCGAGCACCATATTATGATGAAAAAGCAAAGGAGCAGGTTGCCGCTGAAGTTCCCGGCCTTGTCAAAGGCGATGAGGTTTGATAGCGCTATCGGAACCGCGATGTACAAAAGCCCAGTGTAGATGTTCGAGAATTTGCCGTATTCATCCTTGTCCTTGACGTACAGTGAGTTGATCATCACGATGAAGATCGGAACCATCGCGAAGGCCACGAATCTTATCGGAATATGATAGGAAGCCGTGGCGAACAGCAGTCCGAAAAGGAAGATCGCGGCGATGATCGCCAGCACCTTAGAGAAGGTGTAGCTGTTCCCCATCGTGATGTGGTAGAATTCCAGCAGCATCACGGACATTATGAATATTATCAGTCCGGCGAACAGGAACTTGTTGAACATCAGGCAGGCCAACATCGCAAGGATGAAGACCACGCCTGAAATGGATCTGACGACAACGTTATTCATTTCCAGCCTCGGTTATCTGTGTGTCACTCTCGGTTGCCTGAGCCTTGGCAGGTTCCGCATCCTCAGCTGGTTTCACCTTCGGACCGAAAATCTTCTCGATGTCCTCGGCGAAGATCACCTCTTTCTCAAGGAGAATCTGAGCCATCTTGACGAAGCCTTCCTTATGCTCGGTCAGAATCCTGTAGGTCCTGTCGTGGATCTCCTTGACAAGATTCTTGACCTCCTGGTCCATAAGCTCGGCGGTCTTCTCGCTGTAAGGCTTGGTGAGGTCGTAGCCCCTCGATCCGGTCGAGTCATAGAACGAAACCTCGCCGACCTTCTCGCTCATACCATAGTACTGGACCATATTGTAGGCCATACGGGTAAGTCTCTCAAGATCGTTGAGCGCTCCGGTTGCCGGCTCGCCGTTGATGATCTCTTCGGCCACGCGTCCGCCGATCAACGCGCACATCTTGTCCATGAGATAGGACTTGGACAGGATCTTTCTCTCGTCCGGAAGGTACCAAGTCAAGCCGAGCGCATCCCCTCTCGGGATGAGACTGACCTTGAACACTGGATCTGAATATGGCAGCAGCCATCCCACAGTAGCATGTCCGGCCTCATGGTATGCCGTCGTCCTCTTTTCCGCCGGAGTCATTATCGAGCCCTTGCGCTCAAGTCCGCCGACAATCCTGTCAACAGCGTCAAGGAAATCCTGACGATCAATCTCCTTCTTGTTTCTTCTTGCCGCTGTGAGGGCAGCCTCGTTGCAGACATTGGCGATGTCGGCTCCGGAGAAGCCCGGCGTGTGCTGGGCCATAAATCCGAGGTCGAAGTCCTGAGCGACCTTGAGGTTGCGTGTGTGAACCTTGAATATCTCTTCCCTTTCCTTCAGTTCCGGAAGATCCACGTGAATCTGGCGGTCGAAACGTCCGGCGCGCAGAAGCGCCTTGTCGAGGATGTCAGCCCTGTTTGTGGCCGCAAGGATTATCACACCTGAATTTGTGTCGAATCCGTCCATCTCGGTAAGAAGCTGGTTGAGAGTGTTCTCTCGCTCGTCATTTGAAGAGAATCCGACATTCTTCCCTCTGGCCCTTCCGACAGCGTCGATCTCGTCGATGAACACGATGCAAGGAGCTTTTTCCTTCGCCTGACGGAACAGGTCACGGACCCTGGAAGCACCGACACCGACGAACATCTCTACGAAATCCGAACCGGAAATCGAGAAGAACGGAACGTTGGCTTCCCCTGCCACTGCCTTGGCCAGCAATGTCTTTCCGGTACCCGGAGGGCCTACCAGAAGGGCTCCCTTAGGGATTTTTCCTCCGAGGGCTGTATATTTCTTAGGATTCTTGAGGAAGTCCACGATCTCCATCACCTCTTCCTTGGCTCCGTACAGACCCGCGACATCCTTGAATGTGACGTTGACCTTCTCCTTGTCGGCGAGCTTGCCGGTGGATTTACCGACATTGAACACTCCGCCGGGACCGCCGCTGCCTCCGCCCATATTCCTGCTGAAGCCACGGAACATCCAGATCCACATAACGATGAGCAGGATCGGGAAAATTATCCATTCAAGGACGTTTGACCACATCCTGCTGTCGTTCTCCATCACGATCTTGACCTGACTCTCGTCCGGAGTAAGCTTGGCGTTCAGCTCACCGAACTCCTTCTCGGCGTTGAACTTGTCGGAGACCAGGAATATGAAATGAGGCGAGCTGGCCGGAACCTTGCCGCCAAACTTGTCAGCATATTTGTTGAGCCTGTCCGGGCGCACGGTGATGTTGCCCTTGAAGTCGTTCCTCACGAAATCAATCTCCTTGATGTCGCCCTTGAGGAACATCTCCTGGACCTCGGCCCATTCTATCTTCTGAGGATTGGCCCCGTTGTTGTTGAGCAGCAGCCAACCTATGCCAAGGATAAGAATAAGGTAAAGCCACGAGAAATTGAATCTCACGCGGATAACCTTCCTTCTTGGATCATTGCCTTTCGGCGAATTTGCGTTATTCGGCATCTGTCTCTGTCTTTTTTGTTTTAGGAACGCGTCTCTCCTTGTATTCCTTGTGCGGAGCGTCGGCCCAGAGCTCCTCCAGCCTGTAGAACTGGCGGTATTCCGTAAGGAATATATGAGCGACGATATCCCCATAGTCCAGGATTATCCAGAAATTATTCTCCAGACCCTGGGTACGGAGAGGCTTTCTGCCTTCCTCCCGCATCTTGTCGATGACATTGTCGGCTATGGCGTTGACGTTGGTGGTGGAGTCAGCGTTGCAGATCATAAAATGGTCAGTGATTGCGGTTCCCAGCGGCCTGAGATCTATGTCAATTACGTTTTGTGCTTTCTTGTCGAGCATAGCGTCGGCCATAACCCGCAAATCGTGTGTAATCATATTGAGAATGTTTTATATTTTTGCAATTACAATCAAATATACAAATATACGACAAATTCTGAACCAATGAAAGAGGAAGTTGACATACAATGGCTCGATGAGGTCGATTCGACTAATAATGAAGCCCTAAGAAATATTTCAGGGATTGACAATCTGTCAGTCCTGGCGGCTCTACATCAGACCTCAGGGCGTGGCCAGCGGGGTAATTCATGGTCCGCACGGCCCGGAGAAAACCTCACATTCTCTCTGGTGATGAAGTTTGGGGACGGAGCCTATCCGCCATTGAAGGCCTCAAGGCAGTTCCCGATAAGCCGGAGCGTCACCTTGGGCGTGCTTGATTACCTTGAATATGAAGGGATTGTGGCCACGGTCAAATGGCCGAACGACATCTATGTCAGGAACAGGAAAATATGCGGAATACTCATTGAGAACACCCTTTGCGGAGACTCCCTGACGGCAAGCGTCATCGGAATCGGCCTGAATGTCAACCAAAAGGAGTTTCCGCCACAACTTTTGAACCCCGTCTCGATGGCGATGCTGACCGGCAGGGAATATGATC
>ERZ1026776.1362-NODE-1362-length-13759-cov-4.429437_pt1 | contig 13759 bp, 10 predicted proteins | sample MGYA00380125_ERZ1026776 | MGnify/ENA primary metagenome ERZ1026776 (study PRJEB33269, sample SAMEA4719761) | human gut metagenome | biome: human-associated habitat; feature: organic feature; material: feces | place: Cameroon | collected 2013-10 ...
GTCTCCGCTCCGCTTCGGTCCGTGCTAGACATGTGCCACTGGCACATAGCACCCTGCCCAATATTCGCATATCGTGGGATTAACATCCCACTTTTATGGAATCTCCCAGTTACCGCTCTGCGTCTGCAGGCTGTACATATGTGCAAAATTACCGCCTTTTGCAAGCAGCTCCTTCGGACTGCCTTCCTCGGCCACACTGCCACGATCCAGTACGATGATCTTATCTGCCTGTACAACGGTACGCATTCTGTGGGCAATGACCATAACGGTCTTACCACCGATCAGGGCAGATAATGCAGCCTGTACCTTTGTTTCGTTTTCCGCATCTAAAGAAGCGGTAGCTTCATCCAACAGGATGATCGGTGCATCCTTTAAAAAGGCTCTGGCAATGGAAATACGCTGTCTTTCCCCTCCGGAAAGCTCCGCGCCGTTTTCGCCGATCCGCGTCTGCATGCCATCCGGCAGTTTTTCGGCAAATTCCAGTACATTGGCACGTTTTGCCGCTTCCATGACCTCTGCATCTGTTGCGTCCTTCTTACCGACACGGATATTTTCCATGATCGTATTGTCAAACAATGTTACATCCTGAAAGACGATGGAATATAAGGATAACAAAGCTTCCGGATCTGTCTCCTTCACATTCATACCGCCAACCGTGATACGTCCGCCGGTCGGATCCCAGAAACGCGCAGCCAGTCTTGATACGGTTGTCTTACCACAGCCGGATGGACCGACAAGTGCTGTTACCTCACCCTGTTTTGCGGTAAAGGATACATTGGAAAGCACCTGCTCTCCTGTTTCATAAGCAAAGCTGACATGGTCAAATGTAATATCGCAGCCCTGATTGGTCAGTTCCCTGCGGCCTGTCATTTCATAGCCTTCCGAAATCTCATTCATACGTTCCACATTGACGGTCAGTGCATTTAACGCTGCAAGGTTCATCAGTGAACCGTTCAGCGGCTCATAAATACGGGATACGATGATCAAAAATGCAAAGAAGGTGATCACATCGATCTCGCCTTTTGTCAAAAGAGAACCGCCAACAAGTGCCACGCAGGCAATACCGAATTTCAGCAGAAGCTGACCGGAATTGACAATTATACCGGACAAAAGCTCATGCTTCATCGTTGCCTTTTCTGTCAGATCGATCTTTTCAAATAAGCCCTGCAGATATCCCTTCTGGGAGTTTGTGCTCTTTAAATCCTTGGAGCACTCGATAAATTCCTGAATACCGTCTGCCACTGTCAGCTTTTTCTCTGTCAGTTTTTTACCGCTTCTGACCTGGATATTCTTGGAACCGAACACGATCCAGATCGCAAACGGTAACATCCAAAGTGCTGCCAGTGCCAGCTTCCACTGGAAGAACAGCAGACCGACCGCAATGATGATCGTGGAAAATACAGCCCCGTAAAACTGTGAAAACTGATGAGAATAAGCATGCTCCAAAGCTGCCACATCTCCTAAGATAACCGTTGTCAGATCTGCACTGTCCTTCTGGTCGAAGAAGGATAATGGCATTCTTCTGAGCTTCTCCGCCAGAGAGATACGTTTGTTGCCGGATTCTTGATACATGGCAAAGAAGGTTGCGTTATACTGCATGTAATATAAGATGCCGAGCAGTGCGATCGTCAGGATACTGCCGATGAGCAGCATCCGGGCATGGGCAGACGGCGCATCATTTAAAATGTCCTCTGCCAGAACATATAACAGACCGGTCGGGAGCATGAGTGCAATATTGACCAGAATACAGATGCACACGGATTTTATCATATCTTTTGCACCCTGCTCGGATACAGCGTAATTTTTCATTAATTTTGCTATCATTTACTGCCACCTACCTTCCAGCGGATTGAAGTCTGATAATCATTCCACATCTTCCCGTAAAGACCATTTGCTTCCAGAAGTGCTTCATGCTTTCCTGCTTCTTTTATCTTGCCGTTTTCAAATACATAGATCGTATCAGCGTTCTTGACCGTGGTCAGTCTGTGGGCGATCATGATAACTGTCTTGCCGACTGCCATTTCTTCAAAGGCTTTCTGGACAAGCACTTCATTTTCAGGATCTGCATATGCAGTTGCCTCATCTAAGATGATGACCGGTGCATCCTGCAGGATGATCCTTGCGATCGCGATCCTCTGCTGTTCACCGCCGGATAAGTAAATACCGTCTGTTCCGATCACCGTTTCGATTCCCTGCGGCAGTTTTGCCAGAATATCGTCACACTGTGCTTTGTGCAGTGCTGCAAGCACTTCTTCATCCGTCGCATTCTTTTTTCCCATGCGCACGTTATCGGCGATCGTACCGGCTAACAGTCTGCTGTTCTGGAATACATAGGAGATCGTATTGACTCTTTCCTCCTGCGCGATATCCCGGATATCAACATCACCGATCCGTACCTGCCCGCTCGTCGCATCGTAAAACCTGGCGATCAGACCTGCGGCTGTACTTTTTCCACTGCCGGAAGGGCCGACAAAGGCTGTTACCTTTCCCGCCGGGATCTGCAGGCTGATATGAGAGACAGCATCCGGTAACTCTTTCCGGTAGCGGAAGCTGACGTCATCAAAGCAGATCGCATATTCCTGTGGATGCTTTGTCTGCGCCGGCTCCGGAAGCGGCTCGATCGCCATGATCTCATTAAAACGGGCGATCGCATCTTCTACCTTCATGGATTCCTCTCCCATGAACATGATCTTGGTCAGCGTGGTTGCAATGACCGGTGTAAAGATCACATAAAATACGAAGTTCAGTAAAATGTTAAACGCCACATGATCGCTGCGATACAGGATCAGTGTCAGTGCAATCAAAAATGCAAATGTGCTGTTTACGATCATCTGATAGCAGACCATTGGCATACGCATTTCTTTTGTGTAATTGATGCAGAATTTATAATAGCTGTCGATCGATGCTTTGAATCTGGAGAAGCTATGTACTGTCTGGGAGAATGTCTTTACGACATTGATACCTCTGACATATTCCACTGCTTCATTATTCATATTTTCCAGTGCAGTCTGATAATGCTTCATATCCTCCTGCATCTGTTTGCCGGTCATTTTTGTCATGCCTGCCAGACTCAGTACAACCGGGATCAGACAAACCAGTCCGAACCGCCAGTTAAATACAAACAATAATAGGATCATTGCAACCGGTGTGATATAAGCCCCGACAAGATCCGGGAGCTGATGTGCCAGATATACCTCTGTTGTTGCTGCGGAATCATTGATGATCCTGCGGATCCTGCCTGATCCAAGCTCATCGGCAAATCCGATCGGCAGCTTTGCAATATAGGCAAGCAGCTCCTTTCTGATATTCGTTGCCACGCGGAACGCACTTGCATGGGAACACATCAGTGCTGCAAAATAAAGCAGCATGGAAACTGCTGCAGCAAGCACCGCAAACCATCCGTTACTTGCAATATGTATTGCTTCCTTAAAATTGGGCGCAGCTTCGATCACTTCTTTGATGATGCGGAATAAAAACACATAGGTCAGAAGTGCTGCTATTGCACTGAGCCCGGAAAATACCCAGGAAAAATAAGTGCAATACTTATGTCCGCCTGCATATCGCATCAGGACACTAAGCGCGCTCTCTTCTTTCTTCTTCTCCATAACCTCTCTCCTCCTTATGGTTCCTTTCTCGCTCCATCATAAGGACTTTATTCTTCTATTTCTACTCCAAGCAGGGTCAAATGCTCCATTCGTTCACTGGATTTTTTATATTCCCGCGGACTGCAGCCCACAACCGAACGGAAAGCCGCGGCAAACTTGCTTGGATTGTCGTAACCGAGCATTCCTGCGATCTCTGCCATGCTGTAATCCGTTTCTTCTATGTAATGGATCGCCTTGTGCATCTTGTAATGCTTGACAAATGTATAATAAGGTTTTCCGTATATTTCACTGAAACAGCTCTGAAACGTCGTCTGTCCGATCCCATACTTTTGCACAAGCTGCGGAACAGAAAAGCGGCGGTCCGGATGAGAAACAACCTCTTTATGGATCGCACGCACCTTATCATAATCCTGCTGCCTGTAATAGCGTTTCTGCGCCTTTTCCTCCTCCGGTGTTACCATACGGATCAATAGCAACAGTTCCAATATCTTTAGTTTCAGATAATACGTTTCCACCTTTGGATCTACCTGATACATTTCATTCAGGATATGATTGATCTCCGGCAGAGAGCGGATGAACATGGCACCGTTTTCCCTGCGGATCTGCCATCCGAGAAAATCGATCTGCTCGACCGCCTCCGGGAACACATCCTTCAAATATGCCTTTGCCGGCTCAGGATCGATCAGGATTTCCACCCCTGCATAAAAGCCCAGCGGAAATTCCGGGTTTTCCCGTTTGACGCCGACCAGATTTGCCTCCATTTCTCCCTCGCCAAGGTACACCTGCCTGCCATTTACCTTACAGCCGAAGCGTCCCCGCCTGCAGTGATTGATCTCGATCATCTTTTTGGTATCTTCGTTATAATCGGCTTCTACCGCTTCCTGCGAATGAAAATTGTTGTATACAAAGTACACGCCGGGCATGATCGGATGGAACACCATGGAGCTTTTTTCTCCGTTTTCTTCATTTCTCGACAGGATCGTCATAGATGGCGCACTTGCCCGGTCAAAGCCTTTGCTGTGTAATTCATCAATGATCTTCATATTCCATTTCTCCCTTACGCCTGTTGTGTGCTTTATTCATCCTTCTGCCACAAGAGCTTTAACAGAGCCTTCTTTCTGGAAAGCAGCAGCATCGCCAGCAAATAGGAAAGCAGTACATAGCCGAAGCTGATCCCGATCGTAGAAGCCTTCACAGGCAGACTCATCAGTCTTCCCGATGACTGCATGGCTGACAGGATCATAGAGTAAGCCGTTGCATACCCCAGAGGAACGCCCACAAGGAATCCAAGCGGCACCAGAATATGATTGGCACGGAAAATAAATGTTCTGATCTCTCTGTCCGTATAACCAAGGATTGCAAGCATCGAAACGTTTCTTTTGTTTTCCTCCAGTATCATACCTGCCAGCATACTTGTCACCAGAATACAGATCAGTGCACCCAGCACCTTTAAAAGCTTCAGCACGATCCCTGCTGTACTTGCCAGATTTTTTGCCTGCTTGATATAATCATCCACGGAAGCGGATTTACTGAGTATTTCACCCGGAATGTCCAGTTTTTCCCTGCTGATGATGACATTGTACTGCTCTACCGGTCTGTCTAATAGCTTTGCCACGTTTTCCTTAGAAGTCAGGACAAGTGACATCACATCATTATCCAGAATATCCGTTATTTCAATCGTTGTTTCCTGCAGCGTAACCGTGTCATAAAAGGTAAAGCTGTCTCCCGGCGATATCTGATAACGCTTGGCCGCTGCATTTGTCATATAATATTTGCCATATTCGATCTGTTTGCCGGATACCAGTTTCCCGGAAAGGACATCATTTTCCTCCTCATAACCGATCATATTAAACCGGGAGTCATCCGGCTTCGCACCAAAGCTGATATCAAAAACAGCCGATCCGCCATACGGATTTTCCGTCTGAAAGCTCTTAAATCCATATTCATACTGACCGCCCATCATCGCATCCGGCATTTTTACTTCGATCAGATTATCATAGGAATCCTGAAACGAACCGCCCAGCACCACGACAAGTGTTGCGATGGCGATACCGACAACCATCGTCAGACTTCTTGCCTGATTCAGCCAGATGGAACGCACCGTATAGATCCAGCCGGTGCTGCGATCACTGTTTCTGCATATCCGGGCAGTTTTTTCTTTCTTCTGCTCACGCAATAGCGGAACGATATCACTTTTTAAGCAGGCTGACAGCACCAGATAAGACACCAGCCCATAGACAACGATCGGGATCAGCACTGCAACAAACAGCGTAAGCCATGGCATTTTTACCGTATAATCCAGATACTCACCGTCCCCGAAATAAAAGGCGCAGAATGCTTTGGAAAATGGAATGCTGCAAAGAATGCCCAGAATATCGCCACCGATCGCAGGGATCATGCCAAACAGCATATAATGGCGGATCAGCTCCTGTTTCCGATATCCAAGCGTCATCAGTACCGCAATGATCTTTCCTTCTCTCTTGACCATTCTCGATAAGACCATGGCAATGATCACAACGACCAGCAGCATGATGATCGGGCTGTACATGGAAAATTCCGCCGTCAGATCATCCGCTTCGCGAAAGATCAGGCTGATCCTTGTATTACTTTCTTTTTCAATATATTCCGTTGTTTTATACGTATCGTAAACTGTCTTGCGGAAATCCTGTTCCTTTGCTTTGTCCTCATAGCGCACTGCATAGTATGTGATCGGATCCACCAGCTTTTCCATTGCCTGCTTTGTGATGATCCCAATGCCGAAGCCATCCTGATCGGGCATAGACTCTGTCAGATCGTAGAGCATGATCGCATAGTCCGATTTATTACAAAGACCGGATACATGAAATTTCTGCCCCAAGATCGTGATCTCATCCCCGACTGCGATCCCGTTTGCTTTTGCATAGCGGTAGGTAACCATGATATCCGTATCTGACCGCAGATCCTCCCCTTCCACTACAGAGGCAAGATCCAGCTTCTCCATCTGCGTAAAAATGCGCAGCTTTGTATCTCCGTATGTCAGATCCGTATACTGCTGTTGTTCCAGTTCGACCGTGTACCGTTCCTCCAATGCCCGGATATCCGCATCTGTCAGCGGTGTCTCGGTTTTGAATTCACCATCCTCGATCCGGTTCTGTGCAAAAAAACGCTCGAATCTGTCATATAAGGTATTGCTGACCGCAAAGGCTCCAACCAGAAGCATAATGGTAATTGCCGTCAAAACAGTTCCTGTCAGATAAAACGATAAATTTTTCCCAATACTTCTTCGTACTCTTCTTTGTAATGTCATCAGATTTCCAGCTCCTCTACGTTTTTCTTTTGCTGTTTCAGGTTACTGATGATCTGTCCGTCGTGGATCCGGACAACTCGATCTGCCATCTGCGCGATTCCCTCATTATGCGTGATCATGACGATCGTTGTATGGTAGGCCTCATTCACCTCCGCCAGCATACGCAATACTTCTCTGGAAGAAACAGAATCCAGTGCTCCCGTCGGTTCATCACAGAGAAGCAGCACCGGATTTTTGATCAGTGCTCTTCCGATCGCACATCTCTGCTGCTGTCCGCCGGAAAGCTCAGACGGAAAATGTGTGGCATGATCTGTCAGCCCCAGCTTTTCCAGCAGTTCGGAAAGCGACAGCGGATTTTGCGAGATATCCTCTACCACACGGATATTTTCCCGGACTGTCAGTTCCGGGATCAGATTATACGACTGGAACACAACCCCGATCTTATTTCTGCGGTATTCCCCCAGTACCTTTCTGGATAGCTTTGTAATTTCCTGTCCGTCTATCGTAATGCTTCCCGCATCCAGATGATCCATTCCGCCGAGCATGTTCAAAAGCGTACTCTTACCGGAGCCGGACGGCCCCAATATCACGCAGATCTCCCCCTTTTCCAGACTTAGCGATACATGATTTAATGCATACAGCTCGTTTTCTCCTGTTCCATACTTTTTAACGGCGTCTTTCACCTCTATGTACATATTCCTTCCTCCCTCTGTCTATCCAAATAGTCGTGCCAAATATATGTTAGTTTATTCTAACCCATGTGTCAAATGATTTATTGGATTACCTGTAGGAAACTTTTCAGCGTTTTTTTGTAATAGGAACGAAATTTCCTATTACAGAGACGAGATACGCTCTGCGAATCTCGCTCTGATCAGCGGTCGTCAAATGCACCGCCTAAATGCGTGCATTTTCCTCGTCGCCATAACTCAAAAATCCTGCCGGCCTCGCCGGCAGTCGTGCTTCGCACTTTACGATTTTTTCGTTGTACGTTCGGTCAAAATCAAATACAAGCTTCGCTTGTGCTTGATTTTGTTCCTCACTACAAAAAAGAGCCGGAATGAAATGCATTCCGGCTCCTGTAAGTCGCTCTAATTCGTCATACTATGTATTTTATTCGTAGATCTGGAACATGTTCAGCTCGCCTGTCAGCTCATCCGATACCTTGTAAAGTCTGCCTGTTGCATCCTTGATCTCACTGATCGTTGCTGCAAGCTCTTCTGCAGAAGCTGCTGTTTCCTGTGTTGCTGCTGCATTCTCTTCTGCAATAGCGGAAAGGCTTTCTACAGAACTCATAACCTGACCTCTTGCATGCGCCAGCTTTTCCGTATTGGAAGCAATACTTTCGATGCCATCGATCGTTACCTGTAAGCCACCGCTTACTTTATCAAATACGCGTTTGGTTGTTTCCACCTTATCTGCCTGCAGTCCGATGATCGCATCTACTGTGTTCATCGTCTTTACTGCCTGCTCGGATTCCTCTAACAGATTCTTGATAATACCATCAATTGTCTTGGCAGATTCATTAGACTGTTCTGCCAGATTCTTGATCTGTTCTGCAACAACGGCAAATCCGCGTCCGCTTTCACCAGCTCTTGCCGCTTCGATGGAAGCATTCAGTGCAAGAAGGTTTGTTTCGTTAGCGATAGAAGCGATCAGTTCTGTTGCCTTATGGATTTCCTGTGCGGATTCATTGGTTGTATTTGTCTGCTGGTAGATCACTGCGATCTGTGCTTTTACTTTTTCGGAAATGCTCTCCAGATCCTGTACGCTCTCAGCACCTGCCTGACCGGCTTTCTTCATCGTATCTGCATTGTTCATCAGATTCTGTACTGCTTCATTTGTCTGTTCAATACCCTCTCCGATCTGCATAACTGCTTCGGATACGGACTGGGTCTCTGTTGCCTGTGCTGTTGCACCGTTTGCCATATCTGACATAGATCTTGCCACATCATCGGATGCATTACTTGTCTGGTCTGTCATCTTATCCAGCTTTTCGGAAGCTGCCACGATCACATCGGAAGTAGTACCGACCTTTGCGATCACCTTTGCCAATGATTTGATCACCGCATTGGTATGGCGTGCCAGTGTTCCTGTCTCATCCTTGCGGGCTGTATCCTTTGGCTGCGCCATAACGGTCAGATTGCCTTCCGCTGCGGAATCCAGCACCTTGATCGTACGGTTCAGGGAATTGACAAAGCCCCACAATGTCAGACGGATTGAAATCGTGACAAGAACGATGAGTATGACCGTCAGCATGGCAAAATACTTTACCAGTGTCTGTATTTCCTGATCTGCAATCTTTCCCTTCAGAGAAAGTGCCCCAACTACCATTGCAGCTGCCATTGCCACAACAACCGGTACGATCGCCACGATCAGCATTTTCACCTTTAACGTAAAAAATCTCTTCTTTGCTTTCTGCTTAACTTCTGCCTTATTTCCCATCAATAACACTCCTTATAAACCACTTTCGTCAAATTGTATATGTAATCCCCCGTATATTATGTTTTATTGTAACATATTTACCCTGAAAAGCAAAGGACATTTTGGTATTTTCGTCAGTCTTTCCAATCCCCGGATGTCACGATCCGGTTTCTTCCTTCCGCCTTTCCGCGGTACAGAAGATCATCGGCTTCTTTCACGATCTCATCCAGTGACTGCTCTCCTGTAACATCCGTCAGGCCAAATGTCAGGGATACGGAAAATGTCTCTCCTTCATAGGCAAATGCCGTTTCCTTTATGTCATCTGCGATCTGTTCCAGTTTTTCTTGCGCCTGTGCGAGCGGCAGTTCAAATACAAGCAGAAATTCCTCGCCGCCCCATCGCGATACCAGTCCTTTTTCTTCCATGTTTTTCTTAAAGATATTGGATATGCTTTTCAGTACCATATCACCACATTCATGCCCATAGGTATCATTGATCCGCTTGAAAAAGTCGATATCACCAATCGTAACGGACAGAGACTGCTGTCTGTTTTCCCTGCACTGCTCGATCATCTTCTGCAGATTACTTCTGCAGGCACGTCTGTTCAAAAGTCCAGTCAGCGGATCCGTCGTGATCATATCCTTCAAAGAACAACTGACGGTTGCTGCATAACTTCCCATGGCACCGATCTCATCCTTCCGGCGCAGAACGGAAATCGGCATTTTAGTGGAGAAATCACTGTTTGCCAGATGCCCCAGGTAGTCCATGATCGATTTCAGTGCCTCTACCAGCTTCTGGCTGGCGGCAATACAGCACAAAAGTGCCGCGATCGTCACAAGCACACAGATTGCCACAGAATTGATCACATTATTTCTGACGGATGCCATAACACTTGCACGTGTTTTACTTGCAAACGCCATTCCCACAACTGATCCGTCTTTATTATAGATCGGTACATAATATCCAAAATAGGATTTTCCGCCGATCTTGATCTTCTCAGAGAAATAGTCCTTGCCGTTTTCCAGCACCCAGTGGCTGACCTGCCCGTCCGCACTCGTTCCGCTCATCCGTTTTCCCTTTTCATCCGTGAGCGTTGTCAGGATACGCTTATCACCGTAAAAGAGCGTGACATCCATTCCATACGATTCCTTCAGGGAATCCACGATGGAATAGTCACCGGTGAGCACAACATCTCCTTTATATATCATTCCATCTTTCTCATACATATCGCCCGGTGCGATCAGGGAATACGTATTGTAGACCGAACGTGCCGCCACCTTTAATGACTGGCTCACCTGCTCCGTTGTCACCTGCACAAGCGTCCTTGTTGAGATGAATGTCAGCACCAGTCCCAGAACAAGTACCGGTACAAGCGAAAATTTCAGTAACGTGTGCTTCAGACTTGTTTTTTTCGTATTATCCATATGTCTCCCCCCTATTTACCTTTTGTTCTCCTGCTCAATCTCCAGAACAAGTTCTTCTAAATACATCCATCTGTCCATTTTTTCGGTAAGCAGCTCCCGTTTTTCGGCAAGCTGCCTGTCCAGCTCTGCCAGACGGATAAAATCTCTGGCAGCCTTTGTATATTCACCTTCCAGCGCAGCAATTTCTTCTTCCAGCTCCGCGATCGAATCCTCGATCGTCTCATATTCCCTCTGTTCTTTATAAGAAAGCTTTTTCCGGTGCTGGCGCGCCTCCTGCCCTTTATTCTCTTTTTCTTCCTTCTCCGGCCGCTGGCGCTGCGTCTTTCCCTGCTCTATTTTCCGTTCCTCCATGCGGAGCTGGTAATCCGTATAACCGCCCTCATACTGCGTAACTCTGCCTGCCTCCTCAAAAGCAAAGATACGCCGCACGGTACGATCCAGAAAATAACGGTCATGGGAAACAACCGCTACGATCCCGTCAAAGCTGTCCAGATAATCTTCCAAGATCGTCAGTGTACGGATGTCCAGATCATTGGTCGGCTCATCCAGCAAAAGAACATTCGGGGCTTCCATCAGCACGCGCAGCAGATTCAGCCGCCGCTTCTGTCCACCGGAAAGCTTTCCGATCCTGCTGTACTGCAGCTCTGCGTCAAACAGGAACCGTTCACACATTTTCGCGGCGGACACTTCTCCATCCTTTGTTTTGATAAATTCCGCCGTATCCCTGACATAATCAATGACACGCTTTTCCGGATCCATATATGCCAGTCCTTTTTCTTTTTCCTGACTGATTTCCTGCGCATAGTAACCGATCTTGATCGTCTGTCCGATCTCAATGCTGCCACTGTCAGGATATACCGCTGCATTTCCGGCAAGCTGCCCCGCCGCCGTTGCGATCATTTTTATGAGGGTTGTCTTACCGCAACCATTTTTCCCGACAAAGCCGACGCGGTCGCCGCGCAGAAACAGATAAGTAAAATCACGCAGAAGGACATGCTCTCCATACGCCTTTGATAAATTCTGAAGTTCTACCGTCGTCTTGCCCATACGGGTACTGACACTGCTCATTTCCACAGTTCCGGTCTCTTCCTTCAGCTTGCTGACCTTCAGATCCTCAAAACGCTCCAGCCTCGCCTTCTGCTTCGTGCTCCGCGCCCTTGCCCCGCGCATGACCCACGCCAGTTCGTTACGCAAAATACTGCGGCGTTTTCTGTCCGCCGCCTGATCGATCTCCTCGCGCTGCGCCTTCCGCTCCAGAAAGCCCGCATAATTTGTATCATAGGAATACAACGCGCCTCTGTCGATCTCTATGATCCTGTTTGCAATGCTGTCCAGGAAATAACGGTCATGTGTGACCATTACAAGTGTACCTTTGTAGCTTTTCAGGAAATTTTCCAGCCACTGTGCCATTTCCGCATCCAGATGGTTGGTCGGCTCATCCAAAAGCAGGATGTCCGATTTATGCAGCAGCACATTGACAAGTGCCACACGTTTCCTCTGTCCGCCGGAAAGCTCTGCCACCGGCGTATCGTATGCGGTAACGGAAAGCTCCGTCAGCATGGTTTTTGCCTGCGCGGCCAGTACCTGCTGCTCCTGCATGCTCTGCCTAGTATGCGACCGCAGCGCCGCCTGCAGGACTGTATCCTGCGGTTCAAATTCAGGCTGCTGGGAAAGAAGCTGTACTGTCCTGTTTTTTGCCAAGATTACCTCGCCCGCATCCGGCTCTTCCAGTCCGCCGAGTATCCGCAAAAGAGTGGATTTCCCGGTTCCGTTAATACCGATGATCCCGACTTTTTCCCCTTCCTGCAGATAAAAAGAAGAATCTGAAAACAGCAGTCTTCCCGTATATGATTTTGTAATATGATCCAGTGTTACGATATTCAATGTACTCCTCCGTATCTGCCTATCTGTATACTTAAATTACCCTTTTTCGTTTCATGGACAAGTCCCTGATACACAAATCTGCCATATCCGCGGACAGAAACAATGCTTCCCTCTTTGCAGATCCCACTGTTGTTTTCCATGCATCTGCCATCCACAAACACCTTTTTCTCCCGGAACAGCAGCAGACTCTGGCTGCGGGAAAGATGGTACAGCTTTGCCACGATCCCGTCGAGTCTGAGGGAACTCACGATGAGCGTCTCTTCCGTTACCTGCGGCTTACTTTGTTCCGGCATTTCATCCAATATCCTGCATCTGACAACCGTATGCCTGATCTTTGTCAGATTTTCCACAATATAATCGCTTACCTTTGCCAGACAGAACAGATATGCCTTTCCGTCGCTGAGCCGGATGTCGCCAAGTGTACTTCTGTCAATTCCAAGGTGCATCAGTGCCCCAAGGAAATCCCTGTGTCCCAGATCTTCCGCAAATTTTTTCAGTGCCGGTGCGATCTCCACACACACGATCGGAAACGGTTCTTCATAACCCAGACTTTCCTCACTGCCAAAACGGATCACACACCGCTCACAGCCTTCACTGCCGCCTGATATGGTATATTCCATGCCCGGTCTTTGCGCCAGAAGCTGATAAAACAGATCCTGCTCTGCCAGCGTCAGAAATCCGGTAAATGTATAATGGTTATTCCGATAAGACTGCTCACTTAAATCCAGCAGCCTTTTCTGCATAAAAATATCTTCGTCTGTCATATTGTCCTCACGCCTGCTTATATATACTATCGTACTACAATCACGTACCTCTTGCAATCCCCGCAAAATCGTGCTAGAATACGCTCGTTGCGATTCCAGAAACCAAGGTCTATGGAAAAAATACCGAGTGTTCGAGACCTTCCACTCGTAAAACAAAACTAAAGGAGATATCTTTATGAAAAAAATCAATTTTCTGACACAGGCCGCCATGATCGCGGCACTTTATGTCGTCCTGACACTTGCCATCAACGCATTTGGTCTTGCCAGCGGTGCCATTCAGGTCCGCGTGTCCGAGGCACTTACGATTCTGCCTTATTTCACGCCTGCTGCCATTCCGGGGCTGTTTATCGGCTGTCTTTTAAGCAACACCATTAC
>ERZ1026776.1365-NODE-1365-length-13753-cov-63.872098_pt1 | contig 13753 bp, 10 predicted proteins | sample MGYA00380125_ERZ1026776 | MGnify/ENA primary metagenome ERZ1026776 (study PRJEB33269, sample SAMEA4719761) | human gut metagenome | biome: human-associated habitat; feature: organic feature; material: feces | place: Cameroon | collected 2013-10 ...
TCAGCTGTTACTGCTTTTTTTGAATTATGCAAGGTATAAACGCGGAGACGTTTACTAATGATTAGCAGAAAAACGTGATAGATAACCCCAAATCGTGAGGGATAGCGTGATGGATATTGTAAACATTTTGTCAATCTATCACGCCAAGTGAAAGATATAACAATCTCATTATCAAATAGTTGAAGTTTTGAAAAACAGAAAACGTGATGGATGTGAGGGATAAAACAGATTTTAAACTAAAAAAATAAAGGTGTATTATGGACTTATGACCCACCCTCTCGATAGACAGCCCTTGTATCTGCACAAGATACAAGAAAAATACATGAAAAGCATAAAAAATGTGTTCAAAAGTTTTGTGGTTTCGATAAATCTTTCTATATTTGCACCGATTCTTAATGTTGGGGCAGCTTAAAGTTGCAATGATTAAGACCAATCATTTAATCCCGACATCGAAGCTCTGCGCCGATTCGCCCTATGGCATCAAGCCTTTGGGAGAAGAAGTTAAAGGGTGGGTGTGAGAATCACGACATATGAATTAGGCGTTTACTTGACGCTTTGTTCTTGGCACTTCGAAACTTCGCAAACTTCAAATGTTGTCATGGACTTAGCAGCGGTAGATGCCCCGGGATATGTATATTCATTTCCCCTAGTAAGCTCGTATGTGGCATTATGGATTCCTCCATAGTGTCAATCATGCGTATGTCATATCTAGGGTGAATTGTATCCATATCGGCGTGGGCTTCGACGTTGCTCGTTCAACAACATTGGGCAATGCGAAGGCCTCGAAGTGCGGAACGGGTGACAGACTGGTTCACGCTTTTTTGTATTCGTACCTTAGAATTAATTATAAACTAATAAAATTCATGCGTATGAAAAAGTTAAGACTCTTATCTTTTCTAGGGCTTTTGTTTACCTCGGTTTCTCTGTTGGCTCAGACGGAACAGGAGGCAAGGACTGCTGCCATGAAGTTCTTGCAACAAAAGAAGGGTGGTGTATCACTCAGTCTTACGTCAACAAAGTTGATGGACGGACAGGCTGTTGTCACCAAGGCAAGGGGCAAGTCTGCCAATGCCCAGGTGAAAGGCGGCGATGTCTATGCCTTCAATGCCGAGGGTGGTGGCTTCGCCGTGGTTTGTACAGGTAATGGCAATACCGCCATTGCAGGATATTCGGATAAAGGTAAGGTGGATGTTACCTGTATGCCGGATGCCATGAAGGAATGGCTGGCCGATTATGCGATGGCTATGAGTTATGATGATAGTCAGGTTATCCAAGAACCAACTTGGATAGGACCTACGATAAAGCCTGTGGCTCCACTTCTTAAAACCCATTGGGGACAAGGTGCACCATATAATGGAAAATGTCCATCGGACGGTAAGCAAACTACTTTGGCTGGTTGTGTACCTGTGGCTTTAGCGCAAGTTCTCAATTATTACCGCTCTGACAACAAAGGTACAGGAACGCTGTATTATGCACATACGCAGTCTGAAACGGAATATGATATAGACTATTCCAATACATCTTATGATTGGAATAATATGCTTGATTCATACGAGGAAGGTAAATATACTCAGGTACAAGCTGATGCTGTAGCAAAACTGATATTGGAATGTGGTGTTGCTAGTAAGGCAAAGTATGACTATAGTGCAACCTCGGCTGCATTGCCATTTGTTGCGCTCAATAAATATTATAATTTTGATTGTATGGTAGCTCTCAGAGATGTCAGTATGTCGGTATCTATGTTCACCTATAGTCATTACTATACAGCTACGAAGAAATGGATAACCACCATTCAAAAAGAGTTGGAGGCTGGTCGTCCTATAATCTATTCTGGTTCAGACCGAAAGAATGGAGGCGGTGGATATTATATCAATCCTTCTTCTGAGCATTGCTTTGTCATAGATGGTATTGATGACAAGAACTATGTGCATTGTAATTGGGGCTGGAGCGGAATGGAAGATGGCTATTATGATATCGCCTTGTTGAATCCTGCTTCCCAAAAATTTTACTATGAGCAAGGTTATCGTTGCAATCATGAGATGATTGTTGGTATTCAGCCACGTACTACACCTTATGAAAAATGCCTGTATCAGGTTATGGCACCTGCGGATTGGTTTAATACTCCAGGTTGGTCTGTAAAGTCAAGGAAAAATATCGTAAAGCTTTCTGATACAATGCAGGCTCGTACTATGTCGACTGATACCGTAAGTAGCAAAGATAGAATGTATTACTTTGTTGCTTCCAACTCTTATGAGGATGAAACCTTTGGAATATCTCCTGTCTTGGTAAGGAATGGTGTTATCAAACTAGTATTGGGTTCTTATCAAGCCAGTGTGGATGGCTGGTCTAATATTAATTTCTGGGATATGGCTGATAGTTTTCATTGGCCTTATCATGTAGAGGATGGAAATTATGAACTTCGTTTGGCATCTTGGCCTATAGATGGAAGCCAAGAGATGAAAATTTGCCCTATGCCAGATAGTTTGGTAGCTACAGTGGATGTGGTGAAGAATGGTACTGCTATGGTTTTCCATGGGTTGGAAGGTGATGGCTTGGTCGATTCCTTGCGCATTGACAACATTACTCCTGCTAGCGAAATCTATGCAGGTACAACATTCTATCTCTATATAACGGCAAGCGGAGGAAGTTCTAGTTCTAAGCTGATATTTAGAAATGTAGATACAGGCAAGGCTTATGGTGGTAGTAAAGGTGGCAGCTTTGAAATCAAACATGTGTATGATGACTATACATCTACCACCCCATTGTCTTTTAAGCCGTTGAATGTGGACAATGAATTCTCGATGCCTGTTGGTAGATATAAGATAGAATTGCCAGAGGATGAGACAAACGTTACTTTGGCTAGTGATTTTTACATCGATGTAAAGCCTGCACCTGAATATCCAGTAATGGATGGTTATGAATGGGGAAGTCTAAGTTATTATGGAAGCAGTTCTTATGATAACGAAATTGCTAAGAAAAATGGGTATGCTACATTATATAATACTTACAATTATATGATGCGTTGGGTTAGACCTCGTTATTCTTATGCAAATAAGACAGAGGCTCCTATCGTCATGAATGTCTATATGGTCAACATGTCGACAGGCGAGGAATGGTTGGTTGGACAAAAGAAAGATTGGGTGCCAGGTCAAGCTGTACCTTTGAATCTGTATTGTTACCCAACGGGAAATTTCAGGTTTAGATGTCGTTATGTTACGCCAGAAGGTGAGTCGGCAGGATTGCAAGTAGTGAGCGATAGCCAGGAGAAAAAGCGTATCAATGATGGTACTTATTTTGATTATCGAGTGTTGTATGCTGATGACGCAAACCGAACAACTGTAAAACTCGTTTCTGCTGTTGGCAAGAGGGAGAATGGAGAGCAAAAACTTGAGGTCGTTCTTCAGCGAATGGCAAATAGTCAACTTTCTGGTTGTACAGCAAAGGCTTTCTTCTATGACAAGGAGCATGGTGAGGTTATTGTAGATACTATCGCAAGGAAAATCAATGCTAGAACTGGTGAAACGTTTAAGCTGATGTTCTCGCCTTCTTTGCGTGAGGATGCCGAGTATACGGTCGATCTATTATTCTCAGATTACTTTAATAATGATAATTATTATAACTTCGTCTTGGATGATGACTATGAAGTTGCTGAGATAAAACTCGATAGGAATGGTGTGACATCGGGAATAAACATGACAAGAACATCTAATGATGGGATATTCGAAGAAGGGGATGTTGTCAAGATATATAATTTGGAAGGTACTTTGGTGAAGACTGTTGTCGCATCTGGTAGTTTATGGGTAAATCTACAGTCGCAGTTACCTGATGGTACTTATATCTTGAAGTCAACTTCCAAGACCATCAAATTTAGAAAGTAACAAGATTATTATCAGTAGGTGGCAAAGAAGTCCGCCTACTGGTAATTATAATAACTTAAAAAACAACTAACTATGAACAAGAAAGGTTTTATGTTTGGAGTAGGTGCCATGTTGTTATTGTTGGCATCTTGTAGCAGTGAGAAAACGCTTGAGGGTTACAGCTTCACTGGTGAAGGCTTCTTGGGCAAGTTGCCTATGGCACAAGCTACCAAATTGGTTACTCTGCGAGAAATCGGTGAAGAACTGAAAGGAGACAATCATCCTGATATCAACTTGCGAGAAATGAGCAAAATGGATGAGGATGAGAAGAATAAAAAAATCCAAGAGGTACGAGATTATCTCCAAAAGCAAGATGACAAGTATAATCATTGCTTGGATGACTTGCGCAAGGACTTAGCTGCTGATACAGCAAGATTGGTTGGTATGAAAGACTTGCTTTGGGAGAACAAGACTAAATGCAATTTCAATTTGGATAAGGTTCAACTTGGTGGTGATGTCGTTCATAATAATAGCCAAGGCGTTACTCTGTGTTTCAATACCAAGGACAATGTGGATGTGCTGCCTGATGGAGGTCTACATTATGCGCTGCTAGATAACAAAGGAAAGTTTATATCTGGTGGCGACTTATGGTTTAAGCATGATGTTTATGAATTGAGACTTGGTCACTTATTTATGGAAAAGGGGATGCAATCTCTGATGCAGGAATGTTTGAATGAGAGCAAGTTTACGGAAATGATGTCAGCATTGCAGAAAAGTGATAGCATAGTCAAGATTCTTATCGTTGATTCTGAGCAATACTTGGATTATGAGCCAAAGATGACCATCGATGGCAACGGACCTGTTGTGTTTGGTGCTGATATGAAGACGTTGCCGGCTAGCTATAAAGGGCTATATAATAAATGTGAGGATATGATGGCGATGGACTGCCTCGTTTATTCGTTTGAGGATATTTATGGAACCTTATTGTTTACTGCAATAGGCGACAATGACGGTAAAATAGACGAGATAGAGGTCGAGAGTCAATATTATCCTCTGAAGTTGGGTGACAAAGTGTTGCGAACTTGCGATAAATTGCGTGATGTTATCGCGAAGTTTGGCAAGCAGATGACGTGGACTTATGACGAAGAGTCGCTCAATGCAGTTGGTTCAATGGAGAATGGTCGAGTAACCATCAAGTTGATAATAGATGTATTTACCCCTGCTGGTCAGGCTAAGGTGCAGAAGTTGGCTAAGGGTGCAAAGGTGGAAATTGTGCCAGAGGATATTAATCCATTGGAAATTTTGAATTACTATCAGATACATGCTAAGTAAAGCGTGCCTCTGTTGTATTTATGCAAACTTTAAATGTAAAATATAAAACGAATTAATTTATGAAAAAGTTGTTTTTGATGTGGATGCTGTTGGCATTCATTGGCGTTTCTCAGGTTCATGCACAGAAGTGGCTCAAGGTTTTGGGCAAGGCTGCAGAGAATGTGCTTAATCAGGCTACTAGCAGCTCTAGTAGTGCTGCTGGTGGAAGTGTAACATGTACTTTGCCAAACTTTTCTGTCAAATTACAGAGTTGCAAGCGTTATGGCACAAATGTACAGCTTGAAGTGATTTTCACTAATAATAGCAATAAGGATATGTCTATTGATACCTCTGGTAAAACTACGGTAATAGATAACAATGGCGAGAGCTGTTGGCTCGATGGTGACAGTTCTCCTATCGTTGGTAGTGATACGTGGGGACAGTTTAGTAGCATTACTTTCTTGAAGGATGTGCCTGTCAAGGGTAAACTCATCATTCGTAATGTGTCGGAGACGGCAACAAGCTTCAAGATAGTTAAAATGGAGTTTGATAATTATTATATCCAGTTCCGCAATCTACCGATTACGGAAGGGAATCAATAATATTCACTTACTAAAAAGCATATAATTATGAAACAGGTGAGACTTTCTAAAGCTTTTTCTGCTAAGATAGCAGCAATGTCATTGTTCTTGGGAATGGGGCAGAGTGTTTCTGCACAAGCTTTTATTGCTTCGACTCCAAGCTCTGCCCGTTTTGTTATGGTTACAGCTGATGGGGTGAATCTACGCCGATTACCAGATGCTAAAAGCGGAAAGGTAATGGTGTGGAATTCTGATGCTGGTTCGGAAGAAACTTACTCTAAGCTATATTATTCTGATACCGAAGCCAAACTTTATCGGGCGAATGCAGCGACTGGGGCTTATGTTGATGTGTATCATCCCGCAAAAAATAGTTACTTGCCAGTCCCTTACACACAGACTGAGCCTAAAAATGGATGGTATAATGTTGTGGTGACTGCTGACGAGTATGCTGGAAATCCAGGTAAAGCTAATGCAAAATATGCTTGGTTGAAAGGTGATTTCTGCAAGCCTGTAGATGCAAATACTGATTTTGCGACCTTGATATCATCAATCACTATACCAAGGTACAAAGAATGGGACGCAGAACATGATAGAATGGGGTATGGACCAGAGGTGGCTTTTACAAATATCCATCAGCGAGATAATGGTATTAGAGTGATGGCAACTCCTGATGCAGAAAATAATTCTGTTAGAGTTTGTTTGCCATTCTTGTGTAATGGATATATTTTGGTGGCTCGCATCTCAGTCGAAGTTGTGTATGCTCCTAACATGAAAAATGGCGAATTCACTGGTATTCGTGAGATGCAAGAAAATGATATGGGCGAAGCTGAGACGGTTTTCAAAGTATACATGAAAAGTAATGTTGACATGTTGAAAAAGGCAGCGCAATATATTGAATCTGCTCCTGCTGAGGTATTTAACAAGTTGTTAACTGTGGCATGTCCACAAACTATAATTCCGACAGATGAGGTTTATTTTATAGATAAGAATAACAAACGTCATGAAATGAGCTATAATGCTCGTGTTACTGGTGCGGATGATGTTTTTTGGACACACCCAGTCGTCCCTCGCGCCAAGAAGAAATAAATGTTCCATCTTTAGCCAAATCGAGTTAAAATTCTTCGATTTGGCTATTTTTTTTATTTGTTTTATGATAAATAATATGTTGTAAATCAGTTAGTTGGTATACTTGATGCGGCGTTTCACCGTGCATGGGTAGTTGGCAAGATACAGGCTCGTTTCTAAATTCTGAAGGGCTTGTAATGACCTTTATCGGCGAAGGCGAGCATTTCCTTATCGCCACGGCTATCACCGTATGCTTCTATCTCGTATTGGGAGCGGACGAAGGGAGCGGTGGATGCAGGAGAGGAGGTGGATGCTGGAGAGAAGGTGGATGTGGATGCTGAAAGCGCCTCTGTGATGCGATGCACCTTTTCTTCGCCATAGCAATTGTTGCTCTTGAACTTGCCGGTAAGTCTGCCGTCAATCACTTCTATCTGGGTGCCTAAGACCCTGACTCCATCTAGGCCGCGAACTTTAAAGAACGGGCGGACCCAATTATCGATGCTGGCACTTACGATGAAAACCTGCGCACCGGCAACCAGGGCTTCGTGTACCAGCGTAACACCCTTGGGGCGCAACAGATGCTGGTATTCTTCGGCAAAATCGCGGCAGAGCGCATCAAACTTCTCGATACGCATGCCGGCAAAAAGATGGGCAAAGATGAGTTGCTTCGCCTTCCAGTTGGGAAAGAGATGCAGCTTCATCAGTATCAGGAGCGGACTGTACATCAGGAATACCATCAGAAAACGAGCGGTACCCTTGGCATATCTGATGAATTCCAGCAGCGTATCGCTTGTTGTCAGCGTTCCGTCGAAATCGAAACAATATAATTTTTTCTTCATTTTCTTATACGATATAAATAAGAATCAGGAAGGAGAGCAACCAGGCAAGCACGATAAACTGGGTGATGCGGTCGCGCAGGATAATCTTCGTAGGGTCACCACTCTTCTGGTCTACCACAGCTATCTGGATGTATCTCAGCAAACCAACCAGCACAAAGACACTCGTAAGATAGAGATTCTCGGTATGGAAATTCTCGATGACCTCCGGACTCACCGTATACATGATGTAACATACCAGGGTTACGGAAGCCGTAATCGTAATAGCCTGGTTGATGAAGGTAAGGTTGTAGCGGCTGGTATTCTTTCGGGGAGCCTCGCCCGTCTTCTCCATGCGCAGCACATCATCGCGGCGCTTGGCAAAACTCATGAAGAGGGTGATGAGGAAGGTCATCAGCACAATCCACTTACTGAGTACGATGCCCGTTGCTACACCACCTGCCAGCAGACGGAGTACGAAACCGAAAGCCACGATACACACATCGATGATGGCATATTGCTTGAATTTGGCGCAGTAGCCGAGATTCAGAAGCCAATAGAAGATGATGATTCCCATCGTCTCCCATGATTCGAGCAGACTGCATACACCCATAGAGAGGGCAAACATCAGGAACATCAGTCCGTATGCCTGCTTGATGCTTACTGCCCCCGATGCTATCGGACGGTGACACTTGACAGGGTGGCGGCGGTCGGCCTCCACATCATAGATATCGTTGAAACAATAGATGCTCGATGCGGCAAAACTGTAGGCGAAGAAAGTAATCAGACCCGCCAGCAGGGCATCTGTATGCAACAGGGCGCCGCCAAAGAACAGCGGTAAGAAGATAAAGCCATTCTTGATCCATTGTTTCGGGCGAACCAGTCGCAGCAGCGCTGCAAACCCTTTACTGTCTTCCAATTTATTCTCGTTCATAAAACTCCAATTTTCTTAATAAATAAACTCCTTTTTACTTGATAAACTTAGCTAACTCTTTAGAAATCCATCCGGCTATCTTGCTCAGAATCCATGCTGCAGGCAGGGTGATGCCTATACAGATGAAGAAGGTAGGCCAATAGCCTAAATGATATGGTTCAATGTATTTCAGCACGAAGTGGATATGGAGCAGATAACACTCCAGACTCAGCGCTCCCACAAACATGAACCCCTTGTTAAACCAGCTCGGTGTGCGGCGGAAGATGCGGTTCAGCAGCAGGATGCTGGTGATGGTAAGCGGGATATAGAGCATGCGTTCCAGGAAGAGGGGAAACATGCCATGCTTCTCCTGTTCCAGGAAGATGCTCGCCAGCAGCGTCATCAGGAACATGAGCCATATCATCCATATTGAAGTGCCGTCGAGCGTCTGTTTCTGTCTTACCATCTCACCCATGTTGATGCCGATGAAGAAGATAGGCACGCGGCTCCAGAAAATCTCCAGATGTCCTACTGCCTGATGTATCGGGGTGACATATTGTACCAGAATGCACCACATGATCATCACCACCGGCAGCCAGCGGTAGATAGGATGGCGCCTGATGAGTTCCATATAGGCAGGGGCAAAGAGATAGAGCATCATCGTTGCCGGGATGTACCAGAAGTTGAGCTCATCATGCAGCCAGAATCCCCAGTTGATGGTTATCTCGCCAAAGAGATTAATCCAGTTCCAGGTGCTTCCGCCCTGGAAAGCCGGGATATAGAAAAGACAGGCGATGATGAGCCAGGTAGGGTAGATGCGCAGATAACGACGGATGAAGAAATGCTTGGCAGAAGGATTCTTCATCCACGAGAACCAGAGACCTATTCCGCTGAGAAAGAGGAACATGTCTACACCGACATTGCCCATTCTGCGAAGCCCGTAAAAGGCATCTTCTCTAGGCAATGCTACATGAAAGAGGATGATGAACAGCATGGCTGTTCCCATCAACTCGCCGCGAAACCGGCTGATATTCGCCAGTTCTATATCTTTTATCTTCCAATTCATGCTGGGTTTTCTTTTTTATTTATTATGGGGGACAGGCGATGGAATCGCCTGGAACGGGGGCGCGCTTGCTGCTTTCTTTCTTGCTGCTTGCTTCTTCTTCGTTCTTGCTTCCTTCTTCCTTTGTTCTTGCTTCTTCTTCCTATTGAAGAGGGTTAGGGCTTCGGGTTTGGAATCTTCTTCATCAGTTGGGTGAAGAGCCATGCCAGGCAGATGCTCGATATGATGTAGAGGAGCAGGCCGGCATAGATATCGCCCTGACGGCTGATAGGGATGAATATCTTGCGGGTGATAGGGTGGCATACGAAGAGGGCGGCGGAGATGCTGCCCATCCACTCTAATACCTTATAAATACCTGATAGCCAGCTGATGTTCTGAAGCAGGTCGGCTACCAATACACTCAACAGACAGAAGAAGAAAGGCACGAAGGTCCAGCCAACCATGCTGCCGCTCAGACTGAAGATAAGCGACAGACAGAAGATGCAGCCAAAGAAATTGGTGATAGGCGAATGGAACGTCATGAGTATCTTTTCGCCATATCTGGCATAGAGAATGCCCAAACCGAATGGCAGCATGCCGCCCATAAAGTTGTAGCGGTAGCGGTTCATCACTTCACTCTCAGGATTGTCAAAGCCCAGGAGGAGCTGGATGCCGATGCAGATGGCCATCAATCCTACGGTCCATCCCCAATGGCGGCGATAGAGCAGCAGTCGATAGATGATGTAAAGTTGCAGCATCAGACCGAAGAACCAGTACGGACCCGGCCAGATGATGTTATCCGGATTTGGCAATACATTATTGAACATGCCCAGCATCGCAACGATGTCGAGCGCTGCATAGTGGTGAGAGCCAGGCGTGATAAGGTCGAGCATCGTGAATGCCACGAAACCTACTATCATCATCTTGAAGAGCTTCAGATAGTGATATCGGATAAAGTGGAGCGGTTCACGCCAGTTGAAGCTTCCTGTAAGCTTCTTGCCCGATATGCTGTACATTCTGGTCTGCTGTTCGGTAGAGAGATGAGGTTTTGCCTCGTATTTCATCACCAGTCCGTAAGCACTCAGGAAGAGGAATACGGGCACACCGTAATGACCGAAGAACGAGAGCAGGTGTACAGGCAGGTTGAGGTCCATACTGACCATCACCTGGTTTAGCCAGTCAACATTGTGCTGAAAGTACTGATACTCGTTCTCCTTGACGATAGGTCCCAGCCAATGGCAGTAGTTATGCATGAAGATGCCGATGATGGCGAGTCCTCTCAGGGCATTGCATGCCGGGCGTGATAGAATAGCACTATTCATAATCAGTTTCTCCTTTCTTTATTGTTTTTTCTTTTTACTTTCTTCCTTTTTTATCTTTTCCAGATGCGCATCACGAAGTTTGTCGTAGTCGGCTGAATTCTTGAGGATACGTGGTCGCATCTCGTCATATTTCGGACTCAGGATGTTATATTCCTCCTTATAGGTAGGTGTCTCAATGCCAGCCAGATACAGCAGGAGATGAGGCAGGGCATCGGTCATGAAGCGCTTATCCTTGGCCTTGCGTATCTGACGGTAGATATCGCGATGGTTCCTGATATATTTTGACGAACAGTATATCCAGAACGGAATTTCAAACTCATAGTGAGCCAGCGGCCAGTCGATTTCTGCAGAGTGGTTACGGCAGATGAAGCCACGGTTCTCTTCGTAGCATTCCTCGCCGTGGTCGGGCACGTAGATAACGATGGCATCCTGTTTCTGAAACCGCTTTACAATCTGGGCTACGATAGAGTCGTTGTAGAGGGTGGCATTGTCGTAATGACTCAGCATCTTGCGCTGGGCATTGGTCAGTTCAGGGCGCTTGTCCTCATAACTGCTTGCCCAGAAGCGGGCTTGCTTCGTGCGGTAACGCTGCTTATAGTTTACATGCTGTCCCATCAGGTGGAAGATGGTGAGGTTGTGCTCCTTCTGGAAGTTCTTCAGACTGTCGTCGTAATCCTGCAGCAGTCCGTCGTCCAGGTCGTGGAGCTGGGTGTTGCGGTGGTCAAACTGGAGTTTGCTCAACTCCGGGTTGTTCAGGAAGAAACCGCCGCTGAAGTCGTAAACCGCCTCCTTTGCCTGTGGCAGGAATTCGTTGGTGATGAAGGTTACGTTGTAGCCTGCCTTGCGGAACACTTCAGGGAAGAGCGGATAGTCGCACCATTCGCCTTTCTCGCCTACCACATGGGTAGAGAGCATGTTCTTGAAAACGAAACTGGTCAGGTTCCAGCAGGTTACCACATCGGTAAACTTGGTGAGCTTGCGCGATTTCTCCAGGGCTACCTGTTGTGGAGTGGTATCCATGAAATAGCCGTACTGCTGGGAATGATGGCGGCCGAAGCTTTCGCCGATAATCAGTACGATGTTTGGCGAGCGGTAGCTGCAGCTGTCAACCTTCACTTCGTGGGCAGCATGAATGAGTTGGGTAATCTGATGCGCAGCCAGCTGGTTGGCATAGATACTGAATTGGAGTCGGTAGACAGGCAGATAGAGTACAGCATGATCCTTTTCTGTCAGGATATGCTCTACTTCGCCTATCGTACTTCCGTTCATGAGCTTATGGTAAGCCATCTTGTTATGCCAGGAGGTGCAGCATCCTGCGATGAAGATGATGAGGCATAGGATTCCGAAGCTGGCAGGCATGGCTGCAGTCATGCGGGGGATAGCCATCAGCCGTTTCTTGACCGAAGCCAACTCCAGTACGGTTACGAGAAATACGTATAGCTTGATGAGTTGCTTGCGGAAGATGGCGATGAGAATCTGGATGAGAGCCAGAAGCAGAATCCAGCCCACGCTACTGAAGAGAACCTCGGCAGAGATGAGGGCTGAGAGGAAACTGCTAGCCTCCGAACTGTTGGTTTCGCCCACCAGCATCAGCATAGAAGGGTTGAGCGTAGAGCCGAAGTTCACGTAGCAATAGGTGTCGGCGGCAGCTGTACTATATAATATAAGGTATAGTATGGCACGCAGGCCCCAGCGCACCTTCTTTGGGAAGATGGCGACAACGGCACACACAACATAGAGGTCGACAAAGAGTTCCAGGAACAGGTTGTCGTATAAAGTCCCCTTGGCTGGTGTAGTTACGATAGAACTGATCATGCCCAGCAGGTACATGAACACAAAGAAGTTGGCATTTCTGCGAATCGGCGCAGAAGCCACGTTCAGACACTTCTTAATGATTTCTTTCCAACTCATTTTTTGCTGTTTGTTGTTTAAATATGATTTTAAGCGATTTCGGAGCGAGGGATGGCTAGAGCTGCCTGTAGTTTCTGACAGCCAGTTGTTCGATGCATTCCGGCACCATTCCCCTGATGTTTTCCTCCTCCTTGATACGCTTTCTGATTTCCGTGCTGCTGATGTTGAGCAGTGGAGTTTCTACGATGGTAACGCCTTCAGGCACATTGCCTATGCTGGCTCCCTGACGCGGATAAACCACGATGGGATAGTGGGCTAGGATGTCGTCGTGGTGGTACCACTTGTCGAAAGCTGCCCAGTTGTCGCCACCAATCAGCAGGGTGAACTCATTTTCCGGGTAATCCTTGCTGATGGCTTGCAGCGTATGCCAGGTATAAGATGGCTTAGGCAGGCGGAACTCATAGTCGCATGCCTTCAGTTGTGGCTCGTGCTCCAGCGCTTTCTCTACCATTTCCAGGCGCAGCTGGTCGTCGAGCAAGTCGGTAGCGGTCTTCTTGAATGGGTTCATGGGCGAAACCATGAACCACACCTCATCCAGGCAGGCCTTCTCGCAAAGACTTTTCGCCAATGCAATATGGCCCGTATGGATGGGATTGAAGCTACCGCCAAAGATTCCTACCTTCTTCATTTCTTACTCTGCGTCTAGGAAGGCCTTGACGAGCTGATAAACCTCCTGCTGAGCCTTCTCCAAGTCATCGTTTACGACCACGTGGTCAAACTGAGGGGCAAAGGTCAGTTCATAGCTTGCCTTGGCAAGGCGCTGCTCGATAACCTCAGGCGCATCAGTATTTCTGCCTACCAGACGGCGGCGTAATTCCTCTACCGAAGGTGGCTGGACAAAGATGCTCAAGGCACGTTCGCCATAAAACTTCTTGATGTTTACACCACCCTTCACGTCAACATCGAAAATCACCGACTCGCCCTTGGCAAGCTGGT
>ERZ1026776.1368-NODE-1368-length-13744-cov-51.602308_pt1 | contig 13744 bp, 18 predicted proteins | sample MGYA00380125_ERZ1026776 | MGnify/ENA primary metagenome ERZ1026776 (study PRJEB33269, sample SAMEA4719761) | human gut metagenome | biome: human-associated habitat; feature: organic feature; material: feces | place: Cameroon | collected 2013-10 ...
ATATGAACTTAGAATACAGGAAAAGTAAAAAGGCGGGATACTTTTTTTCGATACCAGCTTAACTTTTCCATCATTTTTCTCTTTTAATAAAATAATAGAAGAGAAAAATAAGAAGTAAAATTCTGTTTCTCAAAGAAAAAGTATATATTTGCATCCGAATTGCGGATATCCAAAAGATATATCGATATGAAGAAAGAAAAGATTTTTTCAGACACTGATTTTTCAAAGAAGAAGACATTGGAAAGCTTGTCGGATGATGAGATTCTGCAGGGCTTCAAGGATGCCAATGCCAGAATAGTAAGGGAGTATTACTACGGATACTGCCGGGTGGCTTATTGCATCTACGACAAGCGTTACGACCTGCAATCAAAACCGGGCATGGACTTTTATTCGCTGGCCCATGAATATTATCTCTATCTCTGCGAACACGACTTCAAGCCTTTGGAAGATAGAAAGCCGAGTATGTCGCTCAAAACATGGATGGTAAACGGCTTCCGGTTCCTGCTGCTGGATAAGTTGAAGGAGATGGTGAAGGAGCACCTTTTTGAGAGTTTCGAGGCAAGGCAGGAAAGCCGCAAGATGCAGTTTGACGTGACCGACAATCAGTTTGAGCACGATCTTTACCAGACGATAGAAGATATCGGCAATTTCTATTATGGCAGAGACAGCAAGAACAGCATCATCCTGAAGATGCTCTATATAGAGGGATTCAGGGGCAAGGACGTAGCCATGCAGTTGGGCATGACCGCCTCCGCCGTCACCCAGCGATGCCAGAAGATGATGCATGATGTGGTGATTCCTTATTTCAAGAAATACTTCGATGCATCGGAATACGGAAGCTACCTGTCGTTCGCGGAGGAAGATACATGTATCGAAAGTGCTCCGAAGATGTCGATGCCGAGAATGATGTCCGAATGCATGCGCTGCGAGGAAGCGGCTGATAATAGCAATAACATATTTAATAATAAGAAGAATATGGAAGATATGAAGAAGGGAAGAATCACTCCTCGCTGGATTGATTCATTAAAAGAGAACGAGATTTTTGTGTTTGGCAGCAATCTGGCTGGCATGCATGGTGGTGGAGCTGCCCGCATAGCCCGCCTGCATTTCGGTGCCGTCATGGGCAAGGGTGTAGGCTTGCAGGGCCAGAGTTATGCCATCCCTACGATGCAGGGCGGCGTGGAAACCATCCGTCCATACGTGGATAGATTCATCGCCTATGCCAAGCGACATCCCGAGAATCATTTTCTGGTAACCCCAATAGGTTGCGGCATCGCCGGCTTCGAAGCCGAAGACATCGCCCCATTGTTCAAGAAGGCAAAGGAGATGAAGAACATCAGCTTGCCGGAGAGTTTCTGGGAGGTGATAGAGTAATTTTCTGAAGAAAGAGTGAAATATAGTTTTTGAAAGAAAAAGGAAAAGATCATGCTGAACTTGAAAGAAACTTTAGAATCATTTTCCTTGAATGAGGATACACGGAGAAAAATTCTGAACGAAGACCACCCATTCGGGAATCAGGGCACCCCATTCATCCCTTCTGAATTCAAGGAAATCGCTCAGATAGCTTTAGCCGGTCACTTCCTGGTAACTACTGGAACCCAACAGGTAACAGTACAACCCACGTGTGTGGAGTTCTACTATCACGAAGAGGCAGAGGGTGGCATCAAAGACCCCATCGTATATCATCGCAACCCCAAGAACGGTTCTCCCAAGAGCATCTTCAAGTTGGGCATCCTGCACAACCATGTTTCAGGAATCGACATCACATTTGAGAAGGGCACCCATCCCGAAGATGCCATCAGGGCATCCCTGCTGATACGTGAGTTTTCGGTAGATGGAAATCCACCCGACAGTCGTTCCACCTTATTATATGATATGCTTTATTCGCAAGCCTCCATCTTCGATGGCTTCTCCATCAAATGGGTTGATGGAGAAGAAAAGGCAGAGGTAGAAGCTGATGTACGCAAGAACGTGGCGAAATATGATGAAAACGGCCAGAAGATGCAAGCAAAAGAGCACCAGGAACTTCTCGACAAAGGGTTCACCCTGACAAAAGACAAGAAGCATATCCAAGACCCACGGCCATGGCAATTTAAAAAGATACAGATATGATAGCAGATAAAGATACGAATCAGGTATTCGTTTCAGAATGGCTTCAAAAAGTTCATCCTGCATTCTTCAGCCGTTTTTCAGAGTTACTGAAGAATGTCCACATCAATATGGCTCTGTTATCAAACACAGCCGATATCTGGTGTCGTGACTACATGCCGATTCAACTAGCCGAAGAGGATTTCCTGCAATATCGGTATTATCCCGATTATCTCACAAAGAAAGAATCAGACAAGCAATATATTACGGATTCAAAGAGCGTGTGCAAAGCTTTGAAGCTACCCAATATCCAAACCACCGATTTGATAATAGATGGCGGGAATGTGGTTAAAGCCCATGATTGCATTATCATGACAGAGAAAGTTTTTCATGAAAACGCTCAATATCCACAAGCAGAAGTATTGAATGAGTTGGAGAATCTATTTCATTGTGAGGTCATCATGCTTCCATGGGATAAATATGAGAAATATGGGCATGCTGATGGAATAGTGAAACCAATAGACGAGTCACATCTTCTCTTGACCAACTATTCTGATTACGACCAGGAACTTGCAGAAGAATTCGAGCGACGGCTTGCCACCCGTTTTCGGATAGAGAAGCTACATTATCATGTTCAGCGAGCAGATAAGCGAAATTGGGCATACATCAACTTCCTGCAAGTTGGCAACAACATCGTTCTGCCAGCTATCAACACAGAAGAGGATGAGCAAGCTATGGAGCAAATAAAAACATACTATCCATCATGTAATATCTACCAGTTGGATAGTGAAGAGATCATTAAACAAGGCGGAGCCTTGAATTGTATAACTTGGAATATTAAGAATTAATTATTATGGCATTTATACATCACACAGAAGAAGAGCAAAAGCGATTCAGAGAACTCATGAGTCGTTTTGAAAACGAGAAAGAGGCTATCAAGAATGGATTCTTTAAAGGATTCACAAAAGAAGAAGTGACATTTATGGGAAAAATGAATGTCGTCGAGTTTGGTAAGAAGTATCCTCAGCTCTGCGAATACTACATGACTGAATTAGATTTAGATTATTAGCAGCTTATGTTAGGAGCAATGATAGGAGATATTGCTGGCTCAAAATATGAGTTCAACAATACGTTTGATTATGATTTCGAGATGTTCGGCGAGGGATGCGACTTCACCGATGATACCATTTGTACGGTAGCGATTGCCGATGCGATATTAAACGGGCGAAACTATCAGGAAAGTCTGTTGGATTGGTGCCGCCGCTATCCTTCTCCAAAAGGAGCGTTTGGCGGTAGATTCGCAAGGTGGATTTGCTCTCTTAACCCGCAGCCATATAATAGCTTTGGCAACGGTTCTGCAATGCGAGTATCGCCAGTAGCTTGGCTCTTCGATGACCTGTCGCAGGTTTTGGAAGAGGCTGAAAAGACGGCTCTTCCTACTCATAATCATCCCGAAGGAATCAAGGGAGCCAAAGCCGTGGCTCATGCCATCTGGCATTTCCGCAAGAGCAGATTCTCAGAAAAATCTAAGGATTCTGAGAATGAGGAAACGAAGGGATTGAAAAATGAGAATGCTAAGGCTTCTAAGGATGAAAATGAAACGATACAGGGGTTCATGTCCATCGCCCGCAGCTATTACGAGGATTTCGACACACGAGTTTATCCAAAGGGCAAGTTCGATGAGACCTGTATGGATGCCGTGCCCTTATCCTTCTATCTCCTCTCGCAAGTCTCATCTTTCGAGGATGCCATTCGCCTCGCTATATCTCATGGCGGCGATAGCGATACCATCGGAGCCATCGTCGGCAGCATCGCCGAAGCCCGCTTCGGTATTCCGCAAGAAATGAAAGAGAAGGCTTTGAGCTATCTGCCGGATGACATGAAAGATATATGGAAACAATTTGCAGAAAAATCCCAAATAAAGCAAGAATAATTTGGTGTTAACGAAGAAAAGTCTTAACTTTGCCCCATACATATAAAAAAAATAAGATTATGCAAGAATATCAATTGGATTTCGTAACCTATTGCGTTGGCAACTTAGCCGACCGATTGAACATGAGTGCCAGTAAGGTATATAAGATGTTACGGTCAACAGATATCTTAAATGGCTATATGATACCCTGCTATGATGTGCTCCATACTTTCGGCAAGGAGTACATCATGGACGATTTGATTAACTTGTTAAAGAAACGAGGAGCATTGAAATGAAAGTTTATCACGCATCAAAATTCATCATAGAATTACCAGATGTTTACCATTCTCGTGATTTGTTGGATTTCGGCAAAGGATTCTATCTAACCTCTCTTGTCGAACAGGCGAAAAAGTATGCCCAACGATTCCTCTTTCAAGGTGATAAAGCGTATCTTAACCAATACATCTTAGATGAAAACTTAGACAGAGAATATAAGATAAAGAACTTTATTGATTACAATGAAGAGTGGTTAGATTTTGTTGCTTTATGCCGACTTGGAAAACAATCAAGTAAGTATGATATGGTTACTGGTGGCATTGCCGATGATAAAGTATTTAATACTGTAGATCTTTATTTTTCGGGTAATATCAGCAAAGAAGAAGCGCTTGGACGCTTAAAATTCATCCATCCCAATCATCAGATCTGTATTTTAAATCAAGAAATATTAAACAAGCATCTGCACTTTGTCAAGTCAGACGAAATCATATAAGGAGATCTTTTATGGAAGCAAACAAGACAATACTTCAAATGAAATATGCTCGCATAGTACCCATCTTTGCAGCGCACACAGGCATTACATTGGAAGATGCTCTAGATTTCTTTTATGCTTCTTCTATTTATAAGATGATGAACGAAGGCATTGCTGATATGCATTGCAGAAGCGATGGATATTTAGCTGAATTAGTCAAAGAAGAATGGAAAAATAAAAAAGTCTAGCAAAATTAGATGATTATGCAGAACAATTCAGTACTGGAAAGATCTTATATAAACGATTTTCACCGTCAGAACAGTATGGGTGCTGTGAAGGAGGTAGAATCCATGTTATTGCATCCTTACTCGCGGGAGCAGAAGTTGGCACAGATCAACTCTCTGCACCAGAAGGCAGTTTCAAAAGAGAGCAGCAACTTGCGAAGATCCAGGAAAAGAGAATTAGCCATAATTGAAAAATTCGAGAAAAGAGGATTGATATAAAACAAAAAAAAGCAGCACGTGAAATCATGCTGCTTTTTTAAATTCTTATATAATTTAGTTTACTCGCTTGCAGGTAATTCTCTGCTTATACTGAGGTCCTTCATCTAAGGTAACCTCCAATACAACAGTATCATTTTTGAAAGAAACAACAGTATAAATTATATCTATATCACCTCTGTCGTCATACAGAATGATTTTATTGCCAGAAACCTCATATTTGCAAGAATAGATAAATCGCCATTCACCACCAATATTCCTATACCAGTTGTAGGTTCCATCAACCATGAAAAGGATTCTATCAGCATCCCCTTCAGGAACATCCTGATCAACCTTAATAAGATTCTCATCATCTGTATCATCATAATCCCAGCCAGAAATGTGAGTCGTCTGCCACATTCCTATACAATTAGTCTTGATATCATCTTGTGATGGAGCATCGTCATCATCAGATGAACAAGCGGTGAAAGACACCATTGAAAACAAGGCAAAAAGAATCGCCATTAAAGAAAAATGTAACTTTTTCATAAGTTGTGCCCGTTATGCCGATAGCTAAGCTTTTAATGTTATTAAATTAGTGAATCCGATAGATTATAATTGCGAAGCCATCGTTCTCTACATCACCTACGGATACAAAACACGTGGACGAAACTTGTCCACATTGCAGCCGTAGGAAAAGCTGAGGAAAACGACAAGTAACGCCCACGCTATAGCGGACGCTTACTATCTGTCGGTATTCCTGCTTTTTATTGAAGTTTCCTACGTTCCAATGTGCATGACCGAATAGCAAACGCTAATTTAACCATCAAAAAAACAGAAGTCAAACTCTTGCGAGAAATCATTCTGATTGCAAAAGTACAAAAACTTTCTGAATAATCAGCATTTACCATTCATTTTTTCGTCAACTTCTTCTTTTTTTCTTTATTCCTCCTCAAAGTAACTGCCCGCTTCCATCTTGCAATCCATCGCACAGCACTTGACATAGCGCTCTCTCGCCCTATTCTCTCTTGCAAACATCTTCTTGGTGCCTGCCTCATCTTCCGAGAACTGGAGATGATTGTCAATACCCATATCCATAGCAATATTCTCCACATCAAGGTCATCGGTACCGATGAAAGTAAAAGTCCAGTTCTGCTTCTTCAATTTCTCGATAAGATTCTTGATCATCTTCAGACTGTACTCCTCACTGCAATTCTCCTCGCCATCCGTGATAATAGTTACCAACACACTGTCATCCTCAGTGGTCAAGGCGTTGATCTTGGCGATACCCATTCCGATGGCATCGTAAAGAGGAGTGGCACCACAAGGATTATAATCCTTTGCCTTCAAAGGATTGGCATTAGAGGCACGCACGTTATCATAGAACACATTGGTATGCGTGCTGTCAAAAGTGATGAGTGTAACTCGCTGCTCCAGATTCTTATGCGTCTCCTGCATTTTCTGAATCGTAGTCAGCGTCTCATTGATTCCTACCAAAGCATGACGCTTGATAATGCTCATACTGCCACTCTCATCCACGACCAAAAGATTGAATACTCGTTTCATAACTTTTTCTCCTATTATTTTAAAATGTTCAACAATTCTTTATTTATTCGAATCTTTATCCAGGAAAAGCAATCCCGGGATTACTTTCCTGCTCCTTATATCCATTAAAAGAAAAAGGAAGAGGAAAAATTAAGCATGCTATTTTATTTTTTCCAGAAATCTTTTGCCTAAGAGAAATAAAACATGTAATTTTGCACTGCAATAAGTAATCGGACACCGGCAGAAAAGGCTCTGCTAACTTGTCCATGCAGCAATCACAAAAATATAGAAATGAAAGAATTATTACTGGTCAGTATCGGCAGCTTCTTCGGAGGCGGCATGAGATTTTGGATTTCCAAGATGGTGCAATCATATACATTCATCGCATTCCCCTTCGGAACGATGACGGTAAATGTATTGGGATGCCTCATCATCGGTTTTTTATCAGGATTGAACTGGAATGGAGGAGGTCTTTTATCCCCATCCGTCAAAATGCTCCTCACTACAGGCTTTTGCGGAGGTTTTACCACCTTCTCTACCTTCATGAACGAAGGTTACGGACTGATGAAGGATGGAAGTTATACCTATATGATGCTCTATCTCTTCGGAAGTCTGGCTTTGGGACTTTTAGCAGTCCTCGCAGGACATTATTTGGCTAAATGCATCGCATGAAAAGAGGGAAATCCACACATGAGGAAAGAGTGCATCTGCATCATAGAAAAGAAAAAAATATATCATTTTTATTATTTTATCCATAAAATGGGGTAAGTTACGAAAAAAAATCGTATTTTTGCACCTATGAATTCATTAGATACAAACAATATAAAATGGAGCGAGAATGTTATCATCGCTGACGCTGACTACATTGACAGAGTGGCTTTCGACCTGACTGTCAATTTCGAGCGTATGATCAACCGTCGCATCCAACCGGCCGACATGGCTCAATGGGCAGTCTGTATTGCCCTTGACGGCGGTCTCAGAGAGGGTGAACACGAAACCCAAGTAGTGCTTATCCACGACAAGCAGTCTATGGCAATGAAAAACTTCCGCCCTTCCAATTATGAGAAAGATCTGAACGCACAGGCTTTCAAGGACAACAAGTTGGGCGAGTTTATCATATCTTCTTATCCTACAGAGGAAAAGATGGTGGGCAAGGATGATTTCCTCGTGGATGTTGCCCGCACGGTTTGCAATGCCAAGGAGGTAAAGCGCGTCATGATTATTCCCAACTCGGAAGATGGAGATGCCTACGACCGCCTGCGAGAGATATTGAGAAAGGTAGAGGATGACGACAAGCGCATCACGCTCTTCGCCATGCAACCAATGCCTGGCGGCAATTTCCGACAGGAGATTCTCGGATATTCACTGATGAGTGCCTTGGGCATCTCTGCCAATGAAATAAAATAAACAACAGAAGATAAACATTAAAATATATAAAATATAAATGAGTAGAGTACTTATGATTGGCGCAGGTGGCGTTGCTACCGTGGCTGCCTTCAAAATCGTCCAGAATCAGGACGTTTTCACCGAGTTTATGATTGCTAGCCGTCGCAAGGAAAAATGCGATAAGTTGGTAAAGGATATCCACGCCAAGGGTTACAAGATGGATATTCAGACGGCTGAGGTGGATGCCGACGACGTTGAGCAGTTGAAGGCTCTCTTCAATAGCTATAAGCCTGAGCTTGTCATCAACCTCGCTTTGCCTTACCAGGATCTCACCATCATGGATGCCTGTCTGGCTTGCGGTTGCAACTATATGGATACCGCTAACTATGAGCCAAAGGACGAGGCTCACTTCGAGTACTCATGGCAGTGGGCATATAAGGAAAAGTTTGAGCAGGCAGGTCTCTGCGCTATCCTCGGCTGCGGTTTCGACCCAGGTGTATCCGGCATCTTCACCGCTTATGCAGCCAAGCATCACTTCGATGAGATTGAGGTGCTCGACATCGTGGATTGCAACGCCGGTAACCACCACAAGGCTTTCGCAACCAACTTCAACCCAGAAATCAATATCCGCGAGATTACCCAGAAGGGACTCTGGTATAAGGATGGCGAATGGATTGAAACCGACCCATTGTCTATCCACAAGCCTCTCACCTACCCTAACATCGGCCCTCGCGAGAGCTATCTGATGCACCACGAGGAGTTGGAGAGTCTGGTAAAGAACTACCCTACCATCAAGGAGGCACGCTTCTGGATGACTTTCGGCCAGCAGTATCTCACCTATCTCGACTGCATTCAGAACCTCGGCATGAGTCGTATCGACGAGATTGAATACGAGGCTCCATTGGCTGATGGCTCTGGCAAGACTGCCAAGGTGAAGATTGTTCCATTGCAGTTCCTGAAAGCCGTATTGCCTAACCCACAGGATCTCGGTGAGAACTATGACGGCGAGACCTCTATCGGTTGCCGTATCCGTGGCAAGAAGGATGGTAAGGAGCGCACATACTATGTTTACAACAACTGCAAGCACCAGGAGGCATACAACGAGACTGGCATGCAGGGCGTAAGCTATACTACTGGTGTACCAGCTATGATTGGTGCCATGATGTTCCTCAAGGGCATCTGGAAGAAGCCAGGTGTATGGAACGTAGAGGAGTTCGACCCAGATCCATTCATGGAGCAACTCAACAAGCAAGGTTTGCCTTGGCACGAGGTATTTGATGGTGATTTGGAAATCGACTAATTGCAACCTCAAACAAATATAAAATATAACAGTTTAAAACTATTATTACAATGGCGAAAAAGGAAGAAATAAAGGAGGGTACTTTAAATCCTAATGAAGGTAAACTGAAGGCCCTTCAAGCTGCCATGGCGAAGATCGAAAAGGACTTCGGCAAAGGCTCTATCATGAAATTGGGTGATGAACAAATCGAGAATATAGAGGTGATTCCTACCGGCAGTATCGCACTCGACAATGCGCTTGGCGTAGGTGGTTATCCTAAGGGACGAATCATAGAAATCTATGGTCCGGAATCTTCTGGTAAGACTACTCTGGCCATTCATGCCATCGCAGAGGCACAGAAAGCTGGCGGTATCGCTGCTTTCATCGATGCTGAGCACGCATTCGACCGTTTCTACGCAGCCAAATTGGGTGTAGATGTGGACAATCTGTGGATTTCACAGCCAGACAATGGTGAGCAGGCTTTACAGATTGCAGACCAGCTAATCAGTTCTTCTGCCATCGACATTCTGGTGATTGACTCTGTAGCAGCCCTGACTCCAAAGAAGGAAATCGAGGGTGACATGGGTGACAACGTGGTAGGTCTGCAGGCTCGTCTGATGAGCCAGGCTCTCCGCAAGCTCACCTCTACCATCAGCAAGACAAACACCACCTGTATATTCATCAACCAGTTGCGTGATAAGATTGGCATCATGTTTGGCAACCCGGAGACGACTACCGGTGGTAATGCCTTGAAATTCTATGCTTCTGTACGTCTGGATATCCGCAAGGCTTCTGCCATCAAGGATGGTGAAAATGTTCTTGGCAATCTGGTACGTGTGAAGGTGGTGAAGAACAAGGTTGCTCCTCCTTTCCGCAAGGCTGAGTTTGAGATTACCTTTGGTGAGGGTATCAGCAAGATTGGCGAGATTATTGATTTGGGCGTAGAGCACAACATCATCCAGAAGAGTGGTAGCTGGTTCAGCTATGATGGTTCCAAACTGGGTCAGGGTCGCGATGCAGCCAAGGCTTTATTGAAGGACAATCCAGAATTGGCTGAGGAAATCGAGGCAAAGGTTCGTGAAGCCCTTGCTGCAAAAAACGAGAAATAAGATTTTTGAAAAGTGGATGTGTCATTAGTCCATGACACATCCTCTTTTTCGTTTCTTCATAGTTTTGGACTTATGGCAAAAGCTATAATACAAAAAAAGCACACAACCGAATCGTTTCCTTTTCAGTTGTGTGCTTTAATTATATATTAACTTAACAACTCTCTTTTGAGAGAGAGGAGCATCTATGAGAGGCTCCTCATCGGCAGGAGATATTACTTTACCTCCTCGAAAATAAACTATACTGATAATCAGTAGCTTATATCACATTGGTACAAATATGAATTATCTAAAGCATAAAAATACAAGATAATACAGCTATTTTGTTTCTTGATTGGATGTGTAATTTCCGTCCTTTGCAGAAGCCTCCTCATTCTCTTTATATTCTCTGAGCTCCTGCTCCACCATGTCAAGGCGTTTTTTCAGATCTTCTACAGAAGGAAGTTTGTCTTTTATTTTAATTCCTTCATAAGTAGCCACACCCATAGGATTCTGTATACTGTCAAATGCCCATTCAACTTTCGTCTGATCTTTTGACTTACAGAGAAGAAGCCCAATAGTAGGATTGTCTTCTGGTTGGCGAAGCAACTTATTGCATGCTGCTACATAGAAATTCAGTTTACCTGCAAATTCAGGTTTGAAATCTACCACTTTTAACTCAATAACGACATAACAGCGTAGACGTATATGATAAAATAACAAGTCAGGAAAATATCCTTCATTGCCAACTACGAGTTCAGGTTGTCTTCCTACGAAAGTAAAGCCATTTCCGAGTTCAAGCAGAAAACGAGTTATATCTGTTGCAATTGCATTTTCCAAGTCACGCTCATTATAGCCCCTTTCCAATGTGAGGAAATCAAGGCGATAAGGGTCTTTTAGAACATTCATTGCAAGTTGACTTTGTCGTGCTGACAATTGGGTCGAAAAGTTTGTTATGACATGACCATACTTGCTGAAATCATCAGCCTCGATAACGTCTTCCAATTCACGTTTGCTGAGTCCCTCATCGATAATGCGTTTAATATAATAGAATGCTTCTTTGATAGATTTGCACTTAGATGTGATGACCAAATGATGTTTCCACGGCACGATTCCGAATATAGGCAGCATGCCATTGTTTTCTAAGATATCAGATATTTTATCGTTCGATATGATTTCTGCACCTAATTGGTGCAATTTTATAGGGTTCTGATTTTCAGCCTCTTGTAATTTTGCACCTAATTGGTGCAAAATTTGTTTATGCTCATCATCTGTCATATAAAACTCATACCATTCCTTCATGTAATAAAGGTTTCGCACAGAGAATCCACGAACATCAGGGAAGGCAGCTTTAAAGTCAAGACAGAGTTGGCTTACTACTCCAGAACCCCATCTCGATACGGCTTTCTTTTGCACGATGTCACGTCCCAATAGCCAATTGAACTCTAATGCTCCATAATTGGCTTGTAAAGCCACACGGTTACGAATGTTCTGATAGCGATTCTTAATCTCTTTCAGCCATTCGATATAGTCATTGTCTCCATGAAAATTCTTGGAGGTGACGAAATATGGTTTGTTATTATCTGTCATATTATTGATTTGCTCTAATTAATATTATCTTACAGAATAGATTATAACCACTCCCAATATAATAGCATAGGTATTGCCAGTAGCAATCTCCCTGATGGTAAGACCATCCTCGTCATGTGGTATCAGCTCCCATCTGTATCCACCTTGCATCTTACCTGGAAACAAAGGCTTGAATATCTCCTCATCAATCTTGGTTGTCACGAGACTATAAAATTGGTTATGCCATGCGTTGGGGTCAGAATACTTCTTTGAAGCACGACTTCCTAACTGCATTGAGGGAGCCGTGAATATATCTAACTGAGGATTCGGATCTGTCTTTTTAAACATAGTCATTCTTTTAATTGATGGTGTAAAGATACGAAAAATATTCCAGATAACAGCATAAAGCAGAGATTATTTTCGTGAAATATAAACATTTTAAACAGGCCTTACTTTTTAAAGTGGGCTCAGTTATCTTATATAATATAAGGCAATGTCAACATACAACTGTATGCTTAGAAACTTAAATTTCAAGGTTTTCAAGATGCATTTCAATATTGTTAACCAAAAATAAGCTAATTTACAGAAAGATAATCATTTTTCAATAACAAGAGAGTACTTTTACAAAAACATTTCGAAATTTTGCACTTGCTTGTTGAATTTGCGATAATGGTTGGAGCATACCAACAGTTAAAGAAAAGAGTAATCCTGACCGAATTGAAACTTGCATTAAGCTGGAAAAAACATAAAAGACACTACGGAAACTTCTGCGGCTACTACGAAAACTCCTGCTGACACTACGGAAACTTCTGCGGCTACTACGAAAACTCCTGCGGCTACTACGAAAACTCCTGCTGATACAACGGAAACTCCTACCGATACTACGGAAAACATTCTTAGAAGTTGCATTAAATGATTTTACAATATCTCAGTAATGCAGGAGATGAAGGTGCCAAACGAGATAGTATATACGAATATCTAAAGGATGTTCTTCCGCAAAACAAGACGGAAGAACAAAGGCTTCGTATGCTCGGAGATTTACTAAAAGCCATGAAAATGGAAAAGTTGATAAAAACCGATGGACGGTATTGGTTTCTTCTGTGAAAAAACCGTCGAAATTCGACGAAAATCACATACTTCCGTCGAAAATTCGTCGAAATAGTTTCAAAATCGTCGTAATTCAACAGAATTTATAGCGAAAACAACCAATTATAGCGAACACTGTCAAAAAGCAGACCGATTTAGTTGAACTTAAAATGCAAAAGATATATTATTAGGAAACAAGATAAGGTCTCTTAGAGACGAAAAAGGAATATTGCAACGCCAAGTGGCTGCATATTTAGAAATAGCCTTTTTTCTCAATACAAAAAAAGCACACAACCGAATCGTTTGCTTTTCAGTTGTGTGCTTTAATTATATATTAACTTAACAACTCTCTTTTGAGAGAGAGGAGCATCTATGAGAGGCTCCTCATCGGCAGGAGATATTACTTAACCTCCTCGAAGTCAGCGTCCTGAACATCCTGAGCGCCACCATTGCCGCCCTGTGCCTGCTGACCGCCCTGAGCACCCTGTGCACCAGGACCAGCCTGCTGACCACCCTGATACATCTGCTGAGAAGCAGCCTGCATTACGGTGTTCAAGTTGTTGATAG
>ERZ1026776.1376-NODE-1376-length-13690-cov-32.355409_pt1 | contig 13690 bp, 8 predicted proteins | sample MGYA00380125_ERZ1026776 | MGnify/ENA primary metagenome ERZ1026776 (study PRJEB33269, sample SAMEA4719761) | human gut metagenome | biome: human-associated habitat; feature: organic feature; material: feces | place: Cameroon | collected 2013-10 ...
ATGCAGGAATCAGGGCGATTACCACAAAGCTCATGATGCGCTTCGAGTCGATAGAGTCGTGAATGCTGGCTCCGCTCTTCGCTGTCGTGTTAGGCACGTACAGGAAGCTCTCGAAACCATCGAAGACACTCTCGAAGGCATGAAGCTTACCTCCCTCCTGGAAGTTAGGCTTTATCTTATTGAGATAATTTCTTAATGCACTCATTTTTTATTTATTCATTAAATTAAGCATTCTCCTTACGCAAGGTATTCAAACCGTCACGTACAATCTTCTGGAGTTCGAGCTTGGAACTATCTACAAACTCAGCTACAGCAAAGTCTTCTGGGCTCACCTCGTAGATACCGAGTTGCTCCTGCTTGTCGATATCGCCTGTGATGATGGCCTTGATGAGATACTCACCATAGATGTCCATTGGCAATACTGAGTCGTACTCGCCGCTCATGATCATGTGGCGCTCACCACCCTTCACACGTGCATCCAGCGCATATTCCTTCTTCTTGCCGAAAAGCCATGAGAAATAGCTGCGGGATGTAGAGAACTGATCGGTGCGTGGAAGTATCCAGCCCAGCATCTCATCCTTGTCGTCACCCTCTGGAATAGCGGTGATCTCTGAGGTGTGTCCACCTACATAAGAGGCAAGTGATGCTTGAGTACCTGTCAGAGGATTGCCATTGATAACTCGAACGTGCTCAGTAGTTTTCAACTGGTCGGCTACAAAAGCACTCAAAGGGGTACCTACCAATACTTCAGCATAACCTGGAGTCTTGATTTCGCTACCGGCTACTGCTACCCTCTTGCTGAGATCCACCTTGCCAGTAAGGAAGAGGCGACCGAAGAAGATAACGGCTGCAGGATCTACTGTCCATACCACCTCACCCTTGTTGACTGGGTCGATATGGTTGACCTGTACACCCACATTACCAGCAGGACAAGGACCGTCGAAGATGTTCAATTCTACCTCCTTGCTTGCCATCAATGCTACATTTGGCTGGTTGACACCTGCACCGAGGTAAGTCTTGGCGATCTTGCTCAATGCGGTAAGACCTGTCTTGAATGCCTGCTCGTTGCCGAGAAGTTCCACCTCAAAGTCGGCTGCCAACGGCATATCACGAAGTGTGGAAACAAAAATTGCCTTAGGCGTTGTGTCTGGAGTTGTTGACACAGCGTAAGGCAACTGGTTGATGTATCCGAAAAGTCCCGCCTCAAGCAGAGCCTGCTTGACAGCATCGCCATCCATCTCATCCACGATCTTCTTACCGAAATCCGTTGAGGTCTGCTCAGCATCGGCCTTTACCTTGATGCAGAGCACCTTGCGGCGGTCACCCCTCTCTATGGCGGTCACAACACCACTCACAGGTGAGGCAAACTTCACCTCTGGGCATGCCTTATTGACAAACAAGGCATCACCGGCATTGACATGGTCACCCTCGCGCACTACTACCTTAGGAGTAACACCTACAAAAGCCTCAGGAACGAGTGCATACTCGTCAGTCTCTGACACTTGCAGCGCAACATCCTTGGAAGCCTTCCCCTTCAGGTTAATGTCCAAGCCTTTACGTAACTTAATTACATTTGCCATAACTACATATTAAATATTTATATAAACTGATTTTCGTTCTTATTACTTTCGTTGAAAACTATTTCTTTTATCTCCTACAGTTCTCACGAATTATCTTTCATACTGCACCTTCGCCAGTGAAGATAAATCTGCGTAAATCTGCGTAATCTGTGGGACATTTTCCCTTCGTCTCATTCCCGTTGACTCACAAGTCAAAATGTCGGCTAAACAGAGACTTTATACATTAAAAACTGCAAACATTGCTGCAAAATTAGCAAAAAAAAGTAAGAATGGAAAGAAAAAAGGGCGAATTATTCGGTATTGTAATAAAAAAGCAGTATTTTTGCCAAAAAAATTAATAAATATTCAGCGGCTCGAAAGATTTTGTCAAATACACTTTGCAAAATTCACTTCGATTCTGCCGCTAATCACATAAATAGTAAAGCTCTGAAAAAGTTAAAACATATATTCAACGGCATCATCTGGACACTGGTAGGTGTCTATGTTCTGCTCACTGTATTGGTACACCTCTCTCCAGTACAGCACTTCTTGGGTTCTCAGGTTTCAAGTGCGCTCGCCGATAAATTCGATACGAAAGTGACGGTGGGAAGCGTGAATTTAGGTTTCTTCAACCGTATCATCATTGATGATGTGATGATGTACGACCAGAAAGGCGACAGCATGATCTATGCATCCAGAATTTCGGCAAAGGTCAGTTTGCTGCCTCTGCTCAACCATAAGATTTCCATCGCATCGGCACAGCTGTTCGGTCTGAAAGCCAACCTGTATCAGCAGACGGCACAGAGCAAGCACAACTTCCAGTTTGTGCTCGACTCATTGGCTTCCAAGGATACCACCAAGCATACGCCACTCGACCTGCACATAGGAAGTCTGATCATCCGACACGGTGCGGTGAAGTATGACAAGCGGTATATCGCTTCTCAACCCGGGGTCTTCTCACCTGCTCATATCAGCATCAGCGACCTCTCGACCCACATCATTGCCAATCACATCACTGATGACGCTATCAATCTGCATATCAAGAAATTAGCGTTCCGCGATCAATCAGGACTTCAACTGAATTCTCTCAGTTTTAAGTTGGTGGCGGACAAGCGTGAAGCTTCGCTGAAGGAGTTTGAACTGCAGTTGCCACATTCTGATATCACCTTAGGCGACATACATGCCACTTACCGATTTGATAACGGGAAGTTGGTGATGCCAAGTCTGCAATATTCGGGCAGTATCGAACAGTCGAAAATCACCCTGTCAGACATCGCCTGCCTGCTCCCTATCTTCCGTCATTTCGAGGATGCCGTATTCTTCGACACACAGTTTACAGGCACCTCTACCTCACTGAGATGTCAGAAGATCAACTTCAAGACGGGAAGCGGCAGCATCAATCTGCAGGCTAAAGGAAGAATCAGCGACTGGAACAGCCGTCCGGCATGGGATGTGGATATCGCCAATCTCAACCTGACCGAAGAGGGCATCAGTTTCATCTCTCATAATTTAGGCAAGAAAATCAATGTTCCTAAAGAAGTGACCCGTCTCGGAGGCATCCACTATGTGGATCATCTCAGCGGTCGTGGCGACAGACTCAGTTCGAAGGGAAGATTGGAAACGGGCGCTGGAGATGCTGACATCCAACTCGCAAAAAACGGCAAAAATATTCAGGCTAAAATAGCGACTAAGGGTATTGCCCTCGACCGCATCTTAGCCAACAAGACCTTCGGACAGGTGGCTACTACCATCGAGGTGAAAGGCAACAAGGACCATCTGGTGGCGAAAGGTGAAATCAGCCGTTTCGACTACAATAAATACAGTTTCCGCAATATCCGTCTGGACGGACAGTATAACCACGGAATCGTAAAGGGACTCGCCTCCATCGACGACCCGAACATCCGCGTGGACATTGAGGGAAACTATGCCATGAAGGGCAACAAGTATGCCATCAATACGCATATCGACCATCTGCAACCTTCCATTCTCGGAGTGAAGATGGCAGACAAGGACTACAGTCTCGACGATATCGACCTGAGCGCCAACAACCAGAGCAGCGACAGTTATCTCGATCTGGAAGCTCCTTTCATGAGCCTGCATGCCAGAGGACAATACAATCTCTCTACGTTAGTATCGAGCATACAGAACATGATAGCAGAAAAATTGCCCACACTACCTGGCATCAAGAAGACGAAGGCGAAGGGAGATAACGACTTCACCCTGCAGGGCAACATCTATTCTACCGAGGTGCTCAACAAGATATTAGGCATTCCATTAGCTATCAGTTCGCCTATCCACATCAACGGAAACATATCGGAACAGAGCAATGAGTTGAACCTCTACCTCAGTGCCCCACTCTTCAGTTATAACGGCAAACCGTTCCACAACGGAAACGTGGAACTCACCACCCTGGACAATGCGCTCAACCTGGAAGCACGCATCACACAGGGTATGCCTTACGAGAAGGCTCCGGAAATCAAACTGAAAGCAGCGGCGGCAGACAATGTGCTCTCTACATTACTCAATTATAATAACCATTCATCCAAGCTGCCAGTAAGCGGTTTGCTGAATGCTGATACCCGATTCTCAAAGAATGAACAGGGACAGTTGACCATACAGACCAGCGTAAAACCTTCCAGCCTGATGTTGGGAGATACGCAATGGGATGTGAAGGCATCTACCGTGGAATACCACAAAAACCACCTCACCGTGGATAATTTCGTAGTGAAACACGACAAACAGCACGTCATCATCAATGGTATGGCTACTCCTAACAAGGAGGATTCCATCGTGGCTGACCTGAAGGACGTAGATGTGGCATACATTCTCAACCTCGTCAACTTCCACTCGGTGGAATTCACAGGAAAAGCCACAGGAAAAGCTGTCGTGAAGTCTATCTTCCAGGATCCGGATGCCTACGCCAAGTTGGACATCCAGGACTTCACCTTCGAGAACGGACCGATGGGCATTCTCCATGCCTTCGTAAACTTCAACAAGGAAGACGAACAGATAGACATCAGGGCTACTGCTGATGAAGGACCTGGACGACAGACCTACATCAACGGTTATGTATCTCCTAAGCGCAACTATATCGACCTCGGTATTGAGGCCGCCGGAACCAATATGAAATTCATGGAGAACTTCTGTGGCAGTTTCATGGATCATCTTGAGGCACAGGGTCACGGAAAGGTGAACGTAGTGGGCGACCTGAAGAAAATCAACCTCGTGGGCGACATGGAAATAAGCGGTAAGATGCACATGAAGCAGTTGGGCACCGAATATCACTTTGACAGACTCCGTGCTCATGCCATCCCTGACGACATCCTGCTGATAAACGATACCATCTACGACCGCAACAACAACATTGCCGTGGTAAACGGTGGCATCCATCATAAGCACCTCACCAAGTTGAGCTACGACCTCGACCTGAAGGCAAAGAACTTCTTGGGATATGACATCCGGGAATTTGGCGATAACACCTTCTACGGCACGGTATATGCTACGGGAGACGTGGGCATACACGGCAAGAGCGGTGAGACCGTCATCGACATCGATGCCGTACCGGAGCACGGTTCTATCTTCGTTTATAACGTGGCAAGTCCGGATGCCATCAGCGACAAGAGTTTCATCCACTGGAATGATGCTACACCTGAGTGGGAAAAGCCTTTCTCATTCACAAAGAACACAAAAAAGGATGATGACGACGACGATATGGAATCGGATATGCGCATCAACTTCCTGGTGAACACCAACCAGAACCTGACGCTCAAATTACTCATGGATCCACAGAGCGGTGACTACATCACGCTCAACGGAAACGGCGTAATCAGAGCCAACTATTTCAACAAGGGTTCGTTTGATATGTTTGGCAACTATTTGGTGGATCATGGTATTTATAAGTTGACCATCCAGAACATCATCAAGAAGGATTTCGAGTTCTTGCCGGGAGGAACCATCAACTTCGGTGGTAATCCATATAAGGCTGCACTCAACCTTCAGGCTAAATACGTGGTGAACGGAGTGCCGCTGAGCGACTTGAACATCGGTCGCTCCTTCTCTAGCAACAATATCCGCGTGGATTGTCTCATGAATATCAAGGGCACGCCAAATGCACCGAGCGTAGATTTCTCGATGGACCTGCCTACGGTAAACAGCGATGCGAAGCAGATGATTTATTCGCTCATCAACTCGCAGGAGGAGATGAACCAGCAGGTACTCTATCTGCTCGGTATCGGAAGATTCTATGCACAGACGAAGAACAATCAGGCTACTGAGGATGCAGCGCAACAGAGTCAGACTTCGCTTGCCATGCAGAGTCTTCTGAGCGGTACCATCTCGCAGCAGATCAACACCGTTCTCTCCAGTCTGGTGAACAGTAACGAATGGAATTTCGGTGCCAACATCTCTACGGGAGACGAGGGTTTCAACAATGCGGAATATGAGGGTATTCTGAGCGGTCGCCTGTTCAACAACCGTCTGCTCTTCAACGGACAGTTCGGCTACAGGGACAATGCCAATGCCACCCAGAGCTTTATCGGTGACTTCGACCTGCGTTACCTCATCTTTCCGAATGGTAATCTCGCCGTGAGAATGTACAACCAGACCAACGACCGTTACTTCACCAAGAACAGTCTGAACACTCAAGGCTTCGGTCTTATCATGAAGAAAGACTTCAACGGACTGAAGGACCTGTTCGGAATCAAAAAGAAAAAGAAGAAGAACAAAAATAAGGGCAAGACTATAGGCAAATAAAAATCTGCGTGGGAGGGTTTTGTCCCAAGAAAAATCTGTGTATATCTGTGAAATCTGTGGGACAAAATTTTCATCGGATTTCACGGATGAATCGGAATACAGTATTGCTTATCGGATTACTCACGGATTTGCGCAGATATTTGGCCGCTGGCCAATGGCTCGCGCCCGATATGTGCTGCTATTGTTTTTGGTCACGCAGATTTCGCAGATGACGCAGATTTTTATTCGTGGGAGGGTTTGGTCCCACAGATTTCACAGATATACACAGATTTTTATTCGTGGGATTATTTTGTCCCACAGATTTCACAGATATACACAGATTTTTTATGGAATCTCTGGTGAATCGCTTTGTCCAATCCCAGGGGGATATCTGCAACGACCGAACAGGTCGCCTCCGCGAAATTCCGTGTCGTCCGATGATAAAAAAAATCTGCGTCATCTGCGAAATCTGCGTGACAAAAAAACGTCCCAAGAAAAATCTGTGTATATCTGTGAAATCTGTGGGACTTTTTACAACCTCAGGGGGTATCTGAAACGACCGAACAGGTCGCCTCCGCGAAATTCCGTGAGTAATCGTCGCAGCAGGAAATATCCGAATAAATTCCGTGTCATCCGATGAAAAAAATCTGCGTCATCTGCGAAATCTGCGTGACTAAAAAACGTCCTAAGAAAAATCTGTGTATATCTGTGAAATCTGTGGGACAAAAAAACAATATAACGGGACCACAATGTTCCTATTTCGTCAGACCATCATCACCAAATGTCTTGTCATAACCAGACTTCAAGAGATCAGAATTTTCAAAGGTAAACTCGAAAGCACTACCAGAAGTAAACAGAGGACCCGTATAAGTAGTAACGTGATTCTGCTGGAGAATCACCTGATCAAAATGAAGTGCCTTAGCAACCTCATTATCAGTATTATATATTTTCAAATCTGCCTGAATGGTTTCCTTCTCAGATGCGAGAAAAACATAGATAGAAAGTCCCACTTTTCCTGATTTTGCATTTGCAAGACTCCAAATTCTATTGTGCGTATTGCCACCAGCATCTACGACACCATAACCCGTAGTAGGATTGAATACCCGACTGACATTTCCCACCAAAGAAGCTTCAATCTTGGAAAAACCGACAGGCAGATTATCGGAAGACTGGAACTTCAGAAGGGAAATGGCTCGCTCCAACTGGCAATTGAAGGTATTGCTGCCACTCTTCACCTCGATATCCTTGCAGACATAAGCCATATCGTCCAGTTTCTCATCTTCCGGGAAAGTAACTTTCTCTGCCGAAATGATATTCACCTCTCCTTTCACCTTGCTGGCAATGGCCACCATCTTGTACTTGCCTATAGGCAAACGCAAAGTAGCTGAACCGAAACCATCCTGATTGGCATCAGCCTGATGGATATACTGAATATCCTGACTGGAATTGACTGGAATAATGGCAATGTCGAGACGGGTAAATCTCTTTTTCCACGTAGTAGCTGTGTTGCCATCTGCCCGGGTTGGGACATCGCCCGTAAGGAGTCCATCACCAGCTCGGGTAATCGATCCACCATTCGCTTCCATCGCACCATTCGAGAGATTTGCCTCTCCAAATTTCTCAATGGTCGAATCAAAGAAACTGAAACTAACACTGGAAGTTTCAACCTGTGAAGACTGCTGCAAAGCATCCTCACCTGAGCACGCGCACATACCTGTAAACGCAACGGCTGCAAAGAGCCATTTCATCATTTTGTTCATAATTATAAAATTTAAAAATAAGAAGTCCGTTAGTTAACTACAGAGGAAAAATCCTAACGTAGTTTTCGCCATATCGACTGCAAATATAAAGAAATACCTCGAATCAACCAAACTATTTTTAGAAAAAAAATATTTTTATTAAAAAAAACAAGTAAAGCCTTGGGGTTTTCAATTTAATTTATTATCTTTGCAAACGTTATCCTGAATACAATCTTTTTACCTTAAAGAAAACTAATACCTATTGAATGTAGATCGGCTGCCTGTGAAGGTAGCCGATCTTTAGTTATATGATAGTATGTATTACTTTATATAATGCATGTATTCATTCATATAACGCATATATTCCTTCATATAATAAATCAGGAATTTAGCCGTTATTATTAATAAAGAAAAAGACAATGGAAAAGAAAGAAGAGATCATACTGTTGCCCAAGATATTCGACCCAAGGGGTAGTCTGACTGTGACGGAAGAGATGAAAAACATCCCTTTCCATATCCATCGCGTGGAATATCTATATGGCATCTGCCAGGGTAAAGAATTAGAGAAATACACAGAAAAAGAAAGCTACAAATTCTACGTAGCCCTCAGCGGCTCCTTTCGCATCACCATCCAGGAAGATGATGATACGAAAAGAGATTATATGCTCAACCGCCCTTATCAGGGACTTCTCATTCAGGGAGACACCCACTACTCCATTCACGATTTCTCCAACGGAGTGGTCTGTCTGGAAATAGAATAAAAATTAATTCCGCGCCATCCGATGAAAATAGGAATATCAGAACAACTGAGCCTTGAGACCCAGCGACAATCCGAAGACATCCCAGAATTCCGCCTTTCCTCCATTGCGATACAAGCGCATGAAGTAAATGTCATTGGTGCCCAATTCATAGAAAAACGAAAAACTTTTGATGAACTTACGCTTATTCTTAGGAATTTCCTTGGAAAAACGCTCACCGATAAATATGTTCGGGCGAATACGGGTGGAAAATGGATAATAGCCACTCTGATACTTCGTTGGCTGTTTCGTCCAGAAATCCTGTCCGATGACTGTATTGAAATACAATCCACACTCCAATGGTTCAAAAGCCCAGCCTTTCTTGAGATTGATAGACCAAGGGATATAATTCTCCTTGAGCGTAATCGTCATTTTTGCGGAATGGGAACTGTACTTGGGAATATAGCCAAACAGCAACTGAGTCTCCCATTGTCCACGCTTGCCATAATCCCATCCTACTCCAACAGAGAAAAGCCCCATATTGCCACAAGTCTGTAATATCAACTGGGTAGGTATCAGTGTACCCCAGTTCTGGCGATAATGATGAATACGCTTGTCATAACGGGTGGTATCAGGACTTTCAGCAAACAAGCCCGTATTGATCACGCACAACGCCACAACCATCAACAAGATCCGTTTAGAATTTAATAATCTCATAGCTGTAGTCTTTTGGGGTTATCTTAAATATATAATACTCTCTCTTTGGCGTATTGCCTACCTGATAATACATGATGCCATTCTTGTAGATATCCGTTTGTTCCGTATGATGTCCATGACCATACAGGCAGAACATCAGTTTCGGAAAGTTCTGGGTATAATAATTGAATACCTTTGCTACATTATTATTAAACTGCTCTGTATAAGGAGCGGCATGCATGCACACAACCGTCCGGTCGAACTCATCAGCCCGACTGGTCACTTCTTCCTCCATGTAATCGAAATTAGGAACTGCCATAGAATAATCATATTCGATGGCATTGGTATTAAGACAGACAAACTTGACTCGTCCGGCGATAAAGCTGAAATCCGGATTTCCAAACATCTTCTCATAGGCCTGATTGCCCGTACCTAAGCAGTCGTGATTACCCAATAGTACGACAAAAGGCTTATTGAGTTTGAATAATTTATCACGAGTCCATTCAAACTCTCGCGTAGAACCGAAGTCTGTAATGTCTCCCCCATGAATTACAAAATCGATACTGTCATGCTTGTTGATATCACCCACCAAATCAGACAAGTCGTTCAACCACTGATGCGAGTCGCTGATAAAAGCAAAACGGATGGTGTCTTGTGACTTAACGGCATTTTCTATCTTCGTGATCATCGTCGAATTAATCTGGGTCTGTCCTTTCACCCTCACATCATAAGGATGCACGTCAAACACCGAATCGCAACCCGAAAAAAGTACTAAAGAAAGTAATGCTGCTGATAGAAGATTCCTTCTTTTCATTCTTATCTATTTAATTTCTTACTTTATTATTTTATCAACTAAAACGATGCAAAGATACAAATAAAACTTGACTCTACAAAAAAGTTTTAATAAATTAGGTCAAAAAGAACTGAATTATAGACAAATAAAAATATCTGCGTGGGATTTTTTGTCACGCAAATTTCGCAGATGACGCAGATTTTTATTCATCGGATGACACGGAATTTATTCGGAGGTTTCCTGCTGAGGCGATTACTCACGGATTTTCGCGGAGGCGACCTGTTCGGTCGTTGCAGATACCCCCTGAGGTTGTAAAAAGTCCCACAGATTTCACAGATATACACAGATTTTTCTTGGGACGTTTTTTAGTCACGCAGATTTCGCAGATGACGCAGATTTTTTTTTATCGGATACCACGGAATTTATTCGGAGATTTCTTGCTGAGGCGATTACTCACGGATTTTCGCGGAGGCGACCTGTCCGGTCGTTGCAGATACCCCCTGGGATTGGACAAAGCGATTCACCAGAGATTCCATAAAAAATCTGTGGAAATCTGTGAAATCTGTGGGACAAAAAAAACTCCCACGAAAAAAATCTGCGTCATCTGCGAAATCTGCGTGACAAAAAACGTCCCAAGAAAAATCATGAAGCAAAATCCCCCAAGAAAAACCTGTGAGACAAAAGAACAACGAGAAGGAGAACCAAGACAACTATTTCTTCTTGGTTCTCAAACGAATATAGAAATCGCGCAACTGTCCAGGCGCTACGCCTAACTTTAAAAGACGCTCCAAATCAGCGTATGCTTCCTGTTTCCTCCCCAACTTGACGAGCAAATCAACATGATTGATGAGATAATCCTGATTGGCACTATCCCGAGCAATAGCCTGCGCATAATCATACTCCGCCAGCTCCAACTGCCCCTTTTCCTTTTCCATACCGCCACGGGCTGCATAAGCAATGGCACTATCCGGGTACTGTTCTATCAGATTATTGATGCCATCATAAGCTTCCGTAAAATGCAAGTCTTTCTGATTGAGCAAAGCCAAACCCAACTGCGCTTGAAAATTACCAGGCACAAGAACCAGAAGATTCTGGTAGTCGAGCCGGGCAAAGTTGTATCTGTTCAACTTCTCATTAACAAAGGCACGATAAAACAGTCCTGCTATGTTGGTACTATTTAAATACAAAACCTTATCCAGATCATCCTTCGCATAATTCCATTGTTCCAACTGGATATTCCATGCCGCTTTCTTCAATCGAAGATCAATACTATCGGGATGGTAAGCAAGAATATCCGTGGCATGAGCCAAAGAATCTCGCAAAGCCTGATTGCTTTGCGCCAACACCGGCGAGGCACATGCACCCATTGCCAAATATATGATTACTGAAAGTTTCTTCATCGTTATTATAATCTCTTTTCCTGCAAAAGTACAACATTTTTTTCTTCTTCTACCTTCCAATCCTTGATGGTATGCGTCTCCACATCAAAGTTGATACCCACCTTAACGATTGGCAGACCGCAGAGGGCGAAACGCTTCGCATACTCCTTCAAGTCTATCTGTTTCATTGCCACATCAGCACTTTGGTTTAGTTTCAACTCAAAGAGGTAGAGATGGGTGGCAGTACGGAGCACCATATCGACACGTCCCTTTGGCGTGTGAACCTCCACATCCACATAATTGTCGAGGATGGAGAAGATGACATACATCATCTGCTGATAATGCCCCTCATAATCCGTATTGTCGCAATAAGGAATCGTGCCGAGATAAGTCTGGAGCATTTCCAGAGCCTCATCTATCTTGTTATGACGAATGGCGGCAGACATCTTGGCGATTGTGGTGGTACCCTTCACCGTATTCATACCTATATAATAAGGTAAAAGGCTACGATACAAGCCTACACGAATCTCCTTGTTCGGAATGTCCAAGAGATAGAGTTCCGTCTCTGGGTCATAGCCCTTGATGGTGATGTAGCCACTCTGATAGAGCAACGGCATGATGGTGGTCATCTTCTCGGTTGGAGCATCAAACTCCGACTTATCAGCCTCGCTGCCACCTATCTCAGATGGCATCACCTGGAACTTGTTGAGCATGTTGATCAAGTAAGTAGGTGTACCAGAGGCAAACCAATAGTAATCTAATTTGCCTTTTGACATGGCATTGAGCAAGCTGAATGGATTAAATACGTCAGGCGAGACATCTGCAAAATGATAACCATCATAGTACTCTCGAAGAGCCGCAAGCGTCTCCTCTCTTGTCTTACCCAACTTCTCGCCCAAAGTATCAACATCTGCCGACATTTGGGTCACCAGTTCTTCCTCGGTTATACCACAAATTCCAGCATACTCCTCATCCATGCTCACATTCGTGATATTATTCAGTTCACTAAAGATGCTCATCTGCGAGAACTTGGTGATACCGGTCAAGAAGACAAAGCGGAGATAAGGCTCGCACATTTTCAATGGACTATAGAAATTGCGCATAACGTTGCGAAGAACCTGCAAGGAAGTATCCTCGTGTACTACATCCAACAAAGGAGCATCATACTCATCGATGAGCACGACTACTTGCTTGCCTGTCTTTCGATAAGCAGTCAGAATCAAATCGGTCAGACGATTATTTGCTCCATTCTGAGGTATTGTAATACCATACGTAGCCTCTTTCTTAGCCAATTGATAGCCCAAATATTCTTCCAACTCCTTCTTTTCCATATGCTTGCCACCCGACATATCAAAATGCAGCACAGGATATTCCGTCCACTCCTGCTCCAACTTTTCGATGGCAAGTCCTTTGAAGAGTTCCTTCTTACCCTCGAAATAACTTTGGAATGTTGAAGCCAGCAACGACTTTCCGAAACGGCGTGGTCGGCTCAAGAAGAAATACTTACCGCCACTATGTGTCATGCGATAAATGTATTCCGTCTTATCTATATAGAGAAGATTACGCCTTATTATCTCCTCAAAAGTTTGGATTCCCACAGGGTATAATTTCAATGCAACCATCTTTAGAAATGTTTATCTATGTGATACTTTGGGACAAAAATACAAAAAAATAATCATAACCGCAAACAAATGCACCGATTTTTACTAAAAATATCCTTCTGAGCTTTCGCATATCAGGAAGTTAAAGGAGTTAAGGAGTTAAGACGTATCTTAATAACCCAACTTCAATCGCCATCGAAGCTTACTCTTATTGCCTATGAAGCTTACTTCGTTGCGCAATGGAGTAAGCTTCATTGGTATTCAGGAGAGACAATGTTATTGCTGTACCCCCACTAAATTTCCACAGAACCGGGAAATAGAGAAGGAAAAAACAAAGCTGTAAAACAAAAAAAGCAACCTCAAATTGAGATTGCTTTCTGCGGTGCGTACGAGACTCGAACTCGTGACCTCCTGCGTGACAGGCAGGCATTCTAACCAACTGAACTAACGCACCA
>ERZ1026776.1383-NODE-1383-length-13646-cov-5.849901_pt1 | contig 13646 bp, 12 predicted proteins | sample MGYA00380125_ERZ1026776 | MGnify/ENA primary metagenome ERZ1026776 (study PRJEB33269, sample SAMEA4719761) | human gut metagenome | biome: human-associated habitat; feature: organic feature; material: feces | place: Cameroon | collected 2013-10 ...
CCCAGATCATTGTGATCGTATTGAATTATGTGATCAGTAAATTATGGGTTTTCCGAAAATAAAAAGTTGTATCGGGCAGGGGGTTGATAGAGCCTGAGGGCATAATTGAACAGAATTAAAGGGAGAAAGTAAATGAAGGCAGTCTTATATATGGTAATTCCGTGTTATAATGAGGAAGAAGTTTTACCGGTAACTTCCGGTCTGTTTTTAGAGGAATTACAGTTGCTGATCGAAAAAGAAAAGATAAGTGAAGAGAGCCGCATCCTTTTTGTCAATGACGGGAGTAAGGACCGCACATGGGAGATTATAGAAGAACTTGCCAGGGAGAATCCACACTTTATTGGAATCTGTCAGAGCCGCAACAGAGGACATCAGAATGCAGTCCTTGCAGGACTGATGGAGGCAAAAGATGTCAGTGACATTACGATATCGATCGATTGTGACGGGCAGGATGATATCGCAACGATGGAAGCGATGGTGGATGCTTACTATGACGGGGCGGAAGTGGTCTATGGTGTCAGAAGCAGCCGTGATACGGATACCTTCTTTAAGCGATTTACGGCACAGGCTTTTTATAAGGTCTTAATGCGGATGGGGGTGGAAACCGTTTATAATCATGCAGATTACCGGCTGATATCGGCGAGGGTATTAAAGGAATTTGCAGGTTTTAAAGAGGTAAATTTATTTCTGCGCGGGATGATCCCGCTGGTTGGATTCAAGAGTACGAGTGTTTTTTATGAGAGGCATGAGAGGATCGCAGGGGAATCGCATTATCCGCTCGCAAAGATGGTCAATCTGGCGATTGACGGGATCACGAGCTTAAGTGTAAAACCGCTCCGTCTTATTTCAGGTCTTGGAATTGGCGTGTCTGTGTTAAGTTTTGTTGGAGTTTTATGGGCCGTTATTACACAGATCTGCGGCAGAACGGTGACCGGATGGGCAAGTACCGTCTGTGTGATCTGTTTTATGGGAGGTGTACAGCTTGTCTGTCTTGGCGTGCTGGGCGAATATATTGGAAAAATTTACATGGAAGTCAAGGCAAGGCCGCGCTATATCATCAGCGAGCGTACCTGGACGAAACAAAATGAGGATGAAGAAAAAGGAGAATAGAGAAACAGATGAAGATTTCATTGATTGTTCCATGCTATAACGAGCAGGAAGCATTGCCGATTTTTTATCGGGAAACCAAAAAAGTTATGGAGTCCATGGACTGTGATTATGAAATGATTTTTGTCAATGACGGGTCAAAGGATGGAACACTGGAGCTTTTGAAAGAGTTTGCAAAAGAAGATACACATGTGACCTATATCGGATTTTCCAGAAATTTTGGAAAGGAAGCGGCTATGTATGCCGGTTTTTGTAATGTGACCGGGGATTATGCGGCAGTCATGGATGCAGATATGCAGGATCCTCCGTCATTATTACCACAAATGCTTGATATATTAGAGAATCAGGGGTATGACAGCGTGGCAACGCGCCGTGCTACAAGAAAAGGAGAACCGGTGATAAGAAGCTGGTTTGCAAGAATGTTTTACCGTCTGATCAATAAGATTTCAGATGCGGATATTGTGGATGGTGCGAGAGATTTCCGACTGATGAAACGCAGCATGGTTGATGCGATCGTCGAGATGGGAGAGTATAACCGTTTTTCGAAAGGAATTTTTGGATGGATCGGTTTTAAGACATACTGGCTTCCATATGAGAACGTTAACCGTGTGGCAGGGGAAACAAAGTGGAGTTTCTGGAAACTGTTTCGCTATGCGATTGATGGTGTGATTAACTTTTCACAGGCACCGCTTTCCGTGGCATCCTGGTTTGGAATGTTTATGACGTTTGTTTCGTTTATCGCAGTTGTGTTTATCATTGTCCGTAAACTGATCTTTGGTGATCCGGTCGATGGCTGGGCATCAACCGTATGTATTATTACGCTGATCGGCGGCATACAGTTATTCTGTATGGGAATTATGGGACAGTATATTGCAAAAACATATCTGGAAGTCAAAAAAAGACCACACTATATCGTTTCGGACACAAACCGTGAGGATATGGAAAAAGTGAAATAGTGTCAAAGATAAGCAGGAGGTTAGGTATGAAAAAAAGAGTATTGGCAATGTTTATGGCAGTCTTTGTCACTGCTGGGACTGTGCTTGCACCGGCGGAGACCGGTTCTGTTTATGCGGCACAGATTACAGAAGAGCAGACGGAGGAGATTACGCCGGAAACGGAAACAGAACTTCAGAAAGAAGTGCAGAGTGAGGAAACTGAAACCGAAACTGGGACGGAGCAGGCTGACGCAGAGGACAAAGATACAGAAAATGCGAGTCAGACGGAGCAGAAAGCCGGTGTGACACAGAGTGAAGCAGCGGAAATTGAAGTGTCAGAAACGGCAGAGACTGAGGAAGTGGAGACTAAGACGGCCGGGGAAACAGAAACACTGGAAACGCAGACGGTGGAGGAGACAGAAATACCTGAAACCGAAGAGGTCGAAGAAACTGAGGAGGCGGAAACCAGGGCGGCTGCACTTACAGGAATGCCGACAGGTCTTATGCAGTTTGAGGCAGTTGGTGAGATTACGGTAGATGCTGAGACTGCAGAAGAGGAAGAAGTAGAAAATGTTTTAAAATCTGCTGCTTACTATAACAGTACTTGGGAAAAATACGGGAGCTATTATTTTTACAACCAGTTAAGCAGTAATGAAAAAGCATACTGGGATGCATTGAATAAAGTATGTTTAAAATATATGACCACACAGGCAGATGCAGTCAATTATCGGGGAACAAATTATTATTATATTGACGGTGTATTCAGCAGCAATCTGTCACTTGTACAGATGGAGGAGATATATCAGATTTTCCGTTATTCGAATCCACAGTATTATTTCTTGAAAAGCGCATATTTTAAAATGCAAAGGATGGATGGGGCATATGGTATCGCCGCTTGTGTCTATCCGGCATTTGCAACAGGTTCGTCACGTGACAGTGCAACGAAAAAAGTGCAAGGTCAGGTTTCATCCTGGCAGAGCAAAATCGATGCCTGTTCTACAGATGCCCAGAAGGTGAAACTGATTCATGATCTTATCATCGACAAAGTAGAATACAATCAGACTTTGTATAATAATAATTTTAAAAATGAGGACACACAGTATTCCCAGTCTGTTTACAGCGTATTTTGTACAGATCTGACCGTATGTGCCGGATATTCACAGGCATTTGAGATGATGTGTAATGGTTCTGGGATTGACACAATCGCAGTGACCAGTGCTGATCATGAGTGGAACAAAGTGCGTATCGATGATTCCTGGTATAATGTAGACTGTACATGGGATGATGTGAGTGGCGGAATCTATTACTATTATTTTGAGCGCAGTGACTATGTTTTTGATTCAGATCCTGCGGATATATACAAAAGCCATACAGAAGAGTCAATCTGGGACGGCTATCTTCCGGTGTGTGCGATAGATACCGGTTCAACTTATGCAGCACCTGGAACGCTTCCATCCGTTACACAGACAGCTGCACAGCCGGTCATTTCAGCATCGGTAAGTGGAACTTCTTACAAAGTAAAGATTACATCTGCAACATCCAGAGCAGCCATTTATTATACAACAGATGGAAGTGAACCAAATGAGGCATACTCAAAAGGAACACGCTATACGGGGCCATTTACGGTAGCACCGGGTAAAACAGTGCGTGCGGTCGCAGTCTGCAGTAAATATGCAGACAGCAGTGTGGCATCGAAGACACTTGCAAAACTGACGGCTTACAAAATCACATTCAGGAGCAACGGCGGCAAGGGAAGCATGAGCAAACAGAGCATGACAAAGGGTGTTTCCACCGCAATCTCAAAAAATAAGTTTTCCAGGAAATATTATACGTTTACAGGCTGGAATACCAAGGCAAACGGAAAAGGTAAGTCTTATAAAAATAAAGCAAAGATCAAACTCACGAAGAACATTACACTGTATGCACAGTGGAAACTTACGAAATATAAGATTACCTATAAATTAAATGGTGGAAAAAATGCCAAAAAGAATCCGACTGCATATACATACAAGACCTCGACGATCAAACTGAAAAATCCGACAAGAAAAGGATATGTATTTAAGGGATGGTATTTAGATAAGAAATTTAAAAAGAAAGTTACTGTCATCAATAAAGGAAGCAGCGGAAATAAGACGCTGTATGCAAAGTGGAAAAAGAAGTAATTTATGAATTACAGCTTTTTACCTTAAGGTTTTCTTAAAACGTGAAAATAAGATGGTAAAAAAGTCTTAAAAAGTGGTATAATAACAGAAACGGTGCAAAAGAGCACAAAATAATTACGTTGAGAGGTATTTAGTTTGAAGAAAAGAGCGATTTTAATGCTGACTGCGCTTGCAATGGCGGCATCCATGGCAGCATGCGGCGACAAAAAAACAGACGAGACGGCGGCTGATTCGACAGAAGTTGCCATGACAGAGGCTGGAACAGAGTCAACAGAGGCTGAAACCGAGAGCGAGGAAGTACTTCCGGAGGGAATGTACCGCAGTGAGCTGACAAACGAGCTGATCGATGAGAGTCTTAAAAATCAGAGACCGATCGCAGTTATGGTGGACAATGAGTCTATTGCACTGCCACATTACGGTTTATCACAGGCAGACGTTGTCTATGAGATGATGAACAGCACATTAAACGGCAGAATCACCAGATTTATGGTACTTGTCAAAGACTGGGAAAACATCAAACAGTTAGGAAGCATCCGAAGTGTGCGTCCGACGAATATCCTGATTGCATCCGAGTGGAATGCAGTCATCTGTCATGATGGAGGTCCATTCTATATTGATGAATATATGGCAGATCCGAGTGTGGATAATTTCAGTGGTACATTCTCACGTGTGGATAACGGCAAATCAAGAGAGTATACCGAATATATTTTACCGGGAGATTTAGACAAGAACTTCGAAAACAGTGGTGTTTCAAAAGAATATACTTCTTATTATGAGGGACCGCATTACCAGTTCGCAAGTGAGAGCAATCCGGTAGATCTTTCTTCTGCATCCGATGCAATTGATGCAAATACCGTGGATCTTCCGTTCCCACACAATGGTTCTTATTTAGAGTACAATGCGGATGACCAGCTTTACTACTACTCAGAGTATGGTAAAGCACATGTAGATCCGGGCAACGACAACAAACAGCTCTGCTTTAAGAATCTTCTGATCCAGAGCTGCGGATATACCCAGTATGATGAACACGGTTATCTGATTTTCGACTGTGTCAGCCAGGGCGGTGGATATTATGTGACCAATGGAAAAGCAATTCCGGTTACATGGAAGAAAGAGAAGATGACTTCTCCGACCCGCTACTATGATGCAGCAGGCAATGAGATCAAGATTAATACCGGCAAAACTTATGTAGGATTTGTCCCGGTGGATGACTGGCTTGATCTTGTAATTGAATAATAAAGTGATAACGTAAAAAGATCTGCGCTTTAGAAATGGAGTGCGGATCTTTTTTTGTATTGTTATTTAGGCTTTTAAAATTGCACGTTTTGCGGTAAAATGAAAAATATATGTGGTCAAAAACAGACCTCACGAGACAGCAGGAAAATAATAGAATGAAAAACGGAGAATATGCAGTGGAAGAAAAGAAAGTTGCAACAGACAGGGAATATACGGTATGGGAGATCCTGCAGGGAAATCTTAAGGTATGGTGGCTGATGCTTTTTGGTGCATTGGTGGGAGCACTGCTTTTGGGGGGCTACAAATATTACTCGAACCGTTCTTTTGTTTCCGAGAAAAATTATGAGGATGATTACCGCGTTATGGCTTCTCTGATGGTGGAAGAATACAGCGGGGAGAGTGCCGCAGAGCGTGTCGGTACGGTGATCACGGTGGCAGAAAGCCGCAGCACTTATGAGAAGATGAAGCAGCTAAGCGGTTATGATATGGAATATCTGGCATATCAGGATATGTTTGACTTAGAGCAGAATACTTCCTCGGATGTGATGACAGTGCATGTCAAATATCCGAGAACTTATGGGACATTCTCACTGGAAAATGAGGAAGATGCTTTGGAATTTGCAGGTTATCTGTTGGAGGCAGTCAAAGATACCGTACGGGAGAGCATTGGTAAAAACGGAGTGCATGTGTTAGATGAGCCGTATGTGGCAGATGCCCAAAAAAGGTATCTCGCCTATGCTCCGACGATACAGGAGTTTAAGCGGGAGATTGCCAAGGCAGCTGTGGCGGGAGCATTTTTTGGTGTTATTGTAGAAGTAGCGGTTTATGCGGGCGTACAGGTGTCCGGCAAAAAAGAACGGAATTTTGAGGGATAACATATGAACACGGTACGAACATTTTTTAAAAATGCTGACGTTAAAAAAATCGGCGTTGTCTCTTTTTATGCATATTTTGCGATCAATATACTGATGAAGGCATTTTCCTATGATCACGGAGATAATATCTATAAATGGTTTTTCTATACAGCGATCCTGTTTTGGGGGATTAAAATGGTTTTTACGACCTACACCATGTGGGAAGTATTCTGGATCGCAGTTATGATTGGAATCGGAGTGATGCTTTCTGTGATCACAAGACAGAATATGTGGCTGCTGTCGATCATGACGGTAGTGGCGATGAAGAACTGCCGTTTTTCGGTGATCGCACAGATCGCAGTCTGGATCCGCTGTGTGGCGGCGGTGATACTGTCAGGTGGTTCCCTGATCGGAATTTTTGATATCGGTGAAAAGACAAAACTCGATTCCGGCTATGTGGAACAGCATGTATATGGGTTTGCCATGGGAGAGCCTAATACCGCATTCCTGACGGTATTTTTAGCGTTACTTTTAGTATTATACTATAATTATGAGAAATTAAATGTCCTGTGGTGCGGAGTGACATCATTGATTGCACTTGTTTTTTACAAGATGACATTTTGCAGGACGGGAGTGCTTGTATTCTTTTTCTGCTGGGTGCTGATCTTATTTGATAAAGTTGTAAAAAGTAAAAAAATAAAATCGGTTCTGGTGTGCTCTGTACCGGTCGGTGCAGCATTTTCACTGTTTACGACACTGTTTTATAATGGAAATCATGCGCTGCTTTATAAGATTAACCATCTGGTGTCGGGAAGAGTATACATCATGAATACCTATTATAAAGATCAGGGGCTATCGCTGTTTCCGCGGACACAGGAGATTTTCTACACAAGTTATCATGGACTGATCGATAACAGTTACATGCATGTGGCTTTTTATGCAGGCATCCTTGTAGCAGTGCTTTTCTTTGTAATTATCTTAAAAACCATGTTAAGATTGTACCGGATGGAGTGTTACAAAGAGCTTGTGATGATTGGTACTCTGGCGTTGTACGGTGTGTTAGAGCAGTTTGTATTAAACGGATTTATGAATATATTTTTACTTCTGTGCGGAATATTACTGTATCCGGGCATAGTGGAGGAAAAACATGAAAAATAATATTTATGTGTTAAATCAGAGGCAGGATGAAACATTTGATGCTGCGGGGAAAGCCATGCGTGACGTATTTTCCGTGCTTGCGGACAAAAAGGCGAAGATCATCTGGAGCGTACCAAAACATTGCAGTAAATATTTAAAACTGCTGGATCTGCCTTATCTGGTTTTGTTTTTGCTGTTTTGCGTGAAAAAAAGCGACAGCGTATTTTATTCGATCCCGGAGAATCATTTAAAAATCCGTCTGCTGAAAAGTTTGCAGCGCCTGAAAAAGTACCGGATCATCTGTTTTATCAACGATCTGAATGCGTTCCGATATGACGGACAGAACGATGGAGATCCTGGTGAGGTAAGGGCGCTTGCCGCTGCGGATAAAATCCTTGCACCGAATGTCAATACCGTTTCCATGTTAAAGAAAAACGGTATCTCTTCGGACATGATACCGGTCGGGATCTGGGATTACCGGATGAATGAGACACAGATCGCTAAAATCCGTGAAATATCGCATGCACACAAAAAAGAAAATGCAGTAAAAATTGCATTTGCGGGAAATCTCAATAAATCAGAATTTTTGTCTGCCATGGAGATCCCTTCGGATGTCCGGATGGAATTATGGGGAAAACTGGATCAGGAACGTGAAAAGACACTGGCAGAAGGATGTCATTATCATGGAATCCTCTCTTCCGATGAGATACCGTTTGCAGTCGGTGAAATGGACTATGGATTAGTCTGGGATGGAAGTGGAAAAGATGAGATCGAAGGCGGCCTGGGCGAATACCTTCGATATAATAATTCACACAAATGCGCATTATACCTTGCGTCCGGCATTCCGGTCATTGTATGGAGCCAGTCTGGAATGGCAAATTTTGTCAGGGAACATGCCTGCGGTATTACGATTGACCGCCTTGGCGATCTGGATCAGGCAATTCATACGGCAGATTATGAAAAACTCAAAGAAGCAGCCCTTGCGGTTGCACCGAAACTGTGGGAAGGCTATTATCTGAGCCAGGCGATAGATTCGGCCTGCGGATAAGTTTCGTATTCACACACAAAGGAGAAAAAAGTTATGAAAAAGAAATACTACCTCGAGGTCATCCGTATTCTCGCAATTTTGATGGTTATGTACAACCATTCTGCAGCATATATGTCATTTTCCAATCAAAGTGGCGTAAAATATGCAATATCGTTTCTGTTTTCCATGGTATGCAAAGGTGCGGTGCCTTTGTTTTTCATGGTATCAGGAGCACTGTTGCTTGGAAAAAATGAAAGTGGGAAAGATCTGTTTCAAAAAAGAATTCTGCGCATGATTCTTGTAATTGTGATATTCTCGTTCCTGTATTATATGAAACTGGTTTTAAAAGGAGAACGTCCTTTTGCACCGTTTTCGTTTCTGCTGTCACTGCCGACGGATCTGGTATATCTGCCGTACTGGTTTTTATACAGTTATCTCGGTGTGCTTACGATTTTGCCGATCCTGCGCCCACTGGCACAGAATATGTCGAAAAATACCTTCTGGTATCTGATCATTTTACAGATATTGCTGGACTGCCTGAAACCGACAGCATGGGTATTATGGGGATACGGACTCTGCGGTTATTATAATTTTAGCGGACTGTTCCAGTATGTCATTTTTTATCCACTGATCGGATATGGACTGGATCAGTATTTCAGTGAAACGAAGTTTCTGACGCCGAAGAATATCGGCCGGAATCTTGCTGTGTTTGTGGCAGCGGTTCTTACACAGATGATGGTATATAAAGACTATCTTTCAGTGGGAAATTATCAGGAAGTATACCTTGGAACATGGCTGTCTGTCCCGGTCATAGTTATATTCTTAAACACAAAACTTCTCTTTCAGGAAGAGCGTTTATCCGCGCAGGCAAAAAAGATTCTCGGCTGTGTCGGAGGCTGCGTATTTGGATGTTATCTACTGGGAGGCTTTATCGGAACCGGAGGAAGGCTGGATATCATTGCTGGCACGTTAACCCCGGTAACCGGGATGCTGCCGGCGTATATCATTGAGATCATAATTGCATTCTTAATTGAAGTAGCAGTTACGTTAGTTTTGAAGAAATTGCCGGTATTCCGGAAATTGTTGTAAGAAAAATAGAAATAATTGGATGTTTGAAACAAAAGGTGTATCGGGGTTAGTGAAAGGCAAATTACACAAAGCGCAGGTTCGTTTTGTTCCGTTGTACGAAAATAAGAAAAACTAAGTATGCCTGATGTAGATTGTGGTATGGGGACGTGTGCGTCTTAAACATGCCATCCGTGGCATGTTAAGACTTGTGCTGCCGTCCGTGGCAGCATAACACTGTGTGGTGGGACAGGCATACTAAGATTTTCTAATTTTCTCCCAAAGTCACAAAAGGACCTTGCGCTTTGTGCAATTTGCCATCCGCGATGTTTTTGAACACCTTTTGTGCAAAACGTCAAAAGATGTTGGTTGGGACGTAAAAACTAAATTAATATATTAGGAGAAGTGATAATGAGCTGGACTGAACGAGATGAGATTAAAATATGGTTTGAAGATATCGTAGCATATCTTGATTTGATGGGTGGATTTCATGATTATAGAATTGGCAATATTGAATATGATGGAGACAGAGCAGAAATCATGGTTGAGGAAGTGATACCAGGAAAAAAGATTTCAGATGGTGCAGGAATTATCTGGAATTTTGAGTTTGAAGAAATAAGGAATTTCAGTATGAGTGTAGATAGTGTCCTTGGCTTCTATATAGATTCCATTGAAAGGGGAGATGGACTAGATGAGATATTATTTAGGCTGCATAGTGGTATTATCAGCATTCAGGCAGAAAAAATCTCATTAGGAATTCCAAGACAAGAATAAGCACAGAAAAAAGGTGTGCACAAAACCTTCGCCTGCCGGATTCGCGGAATCCCGGGCAGTTTTGTGACTATGGCAGAGGATTAGAATATCTTAGTATGCCTGTCAAAACCCAGTGTTGTGCTGCCATGGACGGCAGCACAAGTCTTAATGCACCCGGACGGTGCATTTAAGACGCACACGTCCCTCGTCCACAACCTGTATCAGGCATACTTAGATATTCTTATCCTCGAACAACGGAACAAAACAGCCCGGGGTTCCGCGAATCCGGCGCCGCCAAAGCACTCGGACACACCTTTTTTCGTCCCTCAGTCATCAACCGCAGCTATGCAAAAAAGCACGTTTTTCCACTAACCGGAAACCCGTGCTTTTCGTTACTTTTAATAAAAAATCAACCAATAAAATACGTGAGTAGTCTTCGGACAACACTGCTCACTACATTTACAATCCGCATCACCACAGCATTGACCACATTCACGATCCAAGGCTCCAGCCGTCCAATCGTCGCTTTCCGCACCTCGTTCAACAGACACGCAATGATCATAATTGCAAGCACATAACCGATCGCAAGGAATACTAAAAACCACGATCCGGCATACGGTTTAAAATCGATCCATTTTAACAGAAATGTCTGAACCGTTCCGTCCAACACATAGACTGCGAGCACATTTCCTGCAGCCCGGTTGATAAAACGGCTGTGAAAATTGAGCTCACGAAACAGCAGCAGTACCATCACAGAGCCGAAAATAATGAAGATCGAACAGTCCCTGCAGAAAGTCGTGTAAAGTTTCCCGCGGAGAAACGTGAGCGAACTGTCAGCGAGGAAAATAAAACCGATACTGAGGAAAAGTCCAAGGAACAGGCGTCCGGTGTTATGGCTACGGTTATGATAAAGCGCAAGGTAGCGTCCGAGCAGATAAATCATAATCATGTGGACTAATCCTTTTCCACCATCCTGCATGATCTCAAAGAATCCGAAGGTTGGGATCACGGAGAAAAGAAGCAGTAATACGGCGAGCAGTTTTTCAAAGTTTTCCTTTGACAGCTTTTCCGGGATCTGGTTTAAAAACGGCGTTAAAAAGCAGAGGAAAAAATAACAGCTGATAAACCAGTAATATCTTGAAATTACCGGAATGCAGGATTTGATCAGTGCTTTTATACCCAGATTTCCAACTGCGATCGTACCAAATATTGTGAAAAAGATGATCATAAGGTCGAGCCGGATCAGTTTTTTGAAATCAAAACGGATGCCGAAATAACCGGAGAGCAGGATAAAGCAGGTAACTCCCATATTAAAGACGGAGTTGACCAGTACATGGATCTCTGTGTTAAAAAATGATACGGAAGTGTCGATTCCGCCGAAAGTGTGCATCATCAGAATTCCGAAAATGCATAATAAACGTAATAATTCAAAATTAGAAGAACGTTCTTTTGACATAACAAGCCTCATTTCCCGTCAGATCAGACATTTTTACTGCGTTTGATATACTCATACTGGTGTTCTAAGTAACCGGAAGATTCACCAACGGAATTATCAAATACACCGTGGTCCGCATCGTCCTTTAACAGGTTTAGATATTCCCCTTCTGGAAGGGAAGAAACCCACAGATGTAATAGTGCCATCTCGCCGACACCGCCGTACATGCCGAATTTGCGGTGGACATCCCACTTTTTCATCAGGAAATCTTTGTGATTTGCATACATATCGATGCAGAAATCCGTAAATTCGCGAAGTCCCTGTGTGGTAAAATAGGAAAATCCTGCACAGGTTTTCCATTTCAGCCCGTTTCCTTTTTCAAGCATTGCAAAATCCTGTAAAAGGGGGGTTTCAGCAGCCACTTTGCAGTGACGGAACGGCTCATATTCACTGACATTTAAGTAAAGCAGAACGTCACTGTCGATAATGACACACTCCTCAAAGGAGTTGCGCTCTAAGTATTCCAGTATCAGGAAAAAGCGCTTAAAGATGCCCTCTGCCCATGCGGTCGGATATGTGGAAAGATTCTCAAAGACAGCATGAAATTTTGTCCATTTTTCGGTAATGAAGTCATTGGCATTGTGCCAGTCGTCACACCACGCTTTGTTATATTCATCGCCTAGCAAAACAACTTTTTCATTATATTTTTTTGCCTGTGCGATACAGTATTTTAAGTATTCCTGGTTCTTCTTTCCCGCAGCCTGAGCCTTTTCTCCGGTTTCGTGATGAACCATAACAGGAATGATCTTGCTCATAATAGTTACCCCCTTAGCTATTCTTTTTTCCAGTAGGTGCCGCCTTCCACGTCACCACTTCCTTTTGGAACTTCGCTTGCCATCGGATAATGCCAGTAATCGTTATACATGGCGACGATATCCGGTTCTTCTTCATCCCAGCGTCTTCCTTTTAAACCAAACAATATCTGCAGACAACCGCCGAGATGGATCGCCTGTTTGCCCATTTTTTTGATGTGGGCGGCCAGCGGATAGCCGTAGGCACCACAGCCAAGCAGGGCGATGTCAAAGTCAATTTTTTCACATTCTCTGCACATATAGTCAAGAGCGTCAAACCATGTGGAAAAACGCGGATCTACAGCGCTGCCCGCAGTCTGTACGGCTTTTAAGGTCTTTAATTCGAACTCCGGCAGGATATCCGTGCATGGGAAGAGTTTGTCAAAATGTTTATACTGATCCTGGATCGACTCTTCAAACGGATGAACGACAAGTACCTTTTTCCCGGCGAGGGCAGCGGACCATGGATTTTTGCTCCGCCATGGCTCTAACGAGATCAGACGGCAGGTAGCGCTTAAATCTTTACAGTATCTGCGGATATAATAATCCTCACAGGCATTCTGCCATAACCCTAAAATGTCGGTTTGTCTGCATGCGTCCTTCATGACATCGTTAAAACGCGGCAGAAGCGCCGGATCATTTGGAAAAAAACCGGCACAGGTAAAAAGCTGTTCGCAGGATTTTTCTTTTTTGTTTTCCATATGAAATTCGGCAACACGCATATTGAAAAGTTCAACGGCACCAAAGCGGCCCATCATAAATGGTCTGCCGGACTTGATGAGTTTTGCCGTGTATGTGTTTAAGGCATCCGTATCATAAAAAGGTTTACCGACATAATGCCGGTAAAGAAAATCTGAGTCACCTGTTACATGGCGCAGTTTGTTGCGCAGACAGTATTTTAACTGATAATAAGAGGCTCCGAGGATCGTACCCATCTTAAGAACACTCCTTTCTGATTGCAGTACATAGATATAAACATGATAAACAATGCTTCCTGTGGTGTCAAGGAAAATGGAATGGTGCCGGGAACAGAGATTTCGCTTTAAAAAATAAAAGCCCCTGTTCTGCCTGTGAATTCCAGGCA
>ERZ1026776.1388-NODE-1388-length-13594-cov-81.004284_pt1 | contig 13594 bp, 8 predicted proteins | sample MGYA00380125_ERZ1026776 | MGnify/ENA primary metagenome ERZ1026776 (study PRJEB33269, sample SAMEA4719761) | human gut metagenome | biome: human-associated habitat; feature: organic feature; material: feces | place: Cameroon | collected 2013-10 ...
GTTGCAATCGTTAAGGAAGCAGCTGAATAATGGGTAAAATCAATGCTGTAATCACAGGTGTAGGTGGATACGTGCCAGACTATATCCTCAACAACGAGGAGTTGTCGCGCATGGTGGATACCACAGACGAGTGGATTACCACACGTGTGGGTATCAAGGAACGCCGCATCCTTACAGAGGAAGGTCTCGGAACAAGCTATCTGGCGCGTAAGGCGGCCAAGCAGCTGATTCAGAAGACTGGCGTGGATCCAGACACAATCGACGCACTGATTGTGACAACCACTACACCTGACTACAAGTTCCCTTCTACAGCATCTATCGTCCTCGGTAAGCTCGGACTGAAGAATGCCTTTGCGTTCGACTTCTCTGCAGCTTGCTGTGGATTCTTGTACACCCTCGATGTTGCAGCTAGCATGATTCAGAGCGGCAGATACAAGAAAATCATCGTAATCGGTGCAGACAAGATGTCTTCACTCGTAGATTACACAGACCGTGCTACCTGTGTGCTTTTCGGCGACGGAGCAGGTGCTGTGCTTGTGGAGGCAACAGAAGAGGAAAATGTAGGTGTTCAGAACTCATACCTTCGTACCGACGGACAAGGCTTGCCTTTCCTCCACATGAAGGCTGGTGGTTCTGTGTGCCCTCCTTCACACTTCACCGTAGACCATCGTCTGCATTATCTTTATCAGGAAGGTCGCACCGTGTTCCGTTACGCAGTAACCGACATGAGCAACGACGTGATGAAGATCATGGAGATGAACAATCTCAAGGCTGAAGATGTGAACTGGGTGATTCCTCACGAGGCCAACCTCCGTATCATCGAGGCTGTGACCAAGCGTGCAGGAATTCCACTTGACAAGGTGGTAGTTAACATCGACCATTATGGAAATACCAGTGCGGCAACAATCCCATTGGCACTCTGGGATGCAGAGAGCCAGTTGAAGAAGGGCGACAACGTCATCTTCACAGCATTCGGTGCAGGATTCGTACATGGTGCATCATTCTATAAGTGGGCTTACGATGGCGCTGCTTATGGCAAGTAAGACATATTAAAATAGGATAGAATAATTATCTATATAAGGAAACGCATCTTTCTTATTTCATCTCAACAAAAGTGAACTAAGCAAGGATGCGTTTCTTTAGCTTCATGCCAGGTTCTGGCAAACTCATTTAAACATTTCGTTTCAATCAATTTTTTTATCGTATGCATAAAGCAGGTTTCGTAAATATCGTGGGCAACCCTAATGTGGGAAAGAGTACGCTGATGAATCAACTGGTGGGCGAGCGTATCAGCATCGCTACCTTCAAGGCGCAGACCACCCGTCATCGTATCATGGGTATCGTGAATACCGATGACATGCAGATCGTGTTTTCCGATACTCCGGGCGTCTTGAAGCCAAACTACAAGATGCAGGAGATGATGCTCGCCTTCTCGGAGAGTGCGCTGGCGGATGCCGACGTGTTGCTTTATGTGACCGATGTGATTGAGAACCCTGAGAAGAACATCGACTTCCTGGAAAAGGTGAAGAAGATGAAGATTCCGGTGCTTCTGCTCATCAACAAGATTGACCAGAGCGACCCGAACAAACTGGGTGACACCGTGGAGAAATGGCACTCGCTGCTGCCGAATGCCGAGATTCTGCCTATCTCTGCGAAAAACAAGTTTGGCGTGGATATGCTCCTCAAGCGCATCAAGGAGCTGCTGCCTGAGTCGCCTGCGTTCTTCGACAAGGACCAGTTGACCGACAAGCCAGCCCGCTTCTTCGTATCTGAGATTATCCGCGAGAAGATTCTGCTCTACTACGACAAGGAGATTCCTTATGCCGTAGAGGTGAGGGTGGAGCGATTCAAGGAGGATGACACCCGCATCCACATCAATGCCGTCATCTACGTGGAGCGTGATTCCCAGAAGGGCATCATCATCGGTCACCAGGGCGTGGCGCTCAAGAAGGTGAACACCGAGAGTAGAAAGGCACTGGAAAAGTTCTTCGGAAAGAAGATTTTCCTGGAAACCTTCGTGAAGGTTGACAAAGACTGGCGCAGTTCGCAGCGTGAACTCGACGCCTTCGGATACAATCCGGAATAATCTACCCCACCTCTCCCTGAATGTAATCGAGGGAGTAACTCTCGCCAGAGGGGCGAGGGCCGGAGCAAGGTCAGCTTCGGCAAATTATTAACTTGGATGCAGAGACCACATCCATGATACCTCCTCAAAGGAAGGAGGGTGAATGACTAATTATGGCAAATTTAGTAGCAATCGTAGGTCGCCCTAACGTGGGTAAATCTACTTTATTCAATCGTTTGACTCAATCTCGTCGCGCTATCGTAAGTGATACGGCTGGTACTACCCGCGACCGTCAGTATGGTAAGTGCAGCTGGAACGGAAGAGAATTCTCTGTGGTGGATACCGGTGGTTGGGTCGTTAAATCAGATGACATTTTCGAGGATGCTATCCGCAAGCAGGTGTTGGTAGCTACCGAGGAGGCTGACCTGGTTCTCTTCCTGGTAGACGTGAACACCGGTTTGACCGACTGGGATGAGGACGTGGCCCTGATCTTGCGTCGTGCCAAACTGCCTGTAATCCTTGTGGCAAACAAGGTGGACAACAGTGCTGAATACTATCAGGCTGCCGAATTCTATAAGTTGGGATTGGGCGACCCTCAGTGTATCAGTGCCGCAACAGGTGGCGGTACGGGTGACTTGCTCGACATCATATTAGACAAGCTTCAGGACAATCCTGAGGAAGCCATCGAGGAAGACATTCCTCGTTTCGCCGTGGTAGGTCGTCCTAACGCCGGCAAGAGCAGTATCATCAATGCCTTCATCGGTGAAGACAGAAACATCGTTACCGAGATTGCTGGTACTACCCGCGACAGTATCTATACCCGTTACGACAAGTTCGGCTTCGACTTCTATCTGGTTGATACCGCCGGTATCCGCCGCAAGAACAAGGTGAGCGAGGACCTGGAGTTCTATTCCGTGATGCGTTCCATCCGTGCCATCGAGAACAGTGATGTCTGCATCCTGATGCTCGACGCCACCCGTGGTATCGAGACCCAGGATATGAACATCTTCCAGTTGATTCAGAAGAACAACAAGAGTCTGGTGGTGGTAGTAAACAAGTGGGACTTGGTAGAGGAGAAGAACCAGAAGGTGATTGATACCTTCGAGAATGCCATCCGCAAGCGCATGGCTCCGTTCGTGGATTTCCCTATCATCTTCGCTTCTGCTTTGACCAAGCAGCGCATCTTCCGCGTATTGGAGACTGCCAAGGATGTTTACCAGAACCGCAAGGCTCATATCGGAACCTCTAAGCTCAACGAGGTGATGTTGCCTATCATCGAGGCTTATCCACCACAGAGCGTGAAGGGTAAGTATATCAAGATCAAGTACTGTACCCAGTTGCCAAACACCACGATTCCATCGTTCGTGTTCTATGCCAACTTGCCACAGTATGTAAAGGAGAACTATCGCCGCTTCCTGGAGAACAAGATTCGTGAGAACTGGTCGTTGCATGGTTGTCCAATCAACGTCTTCATTCGTCAGAAGTAAGGGGAAGTGAAGAGTGGAGAACGAAGAGTGAAGAATCAAAATGTATAAAGATGAAGAAACTTTTGATTTTTATGATAATAAGTATGGGGTTGGGACTTTCTTCCTGCAAGGAGGAGCGTCCTGACCCTTCTTACTTTGCGGGTATCGCCGCAAAGGGTTACTACGACTTGCTCCTTGAGGGCAAGTACGAGGAGTATGTGGCTGGTTTCAACCAGCCCTACCGCATCCCGAAGGGCTATCACGACCAGCTGCTGCTCAATGCCCGGATGTATGTGGAGCAGCAACAGCTGGAGCACCAGGGCATAGCGAAAGTGAACGTGCTGAATGCCAAGGCAGACACCGCCCACCATGTAGCCGACGTCTTCCTGCAGCTAGCCTTCGGCGACAGCACCAAGGAGCAGATTGTGGTTCCGATGGTGGAGGTGAAAGGCGAGTGGAAGATGAGGTAGGAGTAATGTATTGACTACGATAAGATTCGCATGCTGATTCGTCATGACAAGAACTTCGACCATGATGCCAGCATCATTCAGAAACTGGTTACCAAGGGTTATGTTATGGGTAATCTTGTGGAGAATTTCCCTGCGGAGCGTATCAACGACCCGGATAACTTCTCTTTGTGATATTTATAAGGATATGACCGATTCTTATATTGTAGAACTGAAGTACTGCAAGTCGAACACTAGTGATTCTCAAGTGCAGCAACTTTTCAGGGATGCTGCTGCCCTAGTTTCCCGTTATGCCGAGAGCAACATGGTGAAAGAGTTGGTGAAGACCACTATACTTCATAAACTCGTGGTTGTTTATCGAGGGGTGGATATGGTGCTATGTGAGGAGCTGCTGGAGCAATAGTGTCAGAAATCATGTGAAAAACCGCAGTCTTGACCTATATCAAGGCTGCGGATTTTTCGCTTCTTTTTGCCCGAAATGATGGAAATGTGCATTTGGGTGTTTGCGCAAACAAACGGAAAAGTGCAGAAAAGGCTACACTTTACTGTTAAAATTGCGTTTCTTTAACGAAAAATAACACTATTTTCTTTGCTGGTTTCAAATATTTGTTTTAAATTTGCACTCGAAATAAAGAATCGGGACGTAACTGAAACCCAAAAAGAAAGTCTAAGAATGACGAAACTAACAACGAAAAAATGAATTCCGAACAAGAACAACGGTTATGAATAACGAAATAAGAACAACGAAACTCAGTTTTGATTTTAAGGACTTAATTTTGATGAGATTACTCTTCCCATTCTAAGAACATAAATTTAACTTTTAAAACTTACAACGTATGAACAAAGTTACTCTATCACTCGTTGCATTAGCAACTTTAGGCGGAACTGCACAGGTGCAGGCTGCTGATTTGACACCAGAGGAGCAGAAAGCAGAAGCTATCAAAGCCAAGAAGGCTGCGATAGACGAGGTGCGTATTGTTCTTAATGCTGCTTCCGTTAGCATTGAGAGCGATTGTCCTGATGTTAAGGATGAATTCCTGTTGAAGCTTAGTAAGCTTACTCAGGAGTTGAATGACAAATATAATGATGATAAGATTACGGAGTTTGATGAGGCAATGAAGGCTTCGTATATCGGTCAGATTCAGGAGATTAAGAGCCAGGCAGTAGCAAAGCATGCTTTGTTGAAGGCAAAGGGTGAGTTGGATTCTGCATATAAGACTCTTAAGGATCAGTATGATGCAGCAATTGTAGAAACCGGAAAATACCCTAATGTAGGTCCTGGTATTAAGGCTGAGTTGCAAAAGCTTAATGTTGAGCAGGTTCAGAAGGATATTGAAGCTGCATACGCAACAGGTAAGATTGATCAATCTACCAAGGCTAAGATTGATGGTAATATGAAGACGCTGTCTGAGAATATTGGTAAATTGATAGAGGATATTGAACAGGCAGAAAAGGATTATAATAATAATGAGGCTAGTTATAAAGCTGTTATTGCAGCTTTTGATGCAGCAAAGGCTGAGTATGATACCCAGCTTCAGGATGTAATCAAGGCTCTCCCTACTCCTACTTACGAGAATTGGCAGAATGCAGTTGTAAAAGACTTGAATGCTCAGTATCGTTTGCTTCTTGATGCAAAGAAGAAAGTTGAAGCTGCTTATGCTGCAGGAACAGCTGCAACTCAATCTACAGATCTTAAGGCTATCATTGCAGGTGCAGAGTCTAAGATTAAAACTCTTGTCGGTAATAAGAAATCTGAAGCTGAGGTTGAGGATGCTGCTAAGGCTACAGCTGATGCTAAGGTTAAGGACTTGCAGACTAAGCTTAAAGGCGAAAAGGATAAGTTAGCTAAGTATAACTTGACCGACTGTGATGCTGCTATTGCTGCTGTTCAGAAGCAAATTGATGATATGCAGACTGATATCAATGATCATTATGCTAATGGTCAGAATAATGTGTCTAAGCAAGACTATGTTGCAATGGAGGGTAAAATTAATACCGCTATTGGTAGCATCAAGTCTGATGATAAGTACAAGAAGACGGTTGACGAGGTTGTTGCTAACAAGGAGGCTCAGCTTGCTATGGATAGTGAGGTTGAGACTTTGGAGAAGACTTTGACAACAGCTATCGAAAAGGCAAAGACCGCTTCTGCTGATAAGGCATATAATGCTGCTGCTTATTTTGAGGCTTCTGTAAAGGCTATTAATGACAATATTAATAAGGCAAAGACTGCTATTTCTGGTAAGTTCGGTACTAAGGAGGCTGTTGCTTATAAGGCTTCTGCTGATTATACACAATTGGTGAAGGCTATTAATGATGGTACAACTGCTTATGGTACACGTACAGATGCTTCTCTCGTTGCTTATAACAAGGCAGTTAAGACTGCAACTGATGCTCAGGCATTGTTGGATAAGTTGGTAGAGAAGGCTAAGGATACTACTGTGAAAGTTGATGCTACTACTTATGCTGATAAGATTGCTTCAATAAAGAAGGATATCAAGGCTATTAATGATGCCATTGCGACAGCTAAGGCTAAGAAGGATGATGCTCATCGTACAGCAATGGAATCTGCAGCTTCAAAGACCATCACAGAGGATATTGCTAAGCTTACCGCTGATTATGATGCTCATAAGCTTACTTTCGATAAGGAAAATGCTGATAATTCTGCTAAGGCATATATCACATCAGCACAGAATCTTATTGATGCTGAAACTGCGGTTTTGGGTAAGATTGGTGATCCTGCTAAACCTGAGTTTGCTAAAAAGTATGGAAATCAGACTGATAACATCAAGACTGAATTTGCAAAGTTGCAGACTGAACTTACTAATCTGACGGCAAAGAAGAATAAGGCTGAGACTGATTATAATGCAGACATGGCAGCTGCTGGGGCTGATGAAACTAAGTTGCTGAATGCTGCTGCTAAGGCTATTGGTGTATTGGCTGATGTAAACAAGGATTTGGATGCATTAAAGACTAAGGTTGAGGCTCTTGATAAGGTTGCAGAGGCTGCTGCTGATAATGTTGTTGCTTATAATGAGACAATTAAGGAAGTTAATTCTGCTTCTGCAGCAAAGACAACTCTTGATAATTATCGTGCAGGCTTGAGTATCACTGTTGATCCAGCATGGACATATTATGACAATGCAATGAGTGATTATATCCTTGAGTTGGCTAAGGTTGCTGAAAAGGTAGAGGCTGCTTATGCTGCCCATACATCTAGAGCTGATCAGAAGAGCTTGCTCGCAGAGAAGGATTTGATTCTTGCTAATGCAAAGGCTTTGACTGAAAAGGTAAAGCCTAACCAGGATGCATATACAGCTCAGAGCCAGACTGTTGATGCAGTGAAGAAGGAGTGGCAGGCTGCTTATGATAAGGTTTCTAATGGCGACTTGTCTGATAAGGGACCTGAGTTCTTGAGTCAGTTGACCAAGCAGCAGGAGGCTATTAATAAGCTTGCTGAGACTGCTAAGGCTGAGTTTGGAAAGGGCGCTGCTGTTGCTAATAATAATTGTTTCAATGATTCCGTTACGAATATCCGTGCAAAGTTGAATGAGATTACAGGAAAGTCTCAGTCTGAGTATGCTAAGAATGTTAATAATCAGAATTCTGATCAGCATGATGCTTTCTTGTCTGCATTCAATCTTTCAAGTACTGCATTCAGTAAGTCTGTTAATGAGTTGAACCAGTTCAGAACTATTCAGCGTGAGGATCTCCGTGAAAATGCTCTTGTAAAGAATGAACTCGTTAAGGTTCATGAGAGTATCTATGCTTACGCTGATAAGTTGCGTAAGTTGCAGGAAGACGAGCTTGCTAAGTACAATGGCTTTGTTGCAATGGATAAGAAGTATGGCGCTGATAATGTATTCTTCGATTCTAAATCTTATACAGATGAAGCCAACTTGTATAAGTCTCAAATTGAGAATTTGTTGAAGGCTTATGAGGATAAGGTTAATGCTTATGCAGAGAGTCTTATCGCTGCTGATTTGGCTTATGCTCAGAGTCAGCTTTCTGCCGGTGAGTCTGCTATCGCATCCTTCACATACGCAGGTAAGGCTCAGGCTTTTGATGATCTCGCAACATTGATTAGTAAGGTTACTACCAGCAAGAATAATGGTGGAACATTTGCTGTTCAGGTAGACAAGCAGTGGTTAGGTAAATTAGCCAAGGCAGAAGTTGACAAGATGTATAATGCTGACGTTGCAGCTGCATGTACTGCAGAAAAGGCTACTTTGGTTGATGCCGTTACTAAGGTCTATAATGCAGAAAAGGATGCTATTGGTAAGTTGGCAGACATTGATGCTAAGAAGTACTTGGCTGATCTCGATGTATTGAAGAGCAATACTATTGATAAGGGTGTAAAGGAGAATCCTACTCTTGCAGCTATCCCTACTATTAAGAGTAATTGTGAGGCATACATTGGTACGATTTTGGCTGATCATTCTGATGTTTACGCTAATGCTGTTCAGGCTTCTAAGGATATTGCTGCAAACAATACTGCTTATGCTGAGATTACCAAGAACTTGGAGGCTGCTGATGCTGTCTTGGCTGCGGCTTACAAGAATCTTACCCAGCTTTATTCTCTCCATGTGAAGAATTATGCAACTGATGCACTTCGCTCAACAGAGTTGGCATACTATGCTCAGGTTGCTGATGCTAAGAAGTACAATGAGAATCAGTCTTGTGTTGCACATAAGGATGAGTTTAAAGACTTGGCTAAGGTTTATCAGACAATGGTAGATGGCATGAAGGATACTCTTATCGTTAACGAAATTTCTGATGTTCGTACAAAGATTGACCAGGTGAAGGAAGAGTACAACCTTGCTGCTGCTGCTAAGGGTCTTGATGAGGTAATAAAATACGATGTAGAAGCATTGTATAAGTCTTTGAAGGCTATTGAAGACAACTGGAAATTGCCTACAAGTGATAAGAACAAGAAGTCTTATGATGAGATTATGAAGTTGTTGCTTGGTCAGGAGGTTGCTGTAGCTGATATGTACAAGGCTCTTAATGTCATGTATGATAATACAAAGGTAGCTGAGACAACTTCTGAAATTGATAATTTGAAGGCTGATGTTGAGACGAAGTTGGCTAAGGCAGAGGAAATGGCTGCTTATAACGAGACTTTGACTGGTAAGTATAAGGGCTTAGTTGAACATCTCCGTACTAAGTTCAATAGCACAACTGCAAGTTATGAGGCTAAGCAAAAGGCTGGTCAGATCTTGTTCTTCAAGGATAACTTCATGTTCGACTTTGGTGTAGTTCAGGAAAGTCTTGATAAGAACGGCGGACGTGTTGCAGCCTTGAAGGCTGATTATACGAAGTTCCATGAGAATGACGTAGCATTCGAGACTTTGAAGAATGGTATCGATGAGTTGAATACTCAACTTACTGGATTCCAGGAGCACATTAAGGACTTCGTTTCTCTGACAGAAAAAGAGAAGACCGATGAGGTTAGCCGCTTGTCAACGACAATTTCTGCTATGCTGAGTGAAATCACTACAGCACATGACAAGATTGCTTTGCCGGATGCATCTTTTACAGATGATGTTGCTTACGTTAAGGGTAATATTCTTACTATCCAGACAAGTTGGACCAATAGTGAGGTTCCTGCAAGACTTAGCGCAGTTAAGAAGGATCTCGAGGCTGCTCTCTCATCTATGACTGGTAAGAGATACTCTCCATCAACATTGACAGAGTTGAACAATTCTTATGCTGCAATTGACAAACTTCTTACCGCAGCTAGTGAATACAACGATGATGCTGTAGATGGAACAATCGTTAAGGATATTGACGGTGAAGTTTTGAAGAAGGCAGAAGATGTAGATTACTTGAAGGTGGCTTGGCCACTCATGGTTGAGCGCATCAATAAGTTGGCTGCTGATACTAAGTCATTTGCTGAAAGAACTGTTGAGGCTTCTTACATTAAGGGTGATGCTCGTCATGACAACAATGTTGACGTTAATGATTACACTTATGTACGTAACTGGATTTTGGCAGACAAGACATTCAAGGATGTTGTTGCTGAATTCGGTGAAGGTGCTGCATATGGTGGTGATGTTGACGAAAGTGGTGACTTTACAGTTGCCGATTTGGCTCGCATCTCTAACATTATCTTCTACGGTAATGAGGCAGGTCCTGCTGCTACTCGTGCAAGAGCAACTAGAAGTGTTGAGACAGACCAGATTACTGTTGCTAAGCAGAGTGAGGAAACAACGGTATTCGGTAAGACTGTTCAGCTTGCAATTAATGTAACTAACAATGCAACCTTTACAGCTGGTCAGTTTGACGTTACATTGCCTGCTGGCATGAAGCTCGTAGGTCAGGAACTCACAGATCGTGGCAATGGTCATGAGATTTTGGGTAGCGAGTTGTCTGAGGGTAAGTATCGCATCTTGGCTTCTACTGTTGAAAACTCAGCTTTTGCTGGTCATGATGGTGCTCTCGTTGTTCTCAACGTTGAAGTTGGTAGTGACTATGCAGGTGGCAATATTGAGGTAAGTAATGCTATCTTCTCTGATGCAGAGGGTCGCGCTTATGTCATAACTAGAGGCATTGGTGGTGGTACTGGTGATACTACTGGTATCGATTCAATCACTGCACCTACAATGAAGGAGCGTATCTACTCTATCGGAGGTATGGTGAAGAAGACCGTACAGAAGGGTATCAACATCATCGTAGGTGAGGATGGTACTGCTCGTAAGGTTGTCAAGAAATAACTGAAATATATAAAATAGATGTATTGGCTGTTGCCAAGGAGTTGCCTTCAAGGCAACAGCTGATATCTATTTTTTGAGTGTTTCTTATCATTCCATAATTAAAAATAAAAAGAATTATGAAAAAAGTTTTTTATACACTGATATTCCTGGTTTTGGGTTGCATATCTAGTATGGCAGCTAATATCCTGAAAATAGCTGGAGAAGATGGTGCAAATATTCAGATTCTCCCAGGAACTGAAAATCAATTGCAGGTAGTTTTGGACAATGATGATCCTGTATCTTCTTTGCAGTTTGATGTTACTCTTCCTAAAGGTTTGAACTTTGTAGAGGGTAGCTTAAAGAAGGTTGTTGATCGTATTACTCGTACCAGTCATTCTGTATTGGCAGTTCAACAGCCTAGTGGTGCTTATCGTTTTGGCGTTTTAACAACTTCTTCTTCTATGGCAACATCTGCCATTAAGGGAAATACTGGTGCCATTCTTACTTTTAGCGTGAAAGCTGACGCTAACTATGATGGTGGCTCAATCAAAATTGATAAGATCATGGGTAGTAATGGAGTTGATGCAACAAAGGAACCTATTCCATTGCCAATGGAAGAACAGTTGATTACTGCTGCTATTTGTCCTGGACATGCAGGCTTAGAGGCTGCGGAAATTACTTTGACTCCTGGTAAGTCTGGTGTTCTCAATGTAACACTCGCTAACTATGTACCTCTTGTTGGTTTGCAGGCAAAGGTTACTCTTCCTGAGGGTCTTCGCTTTGTAGAGGGCAAGGATGGTGAAATTGTTGATTATACAACTCGTCTTTCTGATAATGTTAGTGCTAAGATTGAAAATATTGAAGGTAATACTTACAAGCTTCTCATCTCTTCTGTTGCAAATGATGAGTTCAAAGAAACCGAAGGTGTTCTCTTTGGCTTGAATGTTGCTGCTGATAATACTTTCAAGGGTGGTGATGTTGTTATCTCTGATATCAAGGTTGCTTCTACATCTGGTAGTGGGTATGATGTAACTGATGTGCTTTCATGCAACATTAAGTATATATCTGATCCAACTGCTGATGGCAAGTGGAATATCAGCGACATCAATGAAATTATTCTTGTACTTTCTGGTTCTTCAAAGAATCCTGCTGCTGACGTAAATGCCGATGGTAAGGTTAATGTTCAGGATATCAATGAAGTTGTCAATAAGTTGGGTAATAAATAGTATAACAGTATAAATTTAATAATTATGAAAAGAAATTTATTGTTTACGAAGTTATGCGTCATTTTAATGATGCTGTTTGGTGGAGTTACATTTGTTAGTGCAGCAGAAGAGGCTTGTCCAACGTTGACAATCAGCCCTGTAACTATAATGCCTGGTATGGAAACTGAGGTTTCTATTCAGTATGAGTCTGAAGTAGATTATTCTGCATTCCAGTTGCGTGTTCGTCTTCCAGAAGGTCTTTCTTTTGTGGGTAAAGAACTGAAAGATGAGGATGGTGAAATTACAACTCAATATGGAGCTGTTGGAGATGCTTGTTTGGCAAGTCATTCAAGTGAGGTTATTTTGGTTACATCTGAAGGTTCAGAGTGGCGTGGTACTTTATTGTTTGTAGCTTATAACATCAAGAAGAAAATGATGAAGAAAGGTACTTTGTGTACCTTTACAGTTAAGGCAGATGAGAAACTTGCTAAGTCTTCTGAGATAAAGATTGAAGACATGCTGTTCTCTGGTCTTAAAGATGATAAGGAATACCATTCTGCAGAGATGACTGACGTTATCGCTGTCAACAACATCAAGGACGAGTGGGATGCTAACGAGGCTGCAAACACTAAGATCAATGAGGCTCTCACGTCTTTAATGACTGCATTGGACGCTGCTTCCGCTAAGATTAGTGAAACCTGCGTTGAGTCTGTGAAAGCTGCTTACCTCGACTCGTTGGGTAATTGTGTTACTGACATCAACAAGCAGGCTATGGAGTTGAATGCCAAGTATGCTGCTATCCAGTTGACAGAGAAGGACGCTGAGGCTTTCGTAGCTGATTGCGCTAAGGCTCAGGCTCAGTTTGATGCTATCGTTGCTGAGTCTGCTGCTGCAATGACTAAGAGAGTTGAGGCTAACGAGGCTGCTAACGATACATTCCAGGCAGCATTTACTGAGATTTCTACTCTGTTGAATGACGCTGACGCTAAGATCAACAAGGAGTGCCCAGATGTTAAGGATACTTATCTTGATCAGTTGGCAGAAATCGCAACTCAGGTTAATCAGAAGGGTATGGAGCTTGGTTCTCTCTACGCAGCGATTGAGTTGACACAGGAGGTAGCTGATAAGGCTGCTGCTGAAATCAAGGCATTTGCTGCTCAGATTGATAATATCGTTGCTGCTGCTGTTAAGGCTCAGAATGAGATTGCTACAGGTATCCATGGTATCAATGCTGACTTCCAGAATGCTGAGGCTGTTTACTCTATCGGTGGTGTTCGTCTGAACAAGGCTGCTAAGGGTGTGAACGTAGTTATCAGAAATGGTAAGGCTATTAAGGTTGTGAAGTAGTACGAGTGACTCCCCCTATCCCCAGATAGGTGTAATAGTAAGAAAAAAGTATAAATTTAAGAGGGGCATCGCAAGATGTCCCTCTTTTCTTGTCCCTTTTTTGAAGAAAATCCCTGATTTCCTTTGCGTTTTCAATAAAAAAGTGTATCTTCGCAGCATAAATGCAATATTGCGTCTACGACCTTATAAAACGTAAGAAGATGGCTAGATTTATAGACCCACGTGTCGATTGGGCTTTCAAGCGAATCTTTGGAAGCGAGGACACGAAAGAATGCCTGATAACATTCCTCAACGGACTGTTTGAAGACGAGTTGGTAATCAAGGACGTGACGTTTGCCAAGACCGAAAAACT
>ERZ1026776.1390-NODE-1390-length-13586-cov-3.849161_pt1 | contig 13586 bp, 9 predicted proteins | sample MGYA00380125_ERZ1026776 | MGnify/ENA primary metagenome ERZ1026776 (study PRJEB33269, sample SAMEA4719761) | human gut metagenome | biome: human-associated habitat; feature: organic feature; material: feces | place: Cameroon | collected 2013-10 ...
ATTATAGGTAGTACCCGATAATGAAGTTGTACTCCCGCCATATCCGGTTGTATAAGACGGGCTGCTGTTCAGATTCACAATTGCCAGATAAGCAAAACGGTCACTACCAATCTGGTCATTACCTACCAAACCATACGAACCACGGACTTTGAAATTGGAAATAACCGGTTTAATAGACTTCCAGAATTTCTCTTCACTGATATTCCATCCCAACGATATGGATGGAAACAATCCCCAACGATGTCCTTTGGCAAAACTTTCGGAACCATTGTATCCGGCATTTACTTCAAGCATGTAACGGTGATCGTAATCATATGACAAACGTGCGGCAACACCCATCTTACGTTTGGGAAGTGAGCCAATAAGACTGCTGTTTACATTTGTATTATAATCATCCTGGTTATAAAGCAGCATACCGCTTACATTGTGTGAACCGAAGGAACGTTCGTAATTAAGATATCCCTGAATGTAAAACCTGCGGTCGCCGTTAGTACCAAAGAAAGCATCCATCGTATGATTGCTCGGTTCACCGATAGGTGTATTGGTAAAATCATAGGAACCGTCTTCATTTTGTTTATAGTCGGAAAGCTGGTAACTATTGTATCCCTGCAGACGGAACTTCTGATTGTAGCTCCAATTCTTAAATGAAACCAAAGCCCTGAAGCTCAAACCTTTCGTAATAAAATCCAGTTTCTGGTCCCAATTCACATTGGCCACTACCGTGCTCTCGAATGTATCTTTATATCCTGCACTTGAAAGGGCTACCGGGTTGAGCGGTTGATAGTTACCTGCAAGAATACCTCCCCAATGGTACCATGTATCCGATCCTTGCGGAAACATAACCGGGAAATCAACAGGGTTGGTTCCCATAATAGCACTGAATATATCTCCTACTCCATTTCCGTCCTTTGTAGTCAAAGGGCCATGCATGTCATTCAACTGCACATTCAGATGTAGCGAGATAGTAGAAGACTTTGACAGATGAAAATCCACGTTGTTCTGAAACGCATATTTCATATAGTCTATATTGTTTTTATAAGAGAAGAAATCACTGGAACGATCCTTCAACATACCGGTTTCATGGTTCATATTGACATTCATAAAATAAGTGATTTTAGAAGTACCCCCACGTACATTAAAATTCGCCTTTTGATTGAATGTTGCATCTTTGAAGACTTCTTTATACCAGTCTACATTAGGATAAATATAGGGGTTCAGATTATTGATTGTACCGTTAATTCTTTCATCAGAATAAAGTACGGCTCCTGTTCCCTGATTGGTAACCGCTTCGTTGTACAAACGCATATATGTAGGTCCGTCAACGATCTCCGGTTTCTTGATCGGAGTATTCACATATCCTTCTATACGCACGCCAATGATCGGCCTTTCAAGATCACTACCCGATTTTGTTTTAATAATAAGTACACCGTTGGCTCCACGAGTACCATACATCGCCGATGCCGTAGCATCCTTCAATACAGAGAAGCTTTCTATTACTTCAGGATCCAACGAGTTCAGGTCTGCTTTGGACACCTCAACTCCGTCTAAAATAATCAAAGGAGAAGTCGCCCCATTCATCGTCGCAACACCACGAATAAAGAAATCGGCAGAATTCTGACCGGGCTCACCACTACGCTGGTAAGCAATCACACCTGACAGGCGTCCGGCAAATGAAGAAGAAAGATTGGCGGAAGGCACCAAAAGGTCTGAAGGACGTACGGACTGAATAGACCCGGTGATAGTCTCCTTCTTTTGTCCTGTACCAAACGCTGTCACCACCACTTCATCCAACTGCTGGGCATCTTCGGATAGGGTGACCGAAATAACCTTTTGGCTGCCTACTTTCACTTTCTTGGTAACATATCCTATATATGAAATTTGTATTTCATTTTTAGGAGTTGCCGCAAGTTCAAACTTACCATCCACATCGGTAATAACGCCTGTAGTAGTACCCAGTAGCTGTACAGTTGCTCCAATGATAGGTTCACCGGTTTTAGAATCTGTTACCACACCGATAATTTTGGCTTTTTTTTGTTGTGTGCTTTCCGTTTTCTCTACTTTAAGAATAACCTCATTACCTTTAATGACATAACTGATATTGCTCCCTTTAAATACTTCGTTCAGGACGTCGTTGATGGAACCTTTACAATCGATACTCTTGAGATTTGTGTTTTTCAAATCATTAGCGTTGTAGAAGAAAGTATATGTACTACTTTTCTCTATAAGCCGGATGGCTTGAGGAATGGTGAGAGACTGACCTTTAACCACAATCTGTCCTTGCGCAGCAAGTGCAGACAACGGATAAAGCAGCAGAGCCATGACGATGTATTTAAGACACCGCTTCTGGCAAGAAAATAAAAACTTGTTCATGCTTCAATTTTTAGATTTAACATTGGGTTAATAAATATTAGTTGTAAATAAGAATTCCTTCATTCATTTCTTTGCTCCTAAGATTCAGGCTAAAACAGATTTTATCAATAACGTCTTCCAAAGATTCATCATAGCGGATACTTCCGGTGAAAGCACAATTTTTATTCACTTTGTCGCTAATGGTGATGTGAGAGCCATACATTTGATTCATAATACGGGTTAAGTGTTCCAAATTAAATTGGGTAAAGTTATAGCGCCCGTTTTGCCATTCTATGTTTTCTATCCGCCTCAGCTGAGTTCTTGCACTAACAGGATTATACACTAATTCCTGGAGTGGTTTCATTGCTATTTTATCATGGGTGGATTCTATATTAAATTCAATGCTCCCATTAAATAGTGTAATTTCATTCGCATTAGGGTTATTCTGTTTTATCAGAAAGCAAGTTCCTTTCACTTCGATAAAAGCTTTATCAATGTAAACTCTGAATTTACTACCCGAATTCTTGCGAACTTCAAAAAGTGAATTGCCTTTCAGCCATACATCCCTGCATTCTTTAAAGTTTTCGGCAAAACGTATGGAGCTCCCCGGCTGCATCCATACTTTCGAACTATCCGGCAATAGATACATTCTGCTTTCTTGTGCCGTAAATTCAATATATTTCTCTATTTGAGTTCTACCCGTATTAGAGTACATCCAAAGTCCACCCACGATCAGAACAAGAGCTACAGAAGCAGCGATATACCATAGTTCTAAAGGAACTAACGTTATTATACATAAAAAAACAAGCAATTATTATTACCGGATAAAAACAACATATAGCGCTATAAAACAACGAATTAACGTCAATAAAAACTAAGATATGTATGCTATCGATATTATTAGAGAAGATTTTTAATTAAAAAGTTATAATTCGCATGTGGTGGTAAGCAGGTCTGTTGTGTATTTAGTTTTAGATAACACAAAATAGATTTAAGAAATGGATAAAAACAGCAAGGAAATAGATCTGATCAAAAAACTATTATCAGATCGATTAGACAAAAAAGGACGTAAAAAGCTCTATCATTCGAATTTGATAAAGAAACAAATGAGAAAACAATGGAATGAAAACAAAAATAATCCGGTAGATACAGAGATTGGAAATCAGATATGGAATAAGATCGAGAACAGATGCAAAAAAGTTCACAAAAGAATAGTTCCTTTAGAACTTATCCAATCAATATATGTTGCTATTATTTTATTTATATAATAAGTGGATACATTATTCTATTAAGCCCATATAATAAGACAATACAGCCATCATAACATAATATCAATTAAACAAAATATGTTATTTTTTAATATTCTTGTAGAAACTGCATCTATTTAGAACAAAAAGATTACTTTTGCACCTCTAATTACTAAAACAGATGCAAGAGAAAGAAACAGTCAGGAAATTAAAGCATGGCGATCAGGAAGCATTTGCTTTTTTATACAATCATTACTGGAAACAGGTCTATAATTTCACAAAGCTTTATTTCACCGCTTCAATGGACATTGAGGAGATTGTGCAGGAAGTATTTGTGAAAGTATGGGAATCTCACCATTTTTTAAATGAAAACAAAAGTTTTGAGGGCTATCTCTTTATCATAACCCGGAATGTTATATTCAATCATTCACGCAGATACTATAAAGAAACAGCCCTCAAAATAACTGCGATACAAGCAGTCGAGGAATCTTATGATATGGAAGGAGAACTGGATGCCGCTGACTTAAAGAAATACATCGATGAACTTGTCATGCAACTTCCTCCCCGCCAACAAGAAGTATTCCGTATGAGCAGGGAGCTGCACATGAGCAACAAAGAAATAGCAGAACATTTTTCTATTACCGAAAAAGCAATAGAGCGGCATATTAACCTGGCTCTGAGATTTCTAAAAAAGAATCTTAATCTATTCATGCTGTTCATGGGAGCGTGACTAAAATCGGGATTCCATTATTTTATCTGCCACCCGCCTCCCAGTGCCTTATACACCTGTACCACAGCAATCAGTTCATCCCGCATCGCATTGCTAAGTCCGATCTGGGCATCGAAATATCCACGCTGGGCATCGAGTACATCGAGATAATTCGTCACTCCATTGATATATTGCAATTGCGCCAGATCTACGTAACTCTTAGCCGAACGTTCCAATTTGGCACGAAGATCATATACTTCCTTGATTTTATTAAAGTTCACAATCGCGTTTCGAGTCTCTTTGAAAGCGGTCAGGACAGACTTTTCGTAGCTGTGCACTTCAGCCTCGTAAGCAGCTTTCTTAGCTTTGAGGGCAGCACGATTTTTACCCCAGCCAAAAATTGGTGTAAGCAAAGCACCCTCCATTATACTATAAGGCGACTTCAACAGCTCGGAAAGTGCAGTGCTCTCCGATCCTACCCTGCCGGTAAGTGAAATGCGTGGAAACATATTTGTATAGGCCACCCCTACCCGGGCATTGGCGGCAATCAATTTCTGTTCAGCCTGACGAATGTCAGGACGGCGTTCAAGCAGTCCTGAAGGCAAACCGACAGGTAATTCCTGCGGAAAATTGAACTCCTGCAACAAGCGGCTACGTGTAATCTTATTGGGATACTCACCGGCAAGGAAAGCTATATCATTCTCTTTCAACGAGATTTTACGCTCCAGATCGGGTACCAACGTAGCAGTACGTGCCAACTCTACCTGCGACTGGCGATAAGAAGTCTCGGAGGTCAATCCCCCTTCAAAGCGGATACGGGCAAGGCGCATCCCCTCTTCACGTGCCTTCAACGTTTGACGGACAATGTCCAGTTCGGTATCAAGAGCCACCAGTTCATAGTACGCCTGAGCCACTTCAGCTACAATAGTCATCCGAAGAGCGCGTTGTGCCTCAACGGACTGAAGATACTCGGCAATGCTGGCAGAACGTGCCCAACGAAGATTTCCCCAGAGGTCGAGCTCCCAGGAGAAAAGAAGTTGCGCCTCGAAAGTATCTCTACGTTTGAAAGCATCTCCACCATGGTTTTCGTTTTCCCGTTCAGCAGTCACCGTACCTTTAATGTCCGGCAACAGATTTGCTGTCGAAATACGTTTTTGAGCTGCCATTTCCTTGACACGGGCAGCGGCTATCAACATATCTTTATTATGCTCCAGTGCCCGGTCTATCAGACTCCGGAGGGTACTGTCAGTATAAATCTGCCACCATTCCCTATCTCCGAAGCTCAGGGTATCCTGATGCTGTGCCAGACTATCGGGCAAGTTAAGGTCGGGACGGACATAACTTTTTCCTATCTTGCAAGAACCCAAGGTAAATGCAGTTAGTAAGAGAGTAATATATAAATAGCTTCTTTTCATAATTCAATCAATTTTCTTTTTAGACTTGAACGGTAACTTCACGTTCACATTCGGCACATTTCTCAGTTTTGCTTTTGTTTTATAGACCAGTACGAAGAAGAACGGAACAAGGATAATGCCCACTACAATAGCAAAAATCATTCCGAAGAATACTCCCGTGCCGATGGCCGCACGGCTTGCCGAACCGGGACCGGTTGCCAACACCATCGGAAGCATACCCAGTACAAACGCGAGCGAAGTCATCAAGATGGGGCGGAAACGCAATTGTGCCGCATGGATGGCTGATTGCACCAGATCACCTCCCCGGTCCACCTGCACTTTCGCAAACTCTACAATCAGGATGGCGTTCTTGGCCGCCAATCCGACAAGCATCACCAATCCGATCTGGAAATAGACATCATTTTCCAGTCCGCAAATCCATACCCCCAGATAAGCCCCCAGAGCGGCTACCGGCAGCGAAAGCAATACGGCAATGGGCACTGTCCAGCTTTCATACTGTGCAGCCAGGAAGAGGAATACAAAAAGGAACACTAATGCCAGTACCAATCCGGTCTGCCCACCTGCCTTTTTCTCTTGATAAGAGAGACCACTCCATTCCAAGCCAATATTATCAGGCAGATGGTCACGTGCAATCTGCTCCATAATCTCCATAGCCTGACCGGAACTATAGCCCTGCGCCGCCTCACCACGAAAAACAGCAGTGGTAAACATATTAAAACGTTTAATGCTACCCGGGCCGGTGGTATACGATGCGTTACCCAGAGAAGTCAGCGGGATCATCGCTCCATTAGAGGCCTTCACAAAAAACAGGTTGATATTGTCTTTATGTTCCCTATAGGGTGCTTCAGCCTGAATGTATACCTTATAAATACGGTTGAACATATTGAAGTCGTTCACATAGACCGATCCCGTATAGGCTTTCATGGTTGAGAAAACATCCGCCAGAGGCACACCAAGCATCTTCACTTTATCGCGGTCTACATCGAAGTAGAGTTGTGGGATATCCGACTGAAGTGAAGAGGAAAGTCCTGTCAGTTCCTTGCGTTGGGAAGCGTAATACATCAAAGTATCCGCCGCCTGCACCAAATTATCGAAAGTAGCTTCACCACGCGCTTCGAGTTGCATTTCGAACCCACCCGAGGTTCCCAAACCGGGAATGACAGGAGGAGTGGAGAGATAAACCTTACATTCCGGATACTCACTCAGATCGCGACGAACGTTTGTCATAATCTCGTCTATCGAAGTATTCTTGCGGTCTTCCCACGGCTTCAAAATTACGGTTAACTCACTCCGTGCCTGGTTGCTGCCCACACGGGGACTGCTTCCGGTCACATTCTGTACATACGCTATATACGGATTCTTTTCCAGATAAGTGATGGCACGATCCGTTACCTCCCGGGTACGCTCCAGCGTAGCCCCTTCGGGCAACTCCAATTCTATCTTGAAATAGCCTTGGTCTTCCACCGGAAGGAAACTTGTCGGAATCAGACGGTGAATCAACAGAATACCGATCAGTACTACCCCGAAACCGGCCAATACACGACGCGGATTACCAATTACCCGGCGGATAGCGACTACATACTTATGATTGCCCACGTTCAACCAGTGGTTGATTTTGCGGAAAACAATGTTCTTCTTTTTACCGTTATCCGGTTTCAGAATCAACGAACACATGACCGGACTCAGCGTCAACGCCACTACAGTAGAAATCAGTACGGATACAGCAATGGTAATAGTGAACTGACGGTAAAGCTGCCCCGTAATACCGCTGAGGAAGCTCACCGGAACAAACACCGCACAAAGCACCAGAGAAGTGGCAATCAACGCACCCGCCAATCCGTTCATGGCTTTCTTCGTAGCTTCGTACGGTGAAAGTTTCTCTTCCTCCATAATACGCTCCACGTTTTCCACCACGACAATGGCATCATCCACTACAATACCGATAGCAAGAATCAGCCCCAACAATGTCAATATATTCAGCGAAAAGCCAAAGATCAACATGAAACCGAACGTACCGATCAATGAAATAGGAACGGCAACTATCGGGATCAACGTAGCCCGCCAGCTCTGCAAAGAGAGATAAACGACGAGCACCACAAGAACCAGCGCCTCAAACAGGGTTTTGTATACTTCATGAATGGACTCGGAAATATAAGTCGTCATATCGAATGGCACCTCATAGCTCAACCCCTCCGGGAAGTTCTTGCTGATTTCATCCATCGCTTCCTTGACACTTTTTGCAACTTCCATCGCGTTAGCGCCCGGAAGCATATAAATGCCCAGAACGGCAGCATTCTTGCCATTGATCCCACTCTCCGTACTGTATGAAGAAGCTTCGAGAGAAACCCGTGCCACGTCACGCAAACGGATGATAGAACCATTCGTATTGGCACGGATCACAATGTTCTCAAATTGCTCTACAGTAGAAAGGCGTCCTTGTGTAGTGATAGGAATCGTTACATCGAGTCCCTTCACCGGCTGCTGACCAAGTACACCTGCAGCCGACTCACGGTTCTGATCTTTCAGCGCATTCTGTAAATCCTGTACAGTCAGTCCGAAGTTTGCCAGTTTATCCGGTTCCGCCCATATCTGCATGGCATAGTAACGGCTACCGATATTCGAAACACGTCCTACTCCCGGAATACGACGGATTACATCGAGTACATTGATCGTGGCAAAGTTACTCAAATAAATTTCGTCGAACTTCGGATCAGACGACATCAGCGTAAGGGTCATCAACTGGCTGGGTGCCTGCTTCTCTACGGAGATACCGTTCTGAATAACTTCAGCTGGCAAACGGCTTTCCGCCAGTTTCACACGGTTCTGGATTTCGACAGCCGCCAAATCCGGATCGGCAGAAACATCAAAAGTAACCGTTGCCGAAAATCCTCCGGAATTGGAACTGTTCGACTCCATATAAAGCATACCCGGTGTTCCGTTAATCTCCTGCTCGATAGGAGTTGCCACTGCCTGTGAAACCGTCAATGCGCTGGCTCCCGGATAAGAAGCACTGATCTTCACTACCGGAGGAGTGATCTGAGGATACTGGTCGACAGGCAACATGGTCAGACCAATGATGCCGATAATGACAATCAGTATCGAGATAACGATCGAGAAAACAGGTCTATCTATAAAAAAACTAACTTTCATATTCTATAAGGCCTCACCCCACCCCTCTCCCAACGAGAGGGAGGAAGAGTTTCTTTTAAATTATACGTTCTTATTTATCTCAGGAAAGGAGTCATTCGCTCTCCTTTTTCTCGGTTAGTGACTGAGGTAAAGTAGCCCTCACCTTCATTCCCGGCGTCAGTTTGTGATATCCTTCTATTACCACTTCTTCGCCTGCAGCCAATCCTCTCTCCACTACAAGTTTATTGCCAAATTCAGGTCCCAGCTCTATAAATCGTTTCTCTACCGTTGAATCTCTGCGCATGGTATAGATATAGGCTCCACCCTTCTCGATAGTTACCGCCTTGTGCGGCACCACAATCGCTCCTTCGCGTACATCCAGCAACAGCTTTACCTTTGTGAACTGTCCCGGAAGCAACACCTGCTTCGGATTCGGCATCTCTGCCCGGACTGAAAAAGTACCTGTCTGGGGATCTACCTGAGGTTCGGCAAAATCCACATATCCCTTGTAAGGATACACCGTATTGTCCGCCAATGTAATAGTGATGTTCGGCTGCCAGGAACGAGAAGAGTCCTGTTGCCCGATATTAATATTGCGTTCTTTGCTCTTCAAATAATCCAGAGCAGTCATACTGAAATCTACCAGTACAGTGTCACTTTTCACAACTGTAGCCAACAGCGATTTACCACCCGGTCCCACCAGAGTTCCCAAGTCCACGTTACGCTCACTGATATGACCCGACAGCGGAGAACGAACCAATGTATAACCCAGTTCCAACTCGGCCTGTGCCAGATCTGCCTCGCTCATAGCGACGGTCGCCACCGCACTTTCATAAGCTGCCTCCGCATTATCCAGATCCAACTGACTGGCCGCATTTTGCGCATACAACGGCTTGATACGTTCCAAATCCCGTTTTGCCTTCAATGCTTGTGCTTCATCTTTTTTCAATTGTGCCCGTGCCTTATCTGCTTTGGCACGATACTGATCCTGATTGATCACAAACAGCACCTGATTTTTATTCACATACGTTCCTTCGGCAAAAAGCATACTTTCCAGATATCCTTCCACCCGCGCCCGAACTTCGACAAACTGTTGTGCACGTATACGCCCCACATACTCTCCGAAAATCTCTACATTGTCCCTTTCTGCCGGTTCTACAATCACAGTAGGTATCTCCGGCTTTGCTTTATGTGGCCGCGTCAGAACCCAGTAAATGCCTACCACCAAAGCCAAACAGACGATGCCCACTATTGTTCTTTTTCTCCTTAGTTTCAGCTCTTTTCTCGTTAAAAATAGTCTCATGCTTGTTTGTATTATTAAAATTAACTTATCCTTTCTTAGCTACTTTACAAATCAGATACCAAACTATGTCCCGAATATATCTTTTTAACTAAAAAGCTCTCTCCAATGCCCTGAAGAAGCTGTTTTAGTGATCTTCCGAACATAACTGCCGTTTATCCAAAGTGTGGAATTGTGTCCCTGATTGGGGAATTATTCCACAAAAGGGTCACAAAGATAATTCTTTTCTGCATAAGTTCCATAACTTGCACTTTTAGTGTCATTCACTACTTACTTACCAAATAATAATATAAATTTGTAGTGCATTCATAAAAATAACACTATAATGAAAAAACATTTGTCACTGATATTAGTTCTGTTACCGGCTTTTTTTCTGGCATTGCCCGCTATGGCACAGCAACGTAAAAAAGTCGGAGTGGTACTCAGCGGAGGAGGTGCGAAAGGGGTAGCACATATCCAGGCTCTGAAAGTCATTGAAGAAGCCGGCATCCCAATCGATTATATAGTAGGCACCAGTATGGGATCCATAATCGGTGGATTATACTCCATCGGATATACTCCGCATCAACTGGACAGTATGGTACGCAAACAAGACTGGATGTTTTTACTCAGTGATCGTGTAAAGCGTAGTGCCATGTCACTCAACGAACGCGAAAAATCAGAAAAATATGTCTTTTCATTCCCCTTTACCAAAAGCCCCAAAGACGCCGTTTCCGGTGGAATCATAAAGGGACAGAATCTGGCCAACCTATTTACGGAACTGACAGTAGGCTATCATGATTCCGTTGATTTCAACAAACTGCCTATCCCCTTTGCGTGCGTATCACAAAACATCGTAAATGGCGAACAGATTGTATTCTACAATGGAGTGCTTGCCACAGCAATGCGAGCCAGCATGGCGATTCCCGGAGTGTTCACACCTGTGCGCAAGGATAGCATGATTCTGATTGACGGCGGCATGATTAACAATTATCCCGTAGATGTAGCCAAATCGATGGGCGCCGATGTTATCATCGGTGTAGATGTGCAAAACAACTTGAAAGGGATCGACAAACTTAACAGTGCTCCGGACATACTCTCCCAAATCATTGACCTGACGACCAAAAACAATCATCAAAAAAATATCAGCCTGACCGATACCTATATAAAGGTGAACGTTGAGGGATATTCTTCGGCCAGTTTTACCCCTTCGGCCATTGATTCTCTGATGCACCGAGGAGAAGAGGCAGCTCGTAAGCAATGGAACTCCCTGCTCGCTCTTAAAAAGAAAATCGGTATTGCAGACACTTTCAAACCCGAGTCACATGGTCCTTATACCTTATTTTCAAGCACCCGGACTTTGCCAGTGAAGGAAATTACTTTCTCTGATGTAGAAGAAAACGACAAGAAGTGGTTAATGAAAAAATGCAAACTGCAAGAAAACAGTGAAATCAGCATGCGACAGATTGAACAAGCACTATTCATTCTGCGCGGGAACCAATCTTACTCAAACGCCAGTTACACGTTAACCAATACCCCTGAAGGCTATAATTTAACCTTCCTGTTAGAGAAAAAGTATGAGAAAACTATCAATGTAGGTCTCCGCTTCGACTCGGAAGAGATAGCTTCGCTATTGATAAATGCCACAGCACAATTAAAGACCCACATTCCTTCCAAAGTTTCTGTTACCGGACGACTGGGCAAACGATACATGGCCCGGGTAGATTATACCCTGGAACCCATGCAACAAAGAAACATCAATTTCTCGTACATGTTCCAGTACAATGACATCAACATTTATGATCATGGCGACCGTGCCTACAACACAACTTATAAATATCATCTAGGTGAATTCGGATTTTCGGATGTGTGGTATAAAAATCTCCGGTTTGGATTCGGCGCACGAATCGAGTATTTCAAATACAAAGATTTCCTTTTCAAGAAACCGGAATTTACAATGGATGTCAACTCCGAATACTTCATCAGTTATTTTGCGCAGTTACGTTACAACACCTTCGACAAAGGATACTTCCCATCCAAAGGCAGCAACTTCTCCGGTGCTTATTCATTGTATACGGACAACTTCGCCCGATATAACGGACATGCCCCCTTCTCCGCACTCAGTGCCTCCTGGGAAAGTGTGTTCTCTGTCAGCAACCGTCTGGCCCTGATCCCGGCTATTTACGGCAGAGTACTGATCGGGCAGGAAATTCCTTATGCCTACGAGAATGCGTTGGGAAGTGACGTGTTCGGACGTTATTTGCCCCAGCAACTCCCGTTCGCCGGAATTTACAATATAGAATTAACGCACAATTCCGTTGCCGTGGCTTCTCTAAAGCTGCGCCAACGCATGGGGAGCAAACATTATATAACGTTAGCCGGAAACTTTGCCTTGAGTGACGATAATTTTTTCAAGATCCTGAAGGGCAACCGGATTTACGGTTGTAGCATCGGATATGGCTTGGACAGCATGTTCGGTCCATTAGAAGCATCATTGGGGTACTCCAACCAATCCAAAGACGTAGGATTTTACGTAAACCTGGGATTTTCTTTCTGACAATACCAACCTCTTTCTTCCGGCAGGGGGTGTAGCCCCACGAGGTAAAGGGTGTAGCCCTCCCGCCAATAGGGTGTAGCCCCGGCATACGGATGGCTACACCCTCTGCTAAAATGTGCCTGTAACCACCAAACAACAAGACAGACATAGCACGGAATTATTTAATTATTTCAAATTTATTACTCAGAACCGAAGAAAGTCGTTATCTTTACCGAAAATATTTTCTATATACTCACATAAAACATTTAGAATTATGGCAAAGAGAAGAGAACTTAAAAAGAACGTAAACTATATCGCAGGTGAATTATTTTCAGAGTGTTTGATCAACAGCATGTTCGTACCGGGTACAGATAAAGCAAAAGCTGACGAACTGATGGCGGAAATCCTGAAAATGCAGGATGAATTTATCAGCCGTATCAGCCACACCGAACCGGGAAATGTGAAAGGATTCTACAAAAAATTCCGTGTAGACTTCAATGCAAAAGTAAACGAAATCATTGACGCCATCGCGAAACTGAACTAAGAATGAAAAAAGCAATATATAGCTTTATTTACTATCGCCTGCTGGGATGGAAGATGAACGTGACAGTACCCAAATATGATAAATGTGTAGTTTGCGCAGCTCCCCATACCACTAATTTAGATTTGTTTATTGGTAAACTATTTTACGGTGCCATGGGAGGAAAGACCAGTTTCATGATGAAAAAAGAATGGTTCTTTTTTCCTTTAGGGCTGCTTTTCAGAGCTGTAGGAGGTATTCCTGTAGATCGTAGTCGCAAGACCTCATTGGTAGAGCAAATGGTTCATCACTTCAATACCAGCAAAAAGTTTCACCTCGCTATTACTCCCGAAGGAACGCGTAAACGCAACCCCAACTGGAAAAAAGGTTTCTATTACATTG
>ERZ1026776.1393-NODE-1393-length-13563-cov-3.640065_pt1 | contig 13563 bp, 8 predicted proteins | sample MGYA00380125_ERZ1026776 | MGnify/ENA primary metagenome ERZ1026776 (study PRJEB33269, sample SAMEA4719761) | human gut metagenome | biome: human-associated habitat; feature: organic feature; material: feces | place: Cameroon | collected 2013-10 ...
CAGCACTTATGAACAGGACTCCGGAGAAGGCTCAGAAAATCGCAGATGAGATGCCAGAGTACAATTTCATATGCGACCAGATGGCTGACTTCAGGGCAGCAGTCAGGGAGTGCGACCTTGTAATCTATACCCTGCCTGTGAAACTCGATGAAATCGGGATTCTTACGGCTGAAGATTTCGAGGGCGAGGACAGATACCAGTGGCCGCGCCCTGGAAAAGTCATCCTTGAGGCGAACTACAGGAATCCGTCATTCTGCGGACTCGTAACCGATAAGATCAATGCCGGTGGGGCGCAATATGTTCCCGGAACAAAGTGGCTTTTTTATCAGGCACTTACTGGATATCTGAGTCTTACTGGCAGAATTCCCGACCTCAATGCGATGGAGCAGGTGATTGCAGATTCGCAGATTGTCTAAATCTCACGAGTCGGCAGTCCTAACATTTCAAAACAGATTCTGAATAATATCAATAAAAATTACTAACTTGCATTGCTAAAACAATATTTACAATGTCATTGAATAAAGTAATGCTGATCGGTAACGTGGGAAAAGATCCTGAAGTCCGTTACCTTGAGAACAATCCGTCCGCACAGCCGGGCACAAATCCTAAAGTAGCACAGTTCACGCTCGCCACAACTGAACGGTTCAGAGACCGCAACAACGAGGTCCGTGAAAACACTGAATGGCACAATATCGTAGCATGGAGAGGCTTGGCCGACCTTGCGGAGAAGTACATCAGAAAGGGGTCACAGATTTATGTGGAGGGTCAGATAAGGACCAGGTCATGGACTGACCAGGCAGGGGCAAAACAGTATAGGACTGAGATTATTGCCAATGCCATCCAGTTGCTTGGACGCAAATCTGATAATCCGGCCAACCAGCAGGCTGCTCAGCCTGCACAGCCACAGGGATATCAGCAGCCTGCATATCAGGCTCCTGCAGGATTCCAGAGCCAGGCGCAGCCAGTTTACACCGCGCAGCCGCAGACTGCCATGCCGACCCGGCCTCAGACTCCTGATCTTCCGGGAAACGATGGCCCGGGAGATGACTTGCCGTTCTAGTCCGGCATTGGTCTGGTCCTCTGCGGACAGGCATCTTTAAATTTCAACAGGAAACAAACATTTTTACAATATGAAACTTGACGTAGTTCTTGGCCTTCAGTGGGGAGACGAAGGCAAAGGTAAAATCGTGGACGTACTTGCCGGAAGATATCCTGCAGTCGCCAGATTCCAGGGTGGTCCGAATGCAGGTCATTCACTCCATTTCGACGGACACAATTTTGTGGTAAGAAGCATTCCGTCAGGAATTTTCAGAGACGGCTCCACCAACATCATCGGTAGCGGAGTGGTTCTCGATCCTATCACTTTCAGAGAAGAGTGCGGAAACATCAGCAAGATGCACATCGAACCGAAAGAGAAACTCTGCATTTCCAAGAAAGCTCATCTTATCTTGCCTACTCACAGGCTTCTTGACGCTGCTTATGAGGCTGCCGCTGGCAAGAGCAAAATCGGTTCTACCCTGAAAGGTATCGGACCTACATACACTGACAAGATTTCCCGTCATGGTCTCCGCGTGGGAGATATCCTCGCACCTGATTTCCATGAGAGATTCGAAAAACTCAAGAACAGACATCTCCAGCTTCTCAAGGACCTCAATTTTGAGTGTGACCCAGACAAGGATGAGGCAGAGTGGATGAGCGCAATCGAATTCCTCAGAGGATTCAAACTCATAGACTGCGAGTATTTTGTAAACAACTGGCTCGATGAAAAGTCAATGCTGGCCGAGGGTGCCCAGGGTTCTTTGCTTGACATTGACTATGGCTCTTATCCATACGTCACTTCTTCTTCTACAACCATCGGCGGTGTCTGCACAGGTCTGGGCGTAGCTCCTTCAAGAGTCGGCCATGTATATGGCATTTTCAAGGCCTATTGTACCCGTGTCGGCAGCGGTCCGTTCCCTACCGAGCTTTTCGATGAGACAGGTGAGAAGATCCGCAAGATAGGTCATGAGTTCGGCGCTGTTACAGGTCGTCCACGCAGATGCGGCTGGCTTGACCTTGTAGCCCTCAAATATACTGTGATGATCGATGGTGTGACTGACCTCATCATGATGAAGTCCGACTGCCTCGATTCTTTCGAGACCATCAAGGTCTGCACATCTTATATCATTGACGGTAAGGAGACTAATCAGTTCCCATTCGATACCGAGTGCGAGATTACACCTGTATATACTGAGTTCAAGGGATGGAATCAGGATCTGACAGGCTGCCGCAAGGAAGAGGATCTTCCTGAGACTTTCAAGGAGTATATCCGCTTCATGGAGAACTACCTGAAAGTTCCTATCAAGATCATTTCTCTCGGACCAGACCGTGAGGCCACTATCGAAAGGTAGGTTCAGGTCAATGCAGACGGCCACATGGCTATAGAACGAGGACGGCTTACATAAGCTGCCCTCGTTTTCGTTTCAGCTCCGCAGCACGTCACGGTCACCTCTTCCGTTGTGGAATAGAGTGGACGGAGCGGCAGGAAGGGGCAGAAGGAAGACCGGGAGGAGGAAGATGAGGGCGATGACGGAGAGGGTCATACCGGCGATGGTGCCTATGGCGAAGTCGAACCAGAATACTTCGCCGGGACCGTCGGAGAGGAACGGCAGCAGTCCAAGGACTGTGGAGAGGATAGTGAGCATTATCGGCCGCACCTTAAGATTCCACGCCCGGACATAAGCGTGCAGGGAGCGCTCCGCAGAGACGGAGGCGGAGACGGAAGTGTCGGCACAGGCGACTGAGGCTGGTGCATTGGCAGTGTCAGCGGATGTGGTGGCTGAACAAGGGGGAGAGGCGGGGAGGCGGGAGGAGAGGGTGCGCCAGGTATTGACAAGGTAGATGCCGGCATTGACCACAACGCCGCAGAGCATCACCAGCGCCGCAAAACCGCCCTGGTCGAAAGAAAAATCCGAAAGACCGAAAACAAGGAACAGCCCGATGAACGACACCGGAATCATGAACAGCACCGCAAGCGGAAGACGGAACGACTCGAACGCCATGGCCAGCATCACGTACATGACCGCCATGACCAGCAATATGAGCCACGCGTACCTGTCCTTGTGCTCATCAAACCATCCGCCATACGGATTCTCCGCCCGGAAGCCCACAGGAAGCACCTCCTCGTTCATGTACCGCACAGCCTCCTCCGACACCTTCTTCGACAGCTCATACGAACCTATGAAATCATAGCAGACATCAAGCTCATACGACTGGTCTTTCTTCTTTATGTCTATACCAGAGCGCTTCTTGACAATGCTCCCGACATCACCCAATGACACCTTCACGGAATCAGCAGACACAGGCTCATTGAGCACATGCCACAAATCATAAGAATCTGCGGCAGACGAACGCAGCACCACCTCCGCCAGCTCCCCGTCAGTCAGCATTGACCCGGCCGTCCTCTCATACAGGAGCGAAGACAGGGCAGCATGCCAGGCATACGGGTCAGCACCGGTCGCGGCAAGCCGTCCGGCATCATAGTCCACAGAAAACTCCGTTGAAGGGCGGCCGTTCCATCCTGAGCCCCATATCTCCGGCTCAGAAACACGGCGATATCTGGAGAGGTAGCCGATAAGTTTCTCGGCATAACCGTGCAGCGCCCTGTAGTCATATCCGTAGAGAGCTATGCGGCTCGACTTGGAATCCGACACGATGTGGTTGTTGAAATAGTTCTCGTCAATTCCACTGACAGACCAGTTGGCACCGCCGAAGTTTATCGCCATGGCAGTGACATTGGACTTCAACATTGACGGGAAACCCGAGTTTTCGTATTCCGGCTTGAACTCGACGGTTATCGTAGCATCGTCGTAGGAATCAACGCGCGTCGTGAACACGGAAATCTCGCTGAAGGAAGCCAGATAGTTTTCCATCGACCTCACCACCTCATTCAGCTGCTGCACGGAGCAGCCCTCCGGCATCCCGGCACGGATGTATAGTGTCTTCTTCTCCGGCTCGCGGTAGAAATCCGCCCTGTCCAGTGCCCTGCAGAACATCCCGAAAGACGAACCCGCCCACTTGTCTATCCGCGAACGGTTGTCAGCATACGGTTTCCACGAGATCACAGGCCGGACACATTTCTCGTAGAAAGCTCCGCGTGTCTTCTCCGACGGAGCAGGAATCAGGAACAGCGGAATGCCGAAAGCCGCCACGAAAGCCACGATGTACACCCATCTGTGCCTTGTCCCCCATGAGATGTACCGGGCATACCGCCTGTTCCACGCAGACGTACTGCGCAGACGGCGCAACGGCACATTCCGGGAAGCCACGTCTGCCGGCAGGTACTCCAGAAGCGCCGGAATGAAGAAGAAAGCCACGGCCAGGGAAATGCACAGGTTTATGGCAATCACGCTGATGAAGTCGGTGATGTTTCCGCGTTCCGACTCGGGCAGCAGCAGGACAAGCATTAAGGCAGCCACGGTGGTGAGTATCGCCGCGACCAGGTCAGGGAACGCGCCCCGGTCATGACAACGTGCATAATGGTCGGCCATGACTATCGTCGTGTCGATGACGATGCCCAGCGAGACCGTTATCCCAGCCAATGTGTAAATATGCACAGGAATCCCCAGGAAAGCATACGCCGCCACCGAGACCAGAATGTTCACTGTCAATGCTGAAGCTACGGTAAAAGTACTTCTCCATGACCGGCTTGTAAGGAACACGAAAAGGAGCAGGATAAGGAGGCACAGCCCCGTACGCACATAGATCTTGCGCAGCTCACCGGAGACATATTCCGAAGCGTCATATCCTAAGCTAACGGTCACCCCGTCCGGGAAAGCGGACTGGAGCACTGCCATCCGTCCTTTCACAGCACTTATGACAGAAAGCATATTGGCATCGGCCGCCACATATACGGACACCGATATGGTGTTCAGACCGTTTATCCTGTAATATCTTTCAGGAACAGCTTCCTCATACTTCCAAGTGGCGATGTCCCGCAGAAAGACAAGCCTGTCTCCCGACTTCCCCACCGGCACAGCTCCGAAGTCAGGCTCTCCGCCGGAACGCAGACGCACAGCCATACGCCCGTCGCCGGTATCAGTCATTCCGGCCACCTGTTCGCCGTACATTCCGGACAATGCTGAAGATATGTCATCGGCCTTGATTCCGAGAGACGCGGCCTTGTCGGCATCGAAAGTCACAACCCAGCGGAAAGGAGTCGTTCCTCCGGCATTGACCTTGTCGACTCCTTTCATGACAGATATTTCCGGCACGACCGCACGCTCGGCGAACTTTCCCAGCTCCCTTGACGGCAGGCTGCCCTTGACCAGATACGTGAGCACCGCCGAATTCCTGTTTCCGCTGACATCCAGGGATATGGACGGATATGTGACCGACGGAGGCAGCCCCGGATAGACATTGCGCACTGCAGATGCCACGGCGAAACGAGCAGCCGCCATGTCAGTCCTCCTGTCGAACGTCACCGTCACAGTTCCCGAGCCTCTGCGCGACGTGGATGACACTCCGGAACATCCGTCAAGCCCGGACAGGACGCCCTCGATCCTGGATGTCGCTTCCGCCTCGATGACCTCCGCAGAAGCACCCGGCATCCTGTATGACACGGATATGGAGCGGCCTCCGGACACAGGCTTGTACTGCACCTTGAGCCTGCCGATGGATGCGATGCCTACAAGCGACAGCGCGACCATGACCAGTATCACGGAAAACGGGGAGAATCTGACTTTAAGGACATTCATCTGCCTGATGCGTTTTTCTTATGCCGATACACAGACCAATAGAGCGCCGGAAGCACGAACAGGCTCACGAATGTACCGATGACCATGCCTGCAATGATGACAAGGGACATCGGATACTGGAGGTCATCGCCCATGTTTCCCCGGTTCAGGAACGGCACGACGGCAAGCACCGTAGTCAACGATGTCATGATTATGGCTTTCATCCTGCGGCCTCCAGCCTCCACGATAGCGTGCTTCAGCTCCATTCCGCCACGGCGGAGACGGTTTATGGTATCCACTTTGAGTATGGAATCATTGATCACGATTCCGCTGACGACCACAAGCCCGATGAGCGACATCAGGTTTATGGACACGCCGGAAATCCAGAGGACGGCAAGTCCGGCGAACACGTCCACGACTATCTCGGCCATTATCAGAAGCGGCTGCAGCAGCGATTCGAACTGTGCCGCGAGAATCAGATACAGGAGAGCGGCAGCTATCAGGAATATCACCACCATCTCCTCCGCCGTCTCACGCGACGAGAACCACGCCCCGCCGAAAGACACGTCGAAGTCATTCCTCGAGGCCAATGCTTTCCTGACAGAAGCCATCACGCCACGCACTTCGCGCTGCGGGACATCAAGCGCCACGGGGTAATAGTCGCCCTCGACCCCGGAGACGATGCTTTTCAGGTCCCGCACATAAGTCTGCCTCATCATTTCAGCGGCAGGAACACCGTTCACATACGTGTTTTCAAGAGTTTCCCACAGAGAACGGCTCCCCACGCCGGACACAACCGGAAGCGTATGCGTCCCGTTCACGATGGAAAACAGGCTGTTCTGGCTGACGGCATTCTTCAGCGCCTTCATCATGTCCTGATATGACACATCATGCAGAGCCATCAGGTCAGGCTCCGCAATAAACAGCATGTCCGTCTTTTCCGGCACATCATCCAACTTCACGCCAGGCACAGACGCACGGATGTCGGCCAATGCCTGACGAATCTTGTCCGGCTCCAGTTCCTGCGATGACACCGGATGCAGACGCGCCGCAAGTTCCGGCTCATCTTGCCCGAACACCATGTCGAACAGATTCCCGGCCATTCCGAAAGACCATGTGGCCGACGGATATGCCGACATGTATTCCGCAGCCGACCTGCGTACGGCATCCAGATCCGAAGAATTTCTGCACTTCACATATACCGAAGCCTCCGACGGGTTCAAATCCTTGCTGTGGCTGAGGATGAACTGCTGCGTGCCCACCATGGACGTAACCTGAACCGCCCCGGCTGAAACTGCTTTCTCCAGCCCGGCCACACGTGCCGCGTTCTCTTCCAATGACACCTGACCGTTCCAGTCCACAGACATGACCGCATCATCATACGTCATTTCAGGAAGCTGGGTCTTAGGCATATACATGAAGCACAGGCACACTCCGACCGCCGCGACAGCGAGGATTCCCCATGCCACGGCGCAATGCCTCATGAACCAGTTCACGAGGTGTTCTTCCAGCCGCAGCATCGGTTCATGCACGGAATGCCTTGCGAGGAACGGTGCGGGACGGAAGCACGGCTGCCTCCTGTACCATATCAGATAATATACAGGTATAACCAGGACCGTCACGACATAGGATGTGAGCAGCACGATGGTGACAGACATCGCCTGGTCATAGAACAGTTCCCCAGCCATCCCCTTCACGAACACGAGAGGGATGAACACCGCACAGGTCGTGAGCACTGAACTGAGCATCGGCCCGGCGACCTCCCCGGTACCGCGGAGCACAGCCTGCCTCAACTCCTCGCCGCGCATCCAGCGTGCGGTGATGTTGTCCACCAGAATTATCGTGTTGTCAGTCATCATGCCGACCCCCAGAAGGAGTCCTGCCAATGATATGATGTTCAATGTCAATCCCACGGCATAGAAGACAGCCATCGAGAAGATGAGCGACAGCGGCATTGTCAATGCCACCAGGGCCGGAGACTTGAAGTCCATCATGAACAGGAATATGACAATGCAGGCAAGCAGGATGCCTGCGACGATGTTCCTTACAAGATTGTCTATAGAATAGGACAGCAGCTGCGTCTGGTCACGCGTCATCTGGAACTCCATCTGCGGATAATCGGCCTCGAACTGCGACATCAACGCCGACACGGATTCCTTCAGCGCCGACATCCTGGCATCGCTCTGCTTTATCACAGCCATGCATACCGCATCCTTGCCGTCCGAACGCACAAGACCCTGACGAGGTGCGGGAATCTGCCCCACGGAAGCGATGTCCTTCAGCTGGAACACGCGCTCGCCTTTCTTGAACCAGATATCCGCAATGTCATCCTTGTCCGTCACTTCAGAAAGGAACTTGACATTGTACCGGTACTGTCCGTCTCTTATGGACAGAGAGCCGAGGCGGATGTCAGCCGATGTCACGAACTTCTCGAAATCATTGTAGGACAGCCCGGCCTGTATCAGCTTGCCTTCGTCCGGAATTATCATTATCTCCTCGCCGATGCAGCCGCTCACATCCACCATGGCCACTTCCGGCAGCTGTTCAAGACGTTTGCAGACCACGTCCTGTACGAAACGGCTCATTCCCGGGAAGCCGTCCGGGGAGCCGCTCCCTGTGCCGGTGACATTGACATAAAAAGCAGGGATGTCGGTCGCATTGGCCTTTATGGCCCTCGGCCTGTCGATCTGGGGCAGCGACGGCATTGTCCGGTCGATTTTCTCGTTGACCTCGATGAAGAGATAGTCGATGTCCGAACCGTAGTCGAACGTCAGTCTGATCTGTCCAGAGCCGTCTTTCGCGCGGCACACCATGTCCGACAGCCCGTTAATCTGCATGAGCTGCTGGCGCAGAGGCTTCAGCACGCTTCCGTCGATTTCTCTGGCGGACATGTCTGGAGCGGACACCTGCACGGTAACGTACGGGATGTCCACATCTGGTATGAGGGACACGGGCAGAAGCCTCATGCTGACCATGCCGAGGACTGCAACCACGAGCACGGCCATCGTAACGGCTACCGGCCTGTCAAGCAGTTTCTTCAGCATAAGCTACTTTTTAAGGCGGACTTCAGAGCCGTCCGCAAGGTTCAGGTTCGACGATATTATGACTTTGTCCCCTTCGGAAAGCTTCGCTCCCCTGTCCTTGTCCGGCCCGACTGCAAACGAGTCGCGGTTCGAGGCGAGAATGTCCACATAGACCCAGCGTGCGGTGCTGTCCGGCTGCAATGTGAACAGTACATCCATGTTGTCCCTTATCACCACAGCACTGCGCGGCACGACCAGCTGTCCGGGAACGGTCTTCTCCACGGTCACTTTCACGTTCATGCCGTCCAGCAGCCCGTGCGACCCGTTCACTCTTGCGCGCACGGAAATCTGTCCGTTCTTGTCCACGACAGGGTTTATTTCGGTGATTTTCCCGGAGAAGACGCCTGACGCGCCGGAAAAAGGAGACACTTTCACGTCAAGACCTGAGGTTATGAACCCGTATTCCGACTCCGTCACCGTGAAATCCACATCCAGCGCATTGTCACCCAGCAATGTACAGAAAGCGTCCTGCGGTGCCTGGTCGTACCGCTTCACCTTCAGGTCTGCCACTACACCTCCGAACGGGGCTTTCAGGACTGTGCCCGAAAGCGAATACCTTGCGCTCTCCAGAGCATTTTCCGCATTCGAATACCCAGAACGCATCTTCGCCATGTCCAAAACCTCACTAGGCACTGATGTCGTGTCTCTCGCGGCATAGCCCTGTCCGGCCAGGATATCATACAGTTCCAGCCGCGCCTTGTCCAGAGCCAGACGTGACGATTCCACAGCCAGCTCCAGATCCGGCCGGTCGAGTTCCGCAAGCACCTGCCCTGCGGAAACGTGCTGTCCGTTCCTTACGTTCAGCACCTTGACAGCTCCGGAAGTCCCGAATTTAAGCACAGCCCGCGAAGACGCGGACACCTTGCCGTTGGAGAGGATCTGCCTCGGGAAATCCGTTCTTTCCAATGTCATCACCTCCACCGTATTCACCTCGGGAGCGTATTCCAGCTTTCCCTCCTTCAATGCAGTTCCTCCGCCTTTGCAGCCTGCGGCCAATGCTGCCGCCACCACGAAACAATATCCGAGTTTTCCCATTGTCAATGTCTTTTTATTTTTCCACCATTTCTTCAGGATTGACATCTATGTCTTTTCCTGACATGAAATCATAAAGGGCGTACTGTCTGAGTTTATAATAGAATGTCCAGTAATTGCTTACATCCGAAACGTATTTCTGCAGGGCGGCATCTTTCTCGGACTGAGCCGTATTCAGGTCCGTCACGCTGGCATTGCCCTCGCGGAACTTGTCCATCATCAGCGAATACCGTTCTTCCGATATTTCCTTGGCGCGTCTCGACACTTCGCATTGCCGCCTCTGGTTGTTGAACTGGCCGACGGCCGTGTAGATACTTCTGCGGTAGTCATTTTCGGACTGTTGCACCTGCGCCCGGACGACAGCCTCGGCAGCCTTGGCCTTTTGGACTTTTCCACGTCCAAGTCCCCAGTCGAAAACAGGGACGCTGAATGTGAGTCCAGCGACTTCCTGGTCAAGCGGATTCCTGTATGCTCCTTCCATCTTAGGCGCCGTATTCGAAAGACCAAAGCGTGCGTTCAAAGTCATTGATATGCCCCTGTCCGCCTTTGCCTTAGCGACAGCCGCCTGCGCGTTAAGTATGTTTATCTCGTTTTCGAGGTCGAACTTCGAGTTCTCCAGGGAGCGCGACAGCACCATCTCGTAGTCGAGTTCCAGGTTCGGGAGTTCGTCAGGGAGTTCGGGGTCGATTTCCACGGATTCGTCATAGCCGAGGAGCGAGTTGATGTTCATCTGCGCGTCACGTACCGCCACCATCGTCTCGTTCATGGAGATGCTGTCATTCAGCATACGGAGTTCCAGCTGCAGATATTCATCTCTGGTGACACTCCCGAGCGACAGGCGTTCGCATGCCACGTCATGCATCCGGACTGTATTCTCGTAGTTCGTCCTGGCTATCTCGTTGTCTGTGCGTGCCAAAATCAGGTCGCTATATGCCTTCACTGCTTCTATCGTTATCTGCTCCATGGCCTCGACATACGTCCTGCGGCCTTTTTCATATTCCTTCGGTTCGATGAGCTTGTCCCATTTGAACTGATTGTAGGCGAACAGAGGCTGCGTATATGAAAGCGTAACAGGCTGAGAGTACCATGACAGGCTTCTGTCCATGCCGAACTGGTCGATTCTGGACAGGTCCGAATAGGCTGTCAGCACACCGCCTGTGAACGTTACGTTCTGACGTATGCGGAGGCCGAGGCTGTTCTGGAGGTTGTTCGTACTTGCATAGCGGAGCGTACCGTCCTCGTAGTTCTGCAGCAGGACGAGCGAGCGGTTATAGTTCATGATGTCTCCGTAGAAATGCAGTGACGGCAGCCTGCTGGCCTTGTATGAGCGCCACGCCCAGTAATCGGAGATGAAGGCATGGCGCGCCTCAAGCGCTGCGACAGACTGCATCCGCGCAGCCTCGATCACTTCTGCCATAGTCATCCGCCGCGCCTCTGCTGCCGGCATCGCCAGCAGCACAAGCACCAATATTTCCACCAACCGTTTCATAATCTTTTTTCCGTGTCTACACATTCCGTTCTGAATTCCGAGTACAACCATGCTCCGCCGAAGTGTTCCGTACCGCTGGGGACTTTCTCCCGTACCAAGTTCCATAGCCCTTCCGTACCGCTGGAGTCCATATCCCGTACCAAATGCCACTCCGAATCCGTTCCGCCGAGCCTCATCTCCCGTACGAACCACCGCTTATCTACTCATATACACATAAACTATGGCTCTCCTCACCGCCCGCCATATCAAGCGTCTTCTTCAGGAAGTATAGCTTTCCATTGAAAACATCCACTGCGGATCGGCTTTCAAAAGTATCATACGGAAAACAGCGCTTGTCCATGACTTTCCCCTTACGGTCAACCTCATAGAGCGAGTAATAACGTCTGTCATTTTTCCGGATGCCAGATTCCCTGTAGAATTCGCCCTCACAAGTCAGCACCTTGAACCTGTTCCCGGCCGGCATAATCATGAGTACCGATGAGACTTCATCATAGAATCCGGACAGCTTCTTCCTGTTCGAAAGCAATGCCTCAACATCATCAATTTCACCAGACTTGAAAGAAGATGATTCTATATGGAACAGACACCCCGCATCTTCACCCGTTTCCAGATTGAAGCCATACACATCCATCTCACAGCACGGCATATAATAGAGCATCCCATCTTTTATGCACATGGGATACACTCCAGATGAATTGAACACGCGCTGCACTGAAGACGATTTGGTCAATGACTTCACGACCGTGCCTTCGGCAATATCATAAATGTCAATGATGTTCTGTTCCCTTGCACCAGCAGTATATATGACAATCTTATTTCCACAAAGAAGGAAGTCCTTAAGCGCCGACGTATAGATGGATTCTCCTATGAAACTGCCAGATGCATCATACTGCATGAACTTCAGGTTCATGGCATCCCACACGAAGATACGGTCACCGTCGACACGGACTTTCATCGGCATATCATACTCACCAGAAGCACGGCCTTTGTTACCGAGATTCTTCAATCTCCTCCCTTCAAAGGAATACCTCAACACTTCCCTGTCCGTTGACAGAAGAACTGTAGAGTCATCCTGCACAGCCATGCTGTACAGTTCACGTATCGGGTTGTCCGCCTGCTGCAGACGGCACAACTCAGAAGCATCCAGTTCTGAAACCTCAACATCACCGCCAGCAGTTCCACATGAAACTGCGGCGATGACTGAAAAAAATATCAGAATTGTTTTAAAAAGATTCATATAGGAAAACATAATATCATTTTTACAAACAGAAACATATGGAATCAGCAACTTCTTGTACCACCTTTAGTACAATTAAAATCCCCATTGCCATGTTCATAGACTATCCATATTTCTTTCTGATAATCATTCTCAACCCTAGTCAAAGCTTCAACATTTTCCTCGAAAAGTTCGTTTGACACTACACTCTCTTTCGAAACCTGAATACAAAGTGATACAGCGGCAACTATCACCATGCCTGCGGACACAATCAATTTTTTCTTCATTTTTAGTTCGATGTATATCTTTCACATATTTCCAGGATTTCATTAAAGACTGCACTCCACCGCAAATATGTAGAGTGCAGAGATACAACTACTTGTCCAGATTGCCACGCATAGAGCCAACAGGTGCTACGGCTATGACATCATGTTCGGAATCCTCACCTATACCTGAAAGAATGATTTTATTACCGGATATGGAAACCAGATGGTATTTTCCACCCTCAACAGGCTGTTTGTATATTTCCTTCTTTTTCATGTCGACGATAAAATCAACCGGTGTTCCGCAATCCATCATTGTTCCGAAAGCGACATCACCTACAACAGCAGAACAATTCACAAGAAATGAATACTTCACGATATTTTTCATATTCGGCATGACAGCTTTCCTGATTTCATCAGGAACCCTCTTTCCACCGAAATCAAAGAAATAATCTCCTTTATATTTCTTGTCTTCGAACACACTTACATAGTCATCTATCGGCATGTTCAGCATAATGGATTTCCCGACTTTTGAAAAACCGACATTCGGGAACTCGAACTCAGGATCATAAACATCAGGCTTTTTTCCATACCGGGCGAGCACGTTCAAACTGGTGTCAGCAAGGACTGCCGCATAACCGCTGTTTTCCGTCTTGTCCCACAATGCAACACCGAGAAGGAGCTGGCCTGCATCGAACGAAATATACGAATAGTGACACTCTCCTGTCTTATTCTGAGACAAGAACTTTCCTTCGGAAGAATAGTG